>Ga0102593_1001463_pt1 | contig 23053 bp, 21 predicted proteins | sample AraplaCol_mMS_r2_2_FD_76862 | JGI IMG/M metagenome (GOLD analysis project Ga0102593, IMG submission 76862) | Arabidopsis root microbial communities from North Carolina, USA - plate scrape MF_Col_mMS_r2 (SPADES assembly) (version 2) | ecosystem: Host-associated > Plants > Roots > Endosphere...
AATAAAAAAAATAAACCAAAAAAAAAAAGGGCCCCCTGGGAAAGTGGCTTTTTTTGCGCCATATTTTTTCCCCCCCCCCCCCCCAACCATAAAGCTTCAGCGGTTGGCATAAAGCTCAATCTACTGGATGAAGTTGCGTTATGAAGAATCGCCGTTACAGCGTTAAAGGATTAAAGCTGCAAGAGGAATATGGCCGTAAATTAGAATGAAGCTAAATTACATTGATCGCAAGGCTTCTAGTTATACAGATGGCATGAATGAATTTGACCGAAGAACAAGTATACATATCGTACAGGGTTCGCTTGGGCAGGCGAACAGTTGCAATAACAAAGGATCAAAACAAGACCGAGCTCCTTGAACAAGCAGCTAATGATTGAACACGGAGGACAAGGCATTCACCACTTCCCTGCTGCATAGGCATCGAGATTTGGGGCAGCTCCTCTAACCTATCTGACAGTACCCCTGGCTAGACTGTTGGTGTCACTTTGGTGGTTGTGGAGCAGCACCTGGCTTCTTCACACCTGTTGTATCATATCCAGCACGTCTTTCAGTGTGTCAGTAAAATAGTCCAGCAAAACCTGAGCGCAAGATAATTAGGGCTCACCCCATGATGTAGCTTTACTGTCAACGTGGTAGACTAGCTCGAAGAACTATCGTGAGGTATATCGGTGGCTTTTGATTGCAGGTTTGCTGGTCCGTATGGAAGACAAGTTGGGTCTCGCCTTGACGACTTTAAAGCTATTTGCCGCGATTTGGTCAAAGAAAGGGACGATATTATGGCTTTGGACCAAAACATCATGCCAAATAATTTCACAATGTGATGCCACGGTGGGTAGCGCGCTATGTGTTATTGGATGACCCCAACGCCACCTTCATAGTTCAGGGACCAGAATAAATGTAGCAAATTAGACAGGGCCTAGTAACTACATGTGGGAGCCCCAGAGATGCTACCGTGTCTGCTTTGCTGGTCGAGGGGAGTCAGCGTTTTCTTGAGCCTCGCCCGATGAAACTAGGTGAATAAAATTTGCCCCAAGACGAGCCGATGTTTTCATCAAGTCACACATAGATATAATACAGCTCCGAGATCCATCCCAGGAATCGACACGAAATGCATTCAAATGTGGCTAAGTGGTCTGTATTCTATGCTGGCTTCCTGTTTAGATGATACCGATTGGTGCTCTGGCGAGTTTCTTGAATTAGCATGCTGAGGGTACAGTAAGTCGTGATGGATTACCGCCCAGTTTTCTCACACGGACTTGCGAAGCGTGATCAATGGCGGTCATTATCTAGAGTAATTAGGAGTGACAAAATGCTGGTTATAGAAATACATAAGAATATGCTCCATACTCCATAATGCAATTGTAGCTTCGCAACTCCCGCAAACCTGTGGAGCTACTTCTGGGACCTGCGAGTGCTGACTGGGGTCTAGAACTGGCTTTGTCCCGACAGCTCAGCCATTCCAGCACGGGGTGGATCGGCCAACCCCTCTGCGGTAGAATCCTGATTTATCTAGACGAGTTCGAAATGAGCGTCGGATATTGTCCGAGGGGGCTGAAGGTCAACGCTGATCTCTGTACGAGCCCGGCCGTGGGTGGTTACTTTCAAATCCGACAGTGCCCTTCTTTGGAGATTAGCTAACGGTAAATGAAATTCCAGGTCTCCTCACTGTTGCCTCTCTATTGCATTTATGAAAGTCCTTATCCATTCTTCGTCAACCCATCTACGCAGTACGTAGTATATTAGGCCGGTAGGAAATTTCAGAAAGGGATAAATGTATTATCAGCACCGTCCACTGGTATCACCAAGTGGCTAAATCCACATAGAAGGGGCAAATCTAGCCCATGTATGTAGGGAGGCAGTGCCCAGGGGTCTCCGTACAAGGACCGCATTACTATATCAGGCACTCTCGTTTCATCAGAGTTCGTATGATGCAGGTTCAATGCGAAAGGAATTGGTCAACGCGCCTACCGTCTACTGTGCCGAGATAAATTAGTTTTGCGCTTCCATTACATCATGTGTCGTTATGAAGAAAAGCAGTGTCTGGCCCTCTTGTAAGAACGGAAATACCGGTCCAGCAAACTATCTAGATCCTGCATTAATTATAGCACAGTAAAATGGAATCCGGTGTGGAAAGATCGGATGGGCGAGAATATTGCGGAGCGGGAAGGGGTTTTTTCATAGACCAGTAGGACCTTTCTTGAACCCCAAGTGCATACTACTTTCCACGCGAGTGATTCACAGTACACTCCATCGAATAAGATCCATTCTGGCCATTTGGTGAGCATAGACTTGGATGGCATAGGGGCGGACTGTCCCATAACCTGCCTGGTATCGATCTAGCATATTCCACCAGCTCAGCCTTGTGCGTTTTCCATAGTCAATCCTTTGGGTTTATTGGATCGAACACATTACCCGGGTTTGCCCCTCCTGAGATTCCCTGTTTGGAAGCGGAGAAGTATAAGTAGGGCTCAGTCGTTGAAGGGGTTTTCTGAGGTGTATTTCACCATCCCCAAATATCCCACGAGTATCCTGACATCCTTTGTTTCATCAAGCATGAACCATTGTCAATTCCCGGATGCGTACGAAGGGTATCTCTTTCTCAAAGCTCATCCTCTGCCAGGGCAAATGGCCACATGGAGTCGTGTTGAACGCATTTTAATGTATTGCACCCAGAATGACTTTTATTACATGGCTCATAAGCGAGCTCTTGAGATTGACGCAGCGAGCCAGTATGAAGCTCTGTGCGCCGAAGTTCGTGCCCAGGTGAACCAGCTGATCCATGAGAAGCGGCAGCAAGTCTCTGGCTCTGAATGGACCTGCGCCTACGCCAAAGAATGCAAAGGGACCGCTACTGGCCATGATACTGCCTTTCATGATTCTGAACCTGCTTCAGTAACGGTTATCCTGATGCGTAGACCATGGTGCACAAAAATTTATCCAAGAACCCCGATGGGCGACTTAGTAGATCTGAGAATATCTTCGCACCCTGTGAGAGTTTCAACAGCGCCTGGCTTTCCTGCAACGCACGCATTTCCTCGCGACTCGGCTATGAGCAATACGAACCAAATGTCCATGCCACCGCCGACAGGAGAACGAATCTGCAGAACTTGTCTACAACCAGCGCCCCTCGGCCCCCAAGCACATCAATCTGTTCTACCTGACAGGTACGTCCATTCTCCTGGTCCCTACATACCATAGATATAGCGACAATAACTAACGGAAGTGACATAGAAAAATGAGAGCCGATAATGAACAACCCAATGAGGAAGAAGACCCTGAAGAGACTGAGCTTGAGGAAGAAAGGGATTACGGGTACGACGAAGCGCAGACAGCCAACACGGCTCACGGCATTTCTGACGTTGGCTTTGCTTGCGGAAAACCTGCAATTCGAAACCAACGCTCTAGACATAATCCTCGTCGATTTGGGCCGCGCATCAGTAGGGCCTACAGGAGATCAAGATTCAGGAACTCGCGTCGCAAATGGGCCAAAGCTTACAAGGTTGCTCGCGAAGGACGTCCTCGTCTGCCACAGGTGTGAGAGGGTGCGAGTGGAAGTCATTCAAGCATTTCCAAGAACAATGTCGTCGCAACCCTTGTTGAATCATTTCTGCCAGGTGGAATTACCGGTACGGTTCATTCACTTGGTCAATCGCTTCTATTACCTTTTCTCTGCTGCATCAGTCCTTCAGAAACAATTCTGCATGTCTTGACTCCCACATTCATTTGGTTTTTCATACTACTTTTTATCCAAGAAGCCATTGTACATAATGAATAATTCTAGTTGGTACATGTAGCCACAGCGTACTTTCCAGTTTCTAAGCAAACTCCTGCATATGCAACCCTGAAAGAGCCCTGTCAGTTGGGTAGCTACCAGATATTTCATTCAGGCCTGAATATGCAGACTAGAAATACGTAAAACATACAAATTAGACCATGGGCAGAAGGAAAAGGCTCTTTGATTGTAGATCAGACTTCAAGCCTTTACCATCCTGGAAGCAGCGTCCAAGCATATTTCATCCCAGGCAAAAAAAGGCAGCTCATAGCTCCGATTCGAGAATCTTCTGGTATATATAGGTCAAGTAATTTTCCTGGCTTGCAATGTGGACATCTCAAATACACTAGCTCCGTCGCAGGCCCCATACAGAACAATCCCACTGTCTTTTCGCAGGAGCGCCGCGCTTCACGGGAAGTCGCCGCGTATATTCTTGACGGAAAATTCTGGGTCTGAGCAGGGCATGGTAGGTGGAGTGGTAAATACTGGCTAAATATTCCTTCCCAAGGTCCTGTTCACTCACGGGATGGCGATTTCTGCGCCCAGCTCACAATTTGACTGTGCCTTGGAAATTGGTCTAAGGTCCCAGTTCAAGTTAGAAACACAACTCATTTTTCTGAATTCTACAGCACACTGTGTCTAGTAACTCCAATATGGTGGAGGGCCTAATCAATACTCCCAAGCCCAAGTCAAGGGGAGAGGAAAGGAACTGGGATATTTCTTGTGAATATTACAAAGGCGTTCACTTTCTTCGCGGTCGATTGCTACTGGGTTCTGCTCTCACTACAGCCAATGTCGCCAAGTCTCGAAGACTGAATCGCAAATCGCAAAATTCAAGAAATATGACTAATACCATTTCCCACTCTTGAGTGAATGCCATACAGAGGTATTCTGATTCACCAAGCCATAGAAGTGTTGCCCAAAGTCTCGATTACATCCATAGCTTCAGATGATTAGCTTCTCCAGCTCAATCTAATAAATCAAACTTGCGTAACTTCTGTAAGCGAAAATTGGCCTTTTTCGTGCTATATGCTGGCACAGAATCTTGTTAGAAACCTCTTTAGATGTCGTCCCTGCTTTCGAAAAATGAAGTGCGAAAAAGAGAGCAAATCAGGATATTCGAGAGATTTAAAAATAATCAAGATGGAGGGGCCATTGAATGGAACTCAGATACAGCAGGGAGGTGCACTGTACTTTCCCTTTGCAACATGCTGTTATGCCAGCTTTTTCCCTTCCTCTTCCGGTAGGTAATCCAGGCATTCTAAAGTTCTCTCCGCCGTGGGATGGGAATGGTAAAATATCCGATAAGGAGTATATGAATCGTAAGAGAGCGCCCCATCTTTCAAAACGGACACCGCGCCCTGCAATGTTAGGATCTCATCCCCACACTTTGTCGTGAAAATTTCTGGTGATTGATTAGCTTTTCCCCCGCCAATGAAGAACGCAACTGACCAGCCTGATTCTCGAAGCCGTGGAAGATCGACTGTTTCAAATACCATGTTGACAGGAATAAAGGGGCAAAAATTGCTGGATAATGAATCCCCACCCCGTGAGTGGCCATAATGAGGAACATTGAAGTAAACTGTGGGAATAATTAACAAATTTCGAGATCAACGTTGACACCCATGCTTACACAGATCACACCAAGCCCTTTGAGAGAGTGGTTTCCTCTCCAGTGGCCAATCTCATGGGCTAAGACAGAGATTATCCTGTCCGTATTTTGCTTCAAAAGGCTCTCGTCGAGAAGGATGTATGTCTGGTTTATACCTTGGCGGCAGCAACCAACGGCATTCGATTTTGAGATGAGGAACGGGCTGATGTAAATATCGGACCAACGATACCCCTGAATACTGACAAGACACCTGGCTTTGGTTGCCAGATCTCCTGAATCTGGAGTCCAGTTCTTCAAATCTCCTAAATCATCGACCTGATAAAGAGCTCCAATGCCAATCAAAGAGAAACCCAACCAGAGGCTAAGACTTATTGGTGCTGATACCATACAAGATAATGCCAGTGGACATATTAGTGATAAATTCTGATTATTGTAACATCCGAAAGCATGTTCATAAGTTTGTCGATCAAAATATGAGTCCGATGGCTTTTTCGAGGTACGGACCCGGATTATACAGACGAAGTAAGACAACGGCAGCCTGCAAATGAACGACAAGAGCATAAAGATGGGAGGAAGGACTGGGCTCAGAATCCAAGCAAGGACAATCTCCACGAAGAAACCAAGAAAGTGAAAAGCCAGGAGGATGACAATTTTGCCACAATCATCGCTCTGCAACACCATTACTAAAGGGCGACAGAATTAGAGGGTGAAAAGCTGGAATGAACAATAAATACCTGAAGGTCTTTGACCAACTGTGTGAAAAGCCGATGAGAAGCTTTTGTTCTCCCAACAAATCTCCACTGGCGGAAGGACAGGTAGACATGAAACGTCGGGACGACTAGCAAGCTTAGAAGCCTGAAATTATCTTCTATAGACTGAGGCATCCTAGATTTTTGTATACGGAAGATTGGCAATCTTCTGAGAACAACACTGATCACTTTGATATGTGCGAGAACGTACAAGGACTGAATAGCGTCTTGGGGTTGCGCCTTTAGACAAGACTGACAGAATTTATAAGGTGAGAACAAGCGTATTTATGTAAGTGGAACTAGGTCTCGTGGCGTCTCTCATTTTAACTAGGGTCTAGGGTCAACGCAAAATTCTTTTTCCTGGTTAGGAAAGATTTTCTTTCTCATTAAACCCATCCCAGGGAAATCTGTGTTTCCCAATTCTGCCTTATTCATTGTACACTGGAAAGTCAATATTGGGGATTTATGACATTGAATCCGCTTCTTGTAACGACACTTCCCAAAGAAGATTTTCGGGATGAAGTGAATATAGACTTCATGAGATAGACGTGTCTAGTATCCGCACTCGGAAGGACCTCGTGTCATGTGCGAGGGATTCTCGACAATTACTTCGCCACCAGAATAACTTAGTATACTAATGTTGGTACTGAATGAGTACTTTGGCCGGTGGGTTGCCGCTTGGGATACCAGGTTTACTAGGTGCACTTAATTTTAGGCTACAATCAATTTGAAAATGCCCCTTTCGGATATCCTTCTTCGGTACTTGGCCGAAGGAGCTTTCCTACTTATCGCTGATCTCTGCAAGAGCGTGTTTGGAGTAAGGTTCTGTGAGAACTGAGGTGCCGTTAGGCTACTTCGCTATGTAGGCTGCATTTTTTAATTTGAATAGAGAAGGCATTTTGGACAGATTCGCCTCTGAGATTAGTATCTTGCCGCACTAAAGACAAATTCACTCTTCTTTACACTAGATCAAAGTCCTTATGCATACCAGCTAAATTGGCGGGAGGTATACTAATATCATAAATTTGATTGATAACTTGTCTCAATCGGTCCAGCATGCCAGCATAGGCTATATCAACATAAACTTCCTAGGAGCCAGATGAGTGCGACAATGCCCATTCATACAAGTAGTTAAATGACTTGCTTGCACTATGAACATCTCGTTCAGTAATTGGTCAGTTATGAGCTCAGGCTCTTAAAAGCTGATAGACCAGGTGGCAATGGCTATCTCTTCTGGTGCGCATCCAAAGATCCTTTCTTCATCGTGCATCGCAATATAACTCTAATACTACTACGATACAGAAAGGCGTCGACGCCATCAAATATGGTTTAACTTATTCTTCCCTTGTCCATGCTGTGGGGGACAGAAGCAAGGCTCCCAGAGACCCTGTATCAATTCGAACGAGCTACGGCATGTCATCAGGCCTTCATACCAGGCAATTTGACTTTTGATTTTTCAATGTACGGCCTTGTATCTTCCTTAAAGCTCTGCTGGCGCCAAATATATCTTGAAAGCATTCCTATTGCAAAGTGAACTTCGAAATTACTCACCGTTAGCTCCAGAGTCAGTGATCAGCAAATGAGATACTGAGTCTCGTTAATTTTGTCTCTCTGTTTCATTTACGAAGATCCATGCCTATAAATCTTCAATCTAGCCACATATTAATTGGCATATCTTGTTGACTGGGCACATTGTGAAAGGGAGAATTGTATCCTCAACACCATCCATTGGTACTGTACCAACAAGGAACTACAACAACCTATCAGTATCTAATTTGGCCCTCATTATATCTTTCCTTACCTCTCTCTCGATTAGGGGAAACAGTTCACATCCCAGATGCTGCCTCATAAATTCTTTTGAAGCTATGACGCTTTTGCCCTCATGAAATTTGCACGAACAGATTGACGATAATATAGTAGCTTCAACTCACTTAGATGAAAAATCCTCTCAAATCATGTCCGGTGCTAATTGAGCATATCTAAACAGCACTAGGCCTATAGCTTCCCACTAGCTAATCTTTACAGTAAGCTAATCATATATAGCGTCATTTCACCCAGATTTGCCACTGAACAAAGTCCCATCTTTCGATATGAAAAGAGCAAGTATGAGTAAGGCTAACTAGCGTATGGGGAATTGTCAGATATATGTTCTATTACTCCCAAAGGGTCTGTAACTCAATCAATCCCAGAACCCATTCAGCCTTGCCCACCCCAGCAATGGATCAACCCCAGCCCCAGAACGTGTACGAGGGGTATCACTTTTTCAAATGCGATCCTCCACTGGGACATCAGCCGGCACGGAGACGCGTTGAGCGAGATTCTAAGGATCTCGAGTTGTGCAAGACGATCCATCGAAGGCCTTTTCAAATTTCCGCAGCCAGCCAATATAAAGCCCTGTCAAACGAACGGCGCTTCCAGGTTGATCAGCTGATGTATGGACGACGGGAGCGGGGCCATTCTGTCTTGCAATATGGCCATCTCAAATACACTAGCCCCGTAACAATCCCCATACAGAACAGTCCCACTATCCTTTCGCTGGGGCACCGCTTCACGGGAAGTTGCGGCGTATGTTGTTGACGAAGAAATTTGGATCTAAACAGGGCATGGTAGGTAGAGTGGAACGCAGGCATAGCTCTGAATGCTGTGTGTACGGTATAGGGTCCAGACGTGGCCATATAGACAATCGGAAACGAGCCGTGTCAGTTGCAGTACAAGATCGTGTGATGATATCGAGGACTTGTGTGCGTATGCGACAGAGGTTACCCATAGCGGTCTCGGTCCGCGGCACAAAGAAAAGGTATTCTTCGAGGAAGTCATCGCAAAATGCGTCGTGCCGCGAAAGTCGAAACTCCACCCATGTAACCTCCTCTGGCAGGAGGAAGGCCGACAGGTACAGAAAAAGGTCGTCCGCCTGGGTCATGGGAGATAGAGGATCCGGCCCGGTCCACGGGAAGCCTTGGTGGCTATTCAGGTTTGGATGGAAGAGATAGTCAACCGTACAAGATCCGTGAGTGCTAGGTTCTGAGGTTCCCAAATAATCTATTGATAAGATTCTGATGTCACTCGGTTTGGTAGCAACACACGGGGGTACAGCTGGGAGATCGGATGACTGCCAAGCAGTGTGGAGGTCGATGTCCACATCGTGGTCTGCGTACAGTGAGTATATGCGAGCTGAGTATGAATCAAAGACTTGGGCTATACGAACCGCTTGGAGGCCATTCGTCTACCTCCATGGGGCTTGTTGATTCAAGGAGAGGAAGTGAACAGAAGCGGTCCATTGATACGAAATGAGAGCCCTCGTACTGGAGACAGCGGAGGAAGGCCAGGGACAGCCTAGTTACAGCCTCTTGCCTAGGACAGCACAGGATTCCTCTCAGATTTATGCTATCAAGCGTGAAGAAGCGATGTTGCGGTTTGACTTGAAAGATCATCTTCCACGAGTAAAGAAGTAATTAGCACGGTCACCGTGGATTGATCATGGCCACATCGACACCTCACCGGTTATCCCCGTTGATCACTTTGATATTGAAGACAAGACCATCAAACATCGTTCCCGCATGTTGATCCTCGAAGCCGTCGGCCTCTCAAGGAAGGTCGATGCAATAGACCGCTCTATTCATTTCTAGGACCTCAGAGGCAGCATCCTGGATGGCGTTTGCTGTCTGTCTACGATGTCACAATAGCAGCACCTGTTCTTCGCAGCGCTGTCGGAGAAGCTTGTTCTCGCATTCGAGCAGTTTCTTTGGCTGCAAAAGCGCACTATATTCACGCTCGAGTTGGATATGCTTGGCAGATTGAACGACATAGAAAGAGGTAGAGCATGTTGAGGGAGGGTCTCGCGATGGAAGAAGGCCGGTAGAGGATGTGCTGGGCCCCAGTAGCCAAAGAGCCGACCGTTTCTACATAAGTCTAAAATCTAATAATGAGTCCCAATATCTCTGCTACTGTAGAAAGGGCCTGACCTTGCAAATGTGAATCCTGCCCATCGGAAGGTCTGGGAAGATGCCATGCAGATCGACAGCAACATCACCTCAGGGATAAAAATGGAAGCGACACTGTCGTTTCGTGGGACGCTCAGCCGGTGGAGGAAGATGCAAGTCCATTCTGTGTACGAAATCCAATACGGTGGATTAGATGCCTGGCAGCATGGTTGAATATATTGCTACCATCACAGGTTAGGCGAATCCCATCGCGATACATAAAGTAGACCAACCGCAAGTACCGGCCATCTCTCAGGATGGTGTCTCATTTTGTTGCGAGTCTGGATCGCTGAATTTCGTCCAGCTCAATTCATAGATAGGGAGCAAAAGGAGGACCGCGCAAAAATCTGAGGCGGATGCGATAACTCTATGGCAGTCGATGATCTCTTGGTGACTGTCAGTCTTCAACCCTTCGATTTGCATGTAAGCAGACCAGCAAACTTCCATTTCGCTGGCGCGGCTGTTTTTGCTCGGAAACGGTGCTTGAGGTCGTCAACACGACTCTGGAGGATCTCGCGGATCAAGCCCTCCTCGGCAGATTCCAGCGACCTCAGCAAACTGCGGTGCCGCAACCTTCGGTCTTGCTGAAGCACGTCGACAACGACCATATGTTTCCCCTTCACCGCAAGCATCAAGGGGTCCTGAAGCCACCGGTTCTCCTGGTTGGGGTCGATTTGAGGGTGTCGTAGTAAGATCCGCACCATTTCCGAGTCACCTGCCCGGGCGGCGATACACAACGCAGTGTCTTGGGCCCCAATGGTGCTTTGGTTGACCGCCAGCGACTCGCCCTGTCGCACTAGCAGGCGTACTGCCTCCCGGTGGCCATTCTCCGCGGCACGACACAGAGGTGGATCTTCAAGATCTGTGGCATTGATTTCCACACCCCTTTGGTTCAAGAGCATCATCATCGCGTGAATGTTGCCGTTCGCAGCCGCCGCAGAAAAAGGAGAGATGCCTGCCACGCCGAGGTTGAGGTCAATACCAGGCATCTCGAGAAGCCACCGCAGGGCGATGGTATCCCTCCTTGCGACCACATGGTGCAGAGATGTCGAGACGGATTGGGTCTGACCACGACCACCCACAAAGTTGACATCAATGCCTTTTCCGGCCAGGATCCTCTTGGTCGTATCGTCGTACGACAGAAATGTCGATAGCCAGAGCGGTGTATTGCCATCTCTGTCTTGACAGTTGATATTGACCTGTGGGTGGTCCAGCAGCGCCTCCATCGCCTCCAGGCGTCGGCATCGAACGGCAAGGTGAAGGGGAGTGTCTCCGTTCTGATCATGGGCCTCCAGGGCTGGGTTTTTCTGCGCCAGAAGGAGTTTGATAGCCTCTGCAGATCCATGAGCCACCGCTTGGTGGAGCGGGAGCTCATTGTGATCGCCCCTCTGATAGCCGGCCGCTGGCCTGTAGAACGAGAGTGATGGCCATCCGTCCCGTCCACTGACGAAAATCCACTTCATGGATGGCCGGCCGATGCGCCATACCCATGCACGCGGCGACTTGCCACAGTCATCTACAAAAAAGGGATCGCTGCCGCTGGAGAGGAGTAAGTGCGCCAGCTCCGTCTTGCCCCACCAGACCGCGAGATGGAGTGCCGTTCTACCTCTTCTATGTGGGAGATCAATCTTCAGATTCGGGACCTGTAGCAGGCTTCGTAGCACAGCGCAAGTTCCGTACGTGATGGCATACCACAGTGCGCTCTCTTCCGCCCGGTTTTGGAGATTGATATCCAGTGCCGAGCTTGCCAGAAGCAGCTGCAATACGTCATAAGAGGAGTATTCGAGAGCCCTCATCACCGGGGTCTTACCCTGGTAGAATGCATTGACATTTGCCCCGTGCTCCAGAAGGCTCTCGGCGAGGTCCCTATCGTTGTGCATGGCGGCGAAGCCGAGTAAATTGCTGTTGTGACATTTGATGTTGGCAGCTACAATGGGCGGCTGAAGTCTGGTATAGAGATTTCGACATGATCCAGCGAGAGCAAATACCTCGTTGCACTCAAGTCTTGCCGCAACTCGGTGTAAAACTTCGTTCGGCAAACTTCGCAGATGGGGCTGTCTAGTTTAGTATCCAATCGCGAGGTGGATGATGTCTGTTACGAACCATGGTGAAGCTGGGGCTGCGGACATGCAAAGAGCAAGAGTAGTGCGCGTAGAGTTTTGCATTGATCTCGTGAAGGGCAGTCCGATGGTATTATACATATCCTTCGTGCGGCTTCTGCGTGGCAGTCGTGGTTCCTAGATCTATCAAGGCTATGCGTTCCACGGGAATGCGTCTCGAAGAATGAGTCTTGTAGGACAGATCGTCGCCACGGCACTACTCATGCTCCCAGGATCGCAGATATGATTTGTAGGAGTGCCGAGTGCTGGTAATTTTCTACAGGTCTGCGCAAGACATTAACTACCACTAGGCCAAAATCCGGCTTGTCCTTGAAAATGTCAGAAACGAGTTTAGTGGTTTATTGTACAGTAGATCTTGCAATGTATGTGTCATCCGCCATCAATTTCTTGCGGTATAAATATCTATTGCGGTGGAATATTACGTGAGCCGGATCATAACTGTCGCTGGCGGTGTAATGCTACTGACAAACTTGTTGAAGAAATCTGAATGTGGTAACTGGTAACTGGAAACAATCTTCGCAGTCTGCTTACCTCGCATGCTTTGTCCTTTTGCTTCTCGGTTCAGGCGTAGATGAAGTCACCTGCACCTCGATGCTTGGCGTACTCAATAAGCCCGCTGGGCTCTGTTCACAGACAACCGGCCAGTGCCCATTCACGGTTTTGGGATGTGGTGAAACAGGTTCCGATACCAGCCCGAAGAATGCAGACCTCTCATTGAGTGAGACCATGGCGTAGTATTTTTTCATGTCGTCCAAATCCGCAAACACGCAATGTCTCCGACTCTGTGGAACAAATTGCTGGCGGCACCCACAGACTGCGATCTTCGATTTTTCTACAACTAAAGAGCAAGGTCAGAATCTGATTACATTTCATTGCGGTAATGATTGAGCGAGGCATACCAGAGTCCGAGTGGAGGAGTTCTCGCTCCATGCGAGTACAGCTTTCGTCGTGGAGTGTAATGTGATACGCCGCCCCACCGACGCTGTGCTTCCGGAATGATTCTGTTTCTTCGTCTTCCCAGGTGACGATCAAGCCATGCTCTGCGGGAGCCGCGGTGATGATTATCTGATGGGGCATGTGCCGGAGTAGACGTCGGATATGGCGCATGTATTTCATCTCGGTGACTCGGGGGGTTGTCAAAGGCCCAAACACCGAAGAAATGCAGAGGGATAAAAGTTCCTCGACGACATGGCCACAAAAGAAAGGTTCATGCTTGCCATTTCCCTTTTTCGGGCCACGAGGGATCCAATGTCGACACGACGGTTGCTGGTGGATCACCTCGAAGTCCAGCCATCGGCGGTGGATCTTCAACGTGCGTTCCTGGGCATCATACAGCACCTCTGCCCGGCACTCGACCCCTCGAACATAAACCACATGAATCCCCTGCATCGAATCGATTAGGGCTAGACAGGCGCGCAATGCCTTCTGCACGGTTCTGGAGAAGATAGTGTCCGGGGCCTTGCAGACCTGGGCATTCCGGAAAAGCTTCGACAGCTCTTCCTCGGCGCTGCAGATGCGTGTAGTCGATCGCAGCAAGCGCCACAGCTCCTGGGGTAGCCGGGCCGGCCGCTTCCCAATCATTTCACGTATCATCGCGAATTCCTAAATTAGCGTGAGTTTGTGGCAAGGGGCAAGGATTTGGACTTCTGACATACCTGAGCCCCGGCTGTTTCGCAATGGAAGAATTTCTTGCCCTGGGACTCGTCTCGTAAATACTTCCAGATGCGAGAAGCTGCCGACGGCAACAGCAGGTCAGCTGCCATATCCACGTCCATTGGCGCTGGCGTCTTCCGGAGAAGGCCGACATATACGGGAAGAAGCAATTCTTCGTGCACTTGAAGTGCGGACTCCCAGATCCGGCACACTCGCTCTGCCACTCCATGTCGGTCCATCCGCCACTGCCGATCGCGCGTGATTTTCCCTCGGGGAAAGTGATACCCAAGTCGAAATGAGTGCGTCCAGTTTATTTCTGGCATCAGCACTCCATGAGCATAGATTCTCCCGTGCAGACGTGGGTCAAAAAGCAAATCCCCCTCGCTTGTCTCAACAACCGAGGATGGGTAGGTGAGGCCGCGGATCTCCAACGATATCTGCAGCCAATCGAGGAATTCCTCTGGTGACACTGATCGACCCTGGGTAGCGCGTCCGGGACCGATCAGCACGGCAACATCCCGCTCGTTCCGGAAGCGCAGTTCAGCCAGACCCTCAGCCCCATCCGTCTCGAAAACGCCAGATGGGTGTGATGGGGTCACGGTACAACAGAGAGATCCCCGTGGCTCGCACAGATGAAAACACCAGGCACACTGGCTCGCCACCACTTGCAAGCTGTACCCATCCCGCGACAGCGCCACCGCTGCCAGCTTGAGTCCGTCGCCGTGGGATCCCGCGAGGTGGTCCTGGCCAGTCTTCGTGGTAAACCCCAACTCGAGAGCCTCAACGGGCAATTGCATGCAGGCGTTCGCCAGCGTGACCCGATTCAGTTTCTTGTCGTACTTGATGAATCCCAGGGACCGGCGACCATCGATGTCTCTCGGGTCGGGAACCACGACCGCAAAATGGTCACGGGCGTCCTCAAAGTAAGGCCGGAACGCGAGTCGATCGAGTTGGAAGCGTTCCAAGATGGCATCCTTCCTGATCGGATTTAGCAACATGACTACACAAGGCGTTCGCACACATACCAATTCTGATATAATTCCCGAAAGGCATCGGTAATGGTCCAGTGACTCACGTAATGAGGCGAGATTCCGAGCGAGATCATGCGCTGCGAGTGCACAATGGCTGGAGATGTGCTTTGCTGGCTTTGAAGGAGCTCGCGATCTAGCTGCTGGTTCGCCTCCATCATTTCGCCGCCATCGTCGCTGGCCTCAACGTCCATGCGAGTGGCCATGTCCTTGCGCAGGACGTGCCTCTAGAAGGCTGGCTCTCGGTCGATTATTTATATGCCGTCCGTCAGTATTTTGAGCCCAGACAGCTGATGCATTCCGCCAGCTGGAAACGGTAATCAACAGCATCAGGTCGAGATAGAACGAGCGGAGAGGTTGAGTGCAGACCCCACCAATGGTGTGGCTCAGTACAACGTCATCCCATCTGATTCAATCTCTGAACAAGTTAATCTCGGACCTTATCACAAATATTTCATCTTTTGATAAAATTCTGCGCCTCTTTCGAGGTCATATAGGCTCTGGTCACAGGTGAGTACCCGTAATCGTAACTTTGTGGAAAATTTACTTGGGGATTGCATCGTAGCCGTCGATCCTCAACGTTGTCATCAGTGATGCCCGAATGCCCGAATAGTTGACAAGGATCGAGTTTGCTTCAACTCAGTGTTGACTTGAAGTCTACAGCATCTAAATCGATCCTCGCCGTGTGGAAAGTGATCGACGGTGGTGATCATAGGAGAGTATTAGCTGAGTGAATCTTTGCTGGCCGACGCGTTGAAATAGTTTGGCCTGTGTTGATGAGGACGATTTGTCATACACACTGACCAACCATGGACGACGTGAACCGCCCACAGAACAACCGTTCCAATGTTCAGTGACAAGTGCTGAGAACATATCGTGTAACTATCGAGTTAAACAGGAGCACATGATGAACGATCCTCGCCACAGTTCCTCAATGCATTGGAGCTCTGTCATATGTGGTTTACCAGTCTCCGCCATATTCTCTCAAACGTCAGCGGCCGAGTAACTATATACCACGCATATCCCTTTAATAATTTCTATGCATTGCGACAATCTCTAGAGAAATTGTCACGTCCAAAACCTTACTACTAAATTGCGCAAATGGCGACCGAAACAAGTGACAGCGACAATGATCTCTTGGAAATGATATCAAACTACGGTGGCTTGGACATGGAAGAGGAGGATGCCGACTCCTCTACTACAGGGGATGACATTTCGGAAACGAGTGAGGATCGCAACTTTGTCGCATCGGAAAGCGATGAGACTTCCTACTCAGAGGATGAGTCGCTGGGGCCTAGCCTTCCCTGCATTCAGGACACCATGGGTGATCACGACGTCTCGAGTGCCGTAAGTAAGCCATGAGATCTTTTGTGGCGTTGCAGCTAACACGAGCAACCAGGTTGGAAACAAAATCCCCATTAGTGCTGTTGCCTCTCGCCTAGTCTCCGAGGACGGAATTTCAGCGATACAGTATTTGGTTTTGTGGCAATCATGGGAACGAGAAATACCGCATAGGTATGAGGTCAGCGAGGAGGATTTGTCTTCTTAAACCAGGTTGTATCCTAGATAAGCCCTTATTGAAGTTTGTCTAACCATTCGCGATTCAAAGGGCGGGATTGGACGATCTGTGTGGTACGGTCATGAATTGGATCCTGGTTAAAGTCTGTCTCAGCTCGATGCATGGTCAGACGGTCCGTTGTGCGTCCGTTCAGAAGCAGAATACCAATGATATCATTGTTCGCTTGATTATTTTACCGCTATGCAAAGTAGCAGTACGCGCTTTGTATTGATTTACCTTAGGTGTACTGTATTGTAGTAAGCCTGTCTAGAAGTCACATAATGTTAAATCCGAGAGTTTCGCGTACAGAGGAATCTTCTAATTACAGAACTGCAATCGTCTTGTACTTGAGCTTCTCAGCACAAAAATAAGGAGACGAGGAGAGAAGAAAAGGAAAGGAAAGCTCCGGTGCTAGAAGTAATTACACGAACTATGTCTCTCTAGAGTGAAAAGAGAACTTGCACGAACGTTGTGAGCAAGTGAGTATACGCAGCAAAATATAAAAGGCAAAAGCGTAAGTAAAAGAAATAAATAAAAACAAAAACCGAGAAGTTGGAGCCGGAATAGAAACAAAAACATCTGTATCGAGCAAGAGAATGGCAGCTCATTTGCCATGGTCATAAAAGGATGGAGAGAATGGCGTATTTTCTGCAGAATTAGCCCGGTACGAGATTGTGGAGGGGCTCCGAGTCAGGTCTGCCCTGTCTGAAGATATCTCGATATTGTCCGGATATCCAGCCATCGCTGGCAACTCTTCTGGCGTGGAGGCTAGATAAGGGAAAGCAATCCCAAAGTCAGCCAGTCCTTTTCGGATGATCTCTCCTTTAGGATATATACAGTAGATGTACGAGCTCAGCGAGTCCAGAACCATAATATTTTAGAGCGATGGGTCTTGTGTGAATTACATACCTTCTGGGGGTGTACCTTGAGAATCATTCGGTGGACCAGATCCAGTTTGTGATATCGGAGGTCTGATGCTATTAGCTGTGACAGAATAGCTCACAGGGGAATGAGTATCTGGCCCACGACCTCCAGCCGTGTTCACGTGGCTTGCCTCGTGGGCGATTCTCATTTGTCTTTTGAAAGCAGCATGGATTGCTCCGAAGCTCCTCTCATGTTGAAAGTCCACCCGGAATGCAGCTTCAATTTCCTCTTCGGGCAGATGTGTCCTGTCCATGAACCAGAACGGCAAACGTTCCAGGTCCTCTGTCGCCCACCGGCGATTCCGGGATTTAGCTTGTTCTCTGTCAGCTGTCATGGGCTCTAGGGCTCGGCTCGGGCACTTACTCCATTGGGGCTTCAGGGTCGGGGCCTGGGTGGGTGCTATAGTCACTGCCACGTCTTTTCTTTCGCCGCCCATCAAGTTAGGTGGAATATCCAGACTACCGGTCGGAGACGACGATATTCCATCTATCAGATTGATCCCGCCAGGGCCCTGGTAGACAGTGTCCTTAAGGCAGCTGGGGGCCTCGATGGAGGAAAGGTTTCGAACGGCCACTGGAATGCTGTCAGAGGTCGGCTCAGGATGGCACTTGTCGGTTATTGTGCTACCGAGTGAGGGAAGGTCCGCGTTGTTCCTTTGCGATGTGACCAATGCCGTTCCTAGCGGTGCTTTCGCGTGTCCACCATCCCCATCGGATGGACCAGTGCGGCCACTGGCCGCTGGCTTTCCGGTCACCAGATGGGCCTGACTTCCCATGGGTGCGGGCCTCGCTGTCAATAGGTCATGACCATTTGGCATAACCCCCAGCACCACATTGGATGGGTTTTCGGTATTCCATCCTAGTTCACGAGGGCTATACTGCACTTCGAGCCGGGTAATGGCCCCTTCTTTGTTCGCTTCCGCACCGGGTTTCCTGCAATTCTCGCTGTTCTCACTGGGGCTACCAGACAGGCGGGTGTGGAAATTATTCTCTACCCGTGGATCAGGATTTTTCAGGCAGGTTCTTTGCTGGTCATTGGTGCTCTGAGTGTGGACAGATGAGATAGTAGAGGAGGGCATTGGTTGGCCGGAGAGGGTCACTCGTCGGCATAAACGACGATGTAGCATGTTCGTCCGGTGCATTCCCATGCCGACTGGTCCGGCCGATCTATGCACTCTTTTACGGGTAGCCAGTGCTGTTTCCCTGTGATAGAGTCGCGCCCTGGTCAGCGTTTGGGTAAGGGGACTTCGCCATTTCCTCCCGGTCCACGTTAGACGCGGCCTCTTGGGCTCTTTGTTGTTTGAAGATGCTGCCCTGTGTGATCCTCCTCTAACAGGGCCTTCCGCATGTCCTGAGCAATGTTGACGCTGAGCTTTTCCCGAAATTAGGCTTAACGGCCCTCGATAGGATAGTGGCTCCTTCCACTGCTTCAAAAGGTCCCGGAGCACCCGGCTTCGCTGACCAGCTTGTCCGATTATCTTTTTGTTGACTTCGAGGACTGTAATCCAGGCATTTGTCAGTCAGTCAGGGGATATTTCCTATGCCAGATGTGACTTGGACGAACTCACGTCTTGATGCAAGCTGGATTGAGAGGCCAGCTGTATCGGCTATTGATGATAGTGTATATAGCTCTGTCTGGACATCTCTCTTGTAGGACCAAGGTTGTGTCAACTTCTGGAGTAGTCCAGAAAGGACTATACTATGCTGGAACTCAGACAGCTCGGCAATGGCTTCCACATCATCGAGATGGTAATGAAAGATGCCGGCTTCTTTGTTCTCAATCTTGCAGTTGCTTGCCGTGACGATATCCGGCCAGCTGATCGGTTTCTGCATGGTGTTTTGTCCACGCTGAACAATCTTTGGGCTGGGAGAGCCAAAAAGAGCATCGACTCCTTTCATGAGCCGGACGCTGATCATCGGGGCGTCAAAGATACTCGCAAGGCTCGTATTTCTTCGGAACTGGGTTAATAGGTCCTGCGAATCCTCCAAGGCGGAGCAAAGCTTTTCTTGTAGCGGTTGAAACTGTTCTAGAAGCTTGTCTCGCAGCCCCGAATGGTCGCCGTATCGGTTTGCATCTTTGCCATTGTCCATCCTGCAGATCGCATTGATCGATGCTATCCCAGATGAGATCTGGCTTCAACCTTTGGACCACCTTGACTGTCTTCGGTGGAGGAACAGTATTAAGGCGTACCCGTGCTGGTGAATTTGGGCTAGGTGGCGCCCTTATCTCCTTGAAAGAGGTAAAGAATGAAATGGTATGTGGTCGGAGAAGGACAATTCGCAAGTGGCTAGAGGACTGTATAGATAAACGCTTGTCCATGACAGAAGAAATTTGGGGAAAATAGGTCCAGCAAGCACTCCTCCGTAGTGGAAGACGCTGTAGCCCCGGTCATATGCCACTCATGCTGTTTCGCATTCAAAATCAAGTGAAAAGATGGGCGCAAACCGCTCTTGATGGTTCACGAATCAACAGGTCAAACATTGACGGGCAATCAATTTTCCACTGCCACTGATAATTTATTTTGCCTACTTCGTGGCTCGCAGGACCGTAGCCTGTGTTGATCGATTTCCTTGCAGGTGATTACTAGTAGTCATACGCGGACCGGTGATAAACGCGGGCTCCAAGATTGGATTCGCCGGAGCCATAGGTGATACCGGACTAATCCCAATCGTTTTGTGGGAAAGGACATCCGTGGCCAAAGTGGAACCCGCCTATCAGGCCTTGGCTTGCGAACGCTTGGTTAAGATCTGTCCATTGCGCATACACGTAGGTGAGAACAGGTGCATGTACCATCGGAGCACCTAACACGGCCTAATCTAAAATGCCTCATCGAAGCCCACGCATTCATCTTGCGGAATCAGTCAGTTTTCGTGCTTACAAGGCAAATTACAAACCGTTTCCCCTGATGAGCAACGTTAACTGAACGATGATTGGTCGAGTCTAGACCCTTGGCAGCCATGGTTCCAGGTGGGGCGGTCGACCCGCCCTCTGCGGAAATGCTAAAATTTCTTATTTCAACGTTAATCAACCGCCTCAACGCCCAGCATAGGAAGCGCTCGCCCACTATTGGGTCTGCCACGATGTACGCAAGTGGTCGCTACCGCGGACCCTACTCGATTGGCATAAAAGACGCTCGTTTTCCGTCGAGAAGAAGATCAGGATTTTCCTCCTCACACTCCCGGGCCACAAGGCCATGGAGCGTCTTTTGCAGGGACATCTGCGTTACCAAGAGTCTCCGCAGGGACAACTGCGAGATCAAGAGTCTCCGCAGGGACATCTGCGAGATCAAGAGTCTCCGCAGGGACATCTGTGAAATCAAGTCTCGCAGGGGGACGCTGCGTTACCAATTGAGACCCGCAGGAGAGTGCTGCGTCAACAAGTTCTCCCTCGCAGCAATGAGCCCTGCGATTGTAATGTGTGCTCGTTCTGGCGACCCGTGGCGCCGCGGGCCCTGATCCTCTGGCGACAAGCAGGCACCTCTTCGTGGTGTCAGAGACTAGTATTCGAGTCCTTCAGGGGAATCGAAGAAGCCAAGACCTGCTCCAAATGTCCATAGAAATCAAGAACATCCCAGCAGACTTCGTTTCATGCCTTCGACCTGTTCCAGAAACCGATAGAAATTAAGAAAATCCAAACAGGCTTTTTTCAAGCCTTCGACCTCCTATGGCCAAGATCCCATTCACGTAATGCACGTAGCTTTCAATAGTTACCGGAACCTGTACACTGAGCGCTCGCTTCATACGACATAGCGTAGTAAATTGGGCCATAGGGCTCGCTGACGCGGTATGTGCCAGCGTGGTTCGTTGCCGGTGAATGCCGCTGCCACCCAGAGTAATCAACATCCTTGTGAGAGTTCTGTCTTGGCTGGAGTGACGATGAGTGTGTGGGCTTGGTGATTATTGATGACAAGGACCGTGACTCGTGGTCATGGTGAGTTGACGGGAGGCGTTGGTTTGGGTGAGTCGTTGCTGGTCGTTGCTGGTCGTTGATGAAGCTGGTGGTCGTTGATGAAGCTGATGGTCGTTGATGAAGCTGATGGTCGGCGACGGTTAGTGACACGCGGCGGGCCGGGCTGAGCGGTGAAGTATCCACCGGTAATCAACACCCGCCTCAACACGGCCGTCCCAGGATCCGCGATGACTGATATGCGGCAAGAAAATACTGAGTCTTCGACATGAATTTGATGGTACAGATAGGACGGCGACCGAATGTCTTTGGCACAATTTGATTTTGACGACAACATGGCACACCATTTAGTCGAATCAAGTTGCATGCAAATTAACCGGCGTGGACTGAAGGCATGCATGGATGAGGATGGATGTATTTGTAGAATATATTGTCTGTACTCAATTCGTCTGAGTCTACATTGCGGTACGATCTTCTCGGGTCGAATTTATTCGTGTGCTTTTCAATAATGGACTGTGCCCGGGGCAGGATGTATGGCCGGAAACCGACACACGATATATATCTCCAGATTGCACCAGCCATTCATGACCGTAGACAAAGTACGAGAAGGATCACGATACGAGAAAAACCACCAATTACCTCTCGAAACGCTAAAATTTTATCTACCCATCGGTCTCCAAGTATTATCCCAAGTATTATTTCCTCTTGGGATGGCCGAATGAGCGACGCTGCTGGCGCTGAAAATGTCGGCTTCGGATAATCCCGCTGCTGTTCTCCGCGGGATGATGTGGGAATAAGTAAGCCAAAAATTTACCGCCGCGGCTGAAATCCTTTTTGGCCCAGTCGAAATGCCGTACCTGAAACGATGCACGGGTTCGATTCCAGCACCGGGCGTTCGTTTGTCCTGGATGGAACAACAGATCTCGCTCATTATGCTGCCTTGGCACAACCAGCGCGGCTCTCCGAGCCTTTTTCTCGGTTGTTTTTGTGACGTATCATACAAAAATTGCCTACATTTTCACCTCGAGTGGATATCTGGAGCTTCCAAATTTATGGGCATGTCGCCAAAGTCAACGGGCTGAGATCGAGTGATCGGCCTGCGGCTCCTTCGGACGCGTGTCGCCCCGCGACGCTTTCACGTGGCGCACGCGCCTTTCCGAAGTCGCGTTGGTGTCAGCGGCTATGTTCGTAGCCAATAAGGACGTCTTTTTCCTTACTCCTCCATCTGATTGAAAACCGACTTGTATCTTTCGGACTACCATAAAGAAATCACGACTTTCGTGAGGCATGCTTCTGCGAGCGGTCCGCCCCCGTAGTGACACTGAGGAGCGTTCGGTGCATTCAGCATGCCATAGGCGGGGAGAATTGATCATCGAATCGGCGATCTGGCAACGCGGTCAGCTGGGTTCCGAACTTCCAGTGATGAAATGTAACTCGCCAGCTTTAGTGCGGCGTCTTGATTTCAGTACGGCCAAAAGATTCCTCCGCCACATTTCTCGATCAATCACCAATGTCCAGCTTAACTCGTACTGCTCGGTGTATTCTCGAAGTGATGGGATTCGTGATAGCGGCCGTGATATATTTCGATTGGATGTGAGAAATGTCTAATTAAGACCGAAACATTCCCTATCTACATCAGCAACATGTCCCGTGTCAGAAGGCGGCATTCACTTACCATGGCAGTAGTTTTACAACGACCATGGGTGATCTAGAGACGAGGCAAGCGTCAGTTTGTTAGTTCGTTCAAACAT
>Ga0102593_1001465_pt1 | contig 23021 bp, 11 predicted proteins | sample AraplaCol_mMS_r2_2_FD_76862 | JGI IMG/M metagenome (GOLD analysis project Ga0102593, IMG submission 76862) | Arabidopsis root microbial communities from North Carolina, USA - plate scrape MF_Col_mMS_r2 (SPADES assembly) (version 2) | ecosystem: Host-associated > Plants > Roots > Endosphere...
AAACCCTAAACCCTAAACCCTAAACCCTAAACCCTAAACCCTAAACCCTAAACCCTAAACCCTAAACCCTAAACCCTAAACCCTAAACCCTAAACCCTAAACCCTAAACCCTAAACCCTAATAACTCTCTTTCTACTCTAATTCTCTTTCTACTACGATTCACTTCCTACTACGATTCACTTCCTACTACGATTCTCTTCCTACTATAATTCTTCTACTACCCGGACGGGATATATACTCTTAAAAATAAACCCTAAATTAATCTTACGGGTTCCGGGGGGCCCTTACGGGTCTCTATAACTAAAATCCTTAACTTTGTACGAATCTCTTTACTCTCTACGGCTTCCCTGCCGGCCTGGACGGGTTTAACGGGTTCAACAGATTCTACCGCCTTGACGGGCTCTCGTACAGATTCAACGGATTCAACAGATTTAACAGACTCCTATATAGTCTATATATAGCTTATATATATCTATATACTATCTTAATATAAACAACAGAGACAAAGATCCTAATATCGAAGTACTTCCCAAAAGAAGTAGATTTTCCAGACTATACTCTGTCAACAGAATAGAAAGAACAATTTATTTACAATCTAAGAAATCTAGAGATTTATCCGTCCGAATTGCTGTCGGAGATATAAAAACATTTTACAGAACCGGCTCTGTTTGAGAGGTATATCTGCTATCTGGGAGAGATATTGTACAAGCTCTTCCTCGCTATCAATATCCGGTCCGAGCTCTCGGGACTATATCTGAAGAAATAACTGAATCTGTCCCTGAATCTTACTATACGTCGCGATTCTATATATTATTATCGCCATTATAGATAGAAATATATACGGATATATATACAGTTGCTGGCTTGTCCGACGGTTACAGATTGTCTCGGAAAATCTATATTCGAAGCAGCAGAAGAAGGAGACAAACCGAATTTGTCTCCGCTATTCAGAATACTATATCTGCGTATCTATACTCTGGAGATTTGTACAATACAGTAATTTATATTTATCGGACTGCGGATTGATTATATATATCCAGCAACGGAGATTTTACTGTATAAGTTTTTGTCGGAGATTCTTCTCGGCGATAGTATAGGCGTATTGATTCTGGTAAATCTGGTTTGTCTGTATTGTACGAGAGATATTCTGTTGCCGGAGAAGATAGCAGCCGGCTACAGAGATTGTACAAGAGGGAGCGGACGGAGAAAGAGTCTCTGCGGTGGAGAATCCAAGATATAGAGACTGGATAGGACTCGGGGTGAGCGGTAGCTGGCAGACGTATTCAGGGGTACTCGATATATAATAGACCGGCGAATAGTTTTTATCGATATCGATCAAAGTATATAGTCGAGATAGTGGAGACGGTAGATCGATTTCGGTCGGAATATTACTAACTGGTGAAAAACCAGATATATAATAATCGTTGTCCGAGTCAGGTACCGGGGTATCAAAAACTGGGGAAAAGACCGGGTTTAGAAGAGACGGCGGAAAAATAGATCCGGGGGTAAAGATTTTGTACAGATCACCAGCGGTACAAATTTTGTAGAGAATTTCTGCCGCTGGTTTAGGAACTGTACGATTCTGGCAGAAGATCCGTTTCTGTCTATCGAGATAGCTATCTAAGAATATCCGGCGACAAAGAGATTGGTCAGTTGTCAATCACTACTGTACAATTGTAGTTTCGTCCAGAGGAGTCTTTTCAGAATAGATCCAAAATAGTGGTTTATTTATTGTCTGGGGCTGGATCAGAACAGTTTCGCGAGACTGGCTATTTCGTCCGGTACGGCCGGTTTTCTGGATATAATCGAAAAGACTATACAGTCAGCCACTATAGATTACTGTACAAATATCCGGAATATCTATCTCTATATCTAGAGTACTGGTTGTTACCAGAATTGTATAATCGGTACGACGGAAACAGATCAGGATTTTTTTCTGATCAATTTGCTGCTGAGATTCTCCGGCAGTATCGATCACGATCTTGGAGTAGAATATTTTACAGTCAAGAAAAGATATCAATAAGATTATATATTGTACGAGAGAGATATAGACAAGGATCCGGCCAGAGACCGTATAGCAACGGCGAGACTGAATAAAACGGCTGATCTGCGGATTCTGAATCCACTGCTCAAAATTCTGGTAGTTTCGATTGATCGCCGGCCGGAAAAAACGATATACAATATTAGAACGGATTGTACAACTATAATACAGAAATATATTGTTATGGGAAGAGTGGAGACAGCGCCAAAATATATCGTAGAGACTCGGGGATAGAATAGTAGTGAAAAAAACGGTTTGTATACTGATCTGCTGGAGACAGCCGATCTGGACAAATTCCGGACGAAAGATATTACTACAATTCAGGACCGTATAGTATTTGTCGATTACGATCCGATCGAGACGGTAGAGAATTATCTGGCGGTTTAGAAATATACAAAATATTCCAGTCAGAGCAGATTCTGGAGTAACCAGAACAATAGAAACTTCGTCCGGAGGGTAGTGGTTTTTCTATTCGGTACAACTGATCCCAAGATTCGTATATTGTTTCTGAAGTTTTTTGTACAGAACAATTAAAGAAACCACTATTACCGTCAGGTCTTTAAAGATCTATACAGAAAACTGGAATAGAAAACTCTTCTTTCCACCAGTAGATATAACCGTTACAATAGAACTAAATCTGTACTGGATTGTCTGGAGAATCTCGAACTGCTTTTTTTTGAATTGTACAGCGGAATTATCTAGAAAATACTGTAAAACTGTTTCTAGATTGCAATTCGCGAATTTATAGCGGCGGGTCAACTGGTTTTTCTGCTGTTTATTCTTCCAGAGAGTATACTTCTGTTTTTTTTTTAGATATTCTGGGACTATAGAGATATCTGTACAAGGAAAACCAAGAAAGTGATACCAGTTCTGACTGATATTACGGAATATTGTACAACGAAAAACTATAGTATCCGGAGTATTATAAAGCTGGCGGATATACGCGATTCCGGCAATATAAGAAGAGTGACCAGTCTGAAGATCTAGAAAATTTTTTTCAGAATATATTTCAGGATCTACAGTTTTATCGGTCTCTCCGTTATTATTTATATTCTGAAAAAAAATACTACTCGTACAAAAAAATCGGCGACTGAAAACAATCGCAATATACCGCTATAAAACAATATTGATAATCTATCTATAAAAACCAAGATAAAACTCTTGTTGTATTATCTTTCGGAGACAATCCGAAATCCAGAATTGCTGGCTCAGAAAATCTGGTCTCCAGAGTAGTGCTGTATAAACAGTAGTAGACCGGTTATCTGTAGAGCTGATCAGTGTATCAAACCGCTCTACTAAAAAAAGAACTAACCAGAGATAGTATATAAAAAGAATACCAATCGTCCGGAGAAGATAACGATAGATAATCTTGGGATTATTGTTGATATAGAAGTTTTTGTGGTACCGTATCGCAAATACTATCTGTCTATTCTCAATAAAGATATTCCGATGGGTATTAGCAGTATTCCGATATTGTACGGAGAGAAATTCCGGAGTACGGACTGGCTGGTCCCCGTAGAGATAGATAAGAATCGCCAGTTTTTTCCGAAAAAAAATTATCTGGGCTAGATATCGTTTAATAGTATTCGTCCAAAAACAGCGATAATCAAAATCCAGAAATCGCTGTTGAAGAGTCTGGTCTGAACAGAGACAGTTGATCAGCTACTGATCTCCGCGAACTGGCTATTTTGTACAAGAATCTTGAAAAAAACTCCAGCCGGTTTTCTTCTCGGACGGATTATCGGTCAGAGAAATCCAGAGTATTGGAGAGATATCGGTGGTGGTTGAAAAAAGAAAAAAATCGGACAAGAGAAGATTTTGGATTGTATAAACCAGACTATAGATCCAGCTCCGGAGCTCACCAGTTATAAAATTCAGCTGTTTATAGAGAAATCGATCTGGATCTATCCAGCCAATATACTCTGGCTGTATAGTACTAAAGCTAATCTTTATACCGTACATATATAGATCAAGAATCCACTGAAAGAGACTGTTGATACTCCGGATTATAAAGTTTTTTATAATTAATTGGATCCATTTCTGAAAGATTTTGTCCGTACGGCTATAGAGATACTGGCTGAATAGGAGAGAGATAGAGAAAAAAGAATTAGAAGAGAAGGGGATAGCCGGTGATAAAGGACTCTGGTATCTTTTATCTTTGTACAAGTACTGATACTCGGGATTATCTAGAAAACTGTCCAGGTCAAAATCAGTACTGGTTCTTTCTCTACGGAAGTATTGTACGATCTGTTCAGTATAGAGATCGAGCCAGAGTATCTGTCCAAGAACAAAGAAACAGAAGAGTTTGATAATTTTAGATAGAATCGGAGAAAAGAAATCAGCAGTATATCAGTCTGTACAAGATCGGTCCAGAACAGCAAAAATACAGACTAAAATATATTTATATTCGTCCGCGCCAATTTGCTGGTTTAGTAATTCAATACAAAAGTTCAGACAGATTCTTTCGAGAGATTGGAAATGGAAGAAAAAGAGTTTTACAGAATCAGCCGGGGTTGTACGATCTTTATCACTCTTATACGGATCTAGGGAGGAAAAGCGGATAGTCAGAGACCAGAGATACTGCTACATTTTGTATTGACGGTGGTTAAAACGGTAGTGAGAGTAGACAGAATAGAAGAGCTCAGCGGGATACTGTATACGGACAAAGAAACTGATTATCTGCTGCCAAAATCTCAGATAGACCGAGATCGTCTCTATATCTATATAGATTTGGAGAGAAGTATATAGAGACTGGTCAATCTCGGTACGTACGATCTCTATCCGGATCAGATAGCCACAGTATTTGGCAATTATCTGTACTGTACAAGATATACTGATTATTGTCTGGTGGATTTTCCAGAGAGAATCGGGCGAATAAATCTCTGGGGTCTCTATTAAAGAATGGAGGATCTCGGAATACTGGTTCGCAAGATACTGTGACTACTGTATCCGACGAAATCAGGGAGTGGTTTTGTTAAATTTCAGTATTTCAACTGTACAATCTGAAAATTGAAAAATCTCTTGGTACTGTTTCTCGAGTTGATCAAAAAGCTGGTCGATTGTAGTACAAACTGGCTCTGATTTGTCCGAATCGGATTTTTCGGGGTTTGCTACTGTAAAGTAGTATAAACCAGATCTCTGGCGATAGAGATACTGGCAGATAACGATCTGAGTATATTTTTGAAAAAGCTGAGAGATTGAAGAGACAGTATTTGTACGATAAGAGAATTGTAAGGAGTTTTGGATAAACTATTGGTAATAAATCCGCCAGTATTTTTTTATAATCTTAGTCGTACGATATATATAATAACAGATAGAAATAAACTGGTACAGAATTCTATTATAATAAAAGGGAAGATACTCAAATCGTGATAGTCGAGGAGAAATAAAATCGGACGAAAAGATAGCAAATAATTGGGGCCAGATAGTGGGGAGAGTTTTATAGATCTGAGCGGTCTTTTCAGCTGATATTTTATAGACAGAGAAGATTAGATAGATAACAATCTGATTTAATTGTACAGTATATTGATACTTATAACAGATAATAATAGAAAACGTACGAAATAGAGTAAAAAGTTTTTGTGTAAGAGCAGAGATATTAGTTTCTATAGTTACTAGTAGAGTTGAAAGATAGAAGTAGGTAGAAAGTACCAGGATCTGACTCGTAAAGTAAAGATATATATTCAGGGATCGAATATCCGAGAGTATCTTCTTGCGGAGATTCTAAAGTGGGTCTAAGATTCTCGGGTGGATTCTTCCGACTGTACCCCAACTTAAAAATCCTAGGGTTTGGGATGATTTAGGGTTAACTCGTACGACTGCTACAGATATCGAAAGCTTTTAAGATTTAAATGTAGTAGAGAATATATATAGATTTAGATCTTATTAAATTTTCACGAAAATCGTACAAAGAAAATTGCTTGCAGTCAGGGTAGGAAAAATCACTTGCAGTCAGGGTGGTGGGGCGAATTCTGCCCATACTTAAGAAGTTCTGACCGCCCTGCAGTCAGGCCCGGTGCACCAGGTCCCTTGGGATAGACCCTAAACCCTAAACCCCTAGCTCCCGCTCTCTTAACTATGGAGAGGTACCGAATTACACTGTAGTTCAACGTAGAATAGTTATAGAATTTAAATCAGTCTATAACTTGCCAGAATTTAAGTCTGATTGTCCAAAAAAAATATTTGCAGTTATCTTCAGAAAATAGTATACAGTCGTCCAAAGTGGATCCGATTCTGTCCATACTTAAGATCTCTTACTGTTTTGCAGTCAGACCCACTGTACCGGGTCTCTTGAGATAGATTGATACTGGAAATAAGAGAATATATCATTATCATTATCATCATTATCATCATCATCATTGTCGGCGCGGTATCTGGTTCATGACAGTCTCATATCCCGAACGTTCGGCCTCTCGTGTCTCGATATTACTGTAGTTTGCGTAACCGTAGATATACCAGGACAAAGTCACATGAAGTACATTAAAAATATGGGTTTCAACATCTCGGTATTCAGAAATATACAAATTTTCAATAATAAAAAGCAAAGATACCATATAACTTAAGACATTTATGGATGCAATTTGCAGCCCACGCAAGGATCGGGTGGTTCCGTACCCTGGTAGATGCCCGGTTGCGGTGGACCCGCAACATTCAAATAGCCCACAGCTCCTTTTTCGAGACGAAAAATGGCATGATCCACCAGTGTATATGTACCCGGGACAAACATCTTCATATCGACAATAGTGCTTCCACCAGGGGGGACTGTGACAGTTTGCACGAATTGACTAGGTGGACTGAGTACATCCCCATCACGGTAGACTCTTTGGAAAACGCTTCCAATGACATGAAACGCAGAAGTCATATTTGGTCCAGCATTTCCGAAGAATATTCGTACAGATTCATTCACTCGAGCTTTCAGAGGTCTGTCCCTGGTCACGGCACTATCAGACCCGTTAAACACAACGACACTAGGTTCCTCGCGTAGCCCATTCGGATAGGAAAATTCTACCTGGGATGATGGCCGTCCATTGTCCTCAATTTCTGGTGGCTCATGGTAGAACTCGCTCTGCATCACATAATATTCGTGATCCACGGCCGGAAGGTCGCCTTCCGCTGGTTGCACATATAAGAGGCCGTACATGCCATTTGCAATGTGAAGGGGAACGGGAGCCGCCGCACAATGATAATTAAATAGGCCTGGGTACATAAGGCGAAATCGTGCGGTTTTTGTTTCGCCTTCTTCGGCTGTGGTCAGAGCTGCGCCGCCACCGGGTCCCAGGAAGGCATGACAGTCGATGTTGTGCGGATTGCCCGTCTCATCGCGGTTAGTCAATGACAGTTCCACGACATCGCCTTGACGCGCTCTAATCAACGGGCCAGGGACTGTGCCGTTGAAGCTCCATTTCTCGTATTTGAACTGGCTTGTCAATTGTTCCACCTTTGTGGATGTCGTCAATGGCACCTGGAGCAGCACCGGATAATTCCGTGTAATGTTTGGTGGGACCTCGGGAGCGTTTGTGAGTACCGCCACCTCTTTTGGGAGATATGAGATATCTTTATTGATATCGCTAAAAGTATGGTTTCTATTGAAGAACAGGTTCGCTGTTTGATGCGAATCCAGCCGCAGCGAGCCTTGTAGTTTGGTGCAGATCAGGATACTGGTAACGACGGATGCGCCGAGGAGCACGACATTTCCCAATGATGTATACCGCTCATCTTGAAATGGTATTCGTCTTGCTGTGTTTGCTGAGAGAAGTCTTACATGGGTAGCGTTTGGGACATACGTCAGGCCGGTCGGGGGTATTCTTGGCTTCGGAAATGGCCTGCTCGCATAAACCTTTACTGCTGCCGTGAAATTAAAAGCTGCTCTGGGTGACATCTTAGTTGCCTTTTTCTGAACAGCTGGGGTTATTTAATTGAAGCAGACCTACATGCAATGGAAAGAGATCCTATATAAATAGGGGTTGATTCCGCACCTTGTGACATAGGATTTCCGTGGTAACGCCGAACACGAAAACCGAAGTACTGTAATATACATATACTTTCTTCGGGTTCTAAAAAACGAACAGAGAGTCAAGTCAGCATTCTGAGGGTGTGACGGATGACCAAATGACTCCTACAGGATCCTTGGGCCACGGACCAGTAATACTCATCTCATAACCTCACATATCACAATACATAAAGTAGCTCTCATATTCGACAGGATAAACTGATTTGCCTTACAGGCTTTCTGTAGTCTCAGTGACGTGTAACCCTGATACTTACTGTGATTTGTTCTTTTTTTGCCACAAGGACAAGTTATTACTAAATACGAACATTGCGATCCAACTTGTTCATACCATAAGAATTCTGATCCTGAATGCTAGCGAATGAACTCAGCTGTATTGACCTTCTCTGGACTGGTAATTTTGCGATGGGAAACAGGCCGGAGGGTGGCACTCAACCAGGAATGTGACGGAACTGTTTGCACGGTTTCGCGTCAGTTGACTTTCTATTGCCGGTCCACGGTTGAAGCGATCCAGATAAAAATTGCACAACCTTGTGTTGAACTATTCGATATACACCCCCCACACACACAATATTCTATCCGCGGCAGTTGAAGCTCGTCTTTTTTCACTGGCACAAGCTATTGGCGGTTAGTTTGAGGAGAGTAAGGGAGAGGAGGAGAGTGTTTTGTCTGTATTCATTGGCAAGGGCTAAATGGCGTCAAGTCGGCCCGTGGCGATGGCAAACCGTCTTGAGGTTCGTAACTGCTGCCAAATTCGGTCTCCAAGAGGGCGATTTCCCAACCCACGAAGAATGATATTGGCCTTGCTGGGTTTGGATGCATTTCCGTATTCCCGTTCGGTGTGCGGTCTATTTCTGACATCGAAAGATGAAATGTTCCACCATTTTATGTATGTAACGCACTGGAATAATCCATTCTCCGGCAGGCACCCCAGCCCTCCTCCCTGCGACAGTCACGCTATTGCTGATCTTTTATTAGTATTATTTGCCCACAAAGCTGCTTTTACCAATCTTCACGTTTGCCTTGTTGGAACTTACTTAAATGGTCCCAGAAATAGGAAGAACTAGAACCCTTTCCTGAGGCCTTGGCGAGCTCTACGCTAGTAAACGGGTTTCGTCGTGGGTCCGTTGCTCGTATTTTCTATATATATATTAAGCGAATCAGATAACTAATAATGTTATTATCTGATTCGCTTAATATATACATAGAAAATACGAGCAACAATAGAAATTTTCGATCAAAATACCGGAAAAAAAATAAATAAAAAAAAGATCTGCAGAAAAACAGAAAAAATCTATATATTTATAATTTTGAATCTAGAAACAAACAGATTCAATCTGGAGCGAAAAAAAAATTTCCGGATAGTACAATACAGAAATCTTCAGTAAATAGTACAGTCGACAACAAATAAAATTTGTCAGATAATACAAACTAATTGTTCTGAACTATTCCGGTTTATTTATTTTTTTAGAAAATTGTAAAACTATCTCGACCGGCAAAAACCGGCCAGAGATATTATATTATATCTGCTATATTTGTTTATTATCGATTTCTATTTGTATATTTAGAAAATTGTTTACAATTGTAACAATTTGTATCTAACTGCTATTCTGTGAATATACAATTACGGTATAAAGTATATAGCTATATTTCGAACCAGATAGAGAAGAATAAGATTCCAGAACTACCATCTTGGTAGATTACAGCCACCGTATAGATATTCTGAGTACGAGGGTATCTGTACGTGACCGAACGGGCACGTGTTTATCATTCGTATATAATACCGCTAGTCGAGTACAATATCAAAATATGCAACTTCACCCTCAGATCTCAAGACCAAAAAATTTATCTGTATCCGCTGCGGATAATCGATAATAAAAAACTATCGTTATCGGCAGTTGGATACGATCGATCGATAACTATGGTACGATAATGCGGATAGTGACGTAGTCTAGTAGTCTACATAGACGCTACTGAGGTTCAGCTGAAATGGCCCCCAACTTTGGCGACCCAACCCTTCATAATATCTACAGACTTCGCGTAGATCCATACCCATTTCGACTAGACGCGGCCCCAAAATAAATGGTCCAATCAATTTTTAGTATAGTAAATTATTGCTAAGCCTCTCCTTAGTCCCATGTCTATTTAGCTCGGCTCCCTTCGCTCGTCGTTTCGGAAATTTTCTGTCACCGCTGGATCAAAACACATGGAAGAAGTTGGACTCCGGCTTTGGGCTTAGGAGAGACGGAATGTTCCCCAAAAGCCTAATCAACAGTATTGAGCTACAGGCTTTTACTAAGAGTTTTCGCAATTCCGACCATCTGGTCCAGTTCGACAGCGCAAGTGAATCCGATGGACTGACGCGACGATACAGCCCCCGGGACGACGATCGAGAAATCGAGAGCAAACTTCAACGAAAGTCCAGAGGCCTCTTTGAGGGATGGAAGTTCACTATCTTTCTAGCTTTCGGGGCTAGTGTTGTGGTTCTATTGTTCAATATTTCCTTCCTTATTTTCACGGGTACGCGCAGCCTGCAGGGGAAGGACGCTGCATTGTCAAGAGGAGACTGCGAAATGGTTCACCGACTGAGTACTGGATATCACTGGATCATCAACGTACTCAGTACTATTCTGCTCGCGGCGAGTAATTTTGGAATGGTACTGAAACGATCACGCGGAAATTTCCAATATATTTCCCTTCGCTAATAATGTACAGCAATGTCTGGTAGCACCGACGAGGAATGAAATTGACCGAGCACATAAGAAGGGTCAATGGCTTGATATTGGAGTACCGAGTATTCGCAATCTCTTCCGGGTATCGCCCATCCGCTCGGTTCTATGGTTCTTTCTGTTTTTCTCGTCACTTCCCCTACATCTCTTCTACAATTCGTCAATTTATTACCAAACTGCCGTCCCTGCCTACGATATATTTATTGGCCCAGCTTTTGGTCAATTAAATTGGTCGGACATTACTCTAACTAGTTATTCCAATGATTCAGATTCCAGGGCTTCTCTCGAAGGTCTATTCCATTCCGCTAAAAAGGGAGCTCTGAAGCATTTGGACAGTCCGGACTGCGTCACGACTTTTGCGCAGACATATCAGACCATTTACCGCAAGGTACTCTTGGTTACAAAAGATGATCCATATAATCCATACGTTCGCATTGGTTCAAATACTGTATATCAACCAGGAAATTCGACTACTACCAGTACTGGTTATGGCCTGAAGGCGATCTCTGCTTACCCATGGTTATGTCCCGCAAGCGTGTCAGTGGGAGAATGCGCCAACAAGGGGAGCTCTGTTGCGTATGATCTAGCGGAAAAAAACGATTGGAACGTGACTTCAAAAATTCGAACTTTGGAAGACGCAAGCGCGACCAATGGATGGACCGTTCAATATTGTCTTGCAGAACCCGCCCCTCAGAAATGCAGTCTAGAGTATTCGGAAACCCTGATCAGCATAACAGTTGCATGTAATGTTGTGAAAACTTGTGTTCTGTTGTATCTTTGGTTAAGGTCCAAAGAGGCTCCCCTGCTAACTGTTGGCGACGCAATTGCATCCTTCCTCCGGCGTCAGGATCCCCACTCGAGGGGTATGTGTCTTCCCACGGATGGATCGGGGCTATACATTCCAGTCACTCGTGCTATACCCCGTTCGCTTCAGGATAGTGCGTTTCGCCATCCCGTAGCTTTTACCGACAAACGGAAGCGCCGGGGTTCAGCTATCGCTAGTCGCTGGGGGTTTTTCATTTTCTTGTATGTTCTCTCGTTTTCCACAACCATGAACTATCTATGTGATGGAAATGGAGCTAACTCTAGAACTGAAATAGCTGGATACTGGCTATCCTTGTTTGCGTTTCTTTTCTTGCTATATCTATAGCTGGGATTACCAGCAGCGGTCTTGGAAAACTTGGTGCTATTTCTTCTCAAACTATAATGAATCTTCAGGACTCCGGAGATAGTCTTCTCGCGAATTCCTTCATTGCCAATTTACCACAGCTTATATTCTCGTTCCTGTATGTTGCTTACAACAGCATTTTAACTTCGATGTGTCTCTCTGCTGAATGGAGCGGCTTCGGAAACGATCGCAAAGGACTACGCGTCTCACATAGCGCGAAACTTGCACAAAGAAGCAATCACTTTCTCTCAGTCCCGTATCGGTTTGCCATACCTCTGATTGGAGCATCGGCCATTTTACATTGGCTTGCTTCACAGGCTCTCTTTGTAATTGCCGTCCAAGCCTACGATACGCGATTACGCAGGGACCCTGTCAATGATTTATTTGCTTGTGGATACTCACCAGTCGCGATTATCAGCGGCGTTGCGATTGCGATTGCTATGTTTGCGTGTTTGATGGTCATGAGCTGTCGCCGATTTGAGTCCGCGATTCCAGTGGCTTCGAGCTGTAGTCTGGCTATTGCTGCGGCGTGCCATCCACAATACAATCCGAATGTTGATCCAAAAGACCCCATAGGAGCAGATACATATGGCGGAAATCTAGATTTTGAGCAGGAAGAAGAAGTGATGGCCCTATTGCCCGTCAAGTGGGGTTCTATATCGATTGATGGGACTCTCGGTCATTGCAGCTTCACGTCTGCCGAGGTTCATACACCACAGGAAGGAAAGGAATACCAATGACCACGTGTTAAGATGAGACCTGTTTCAAAAATTTAATTTAACTCTGAGAGTACCCTGCATGGCTCAATGAAAAAAAGTTGATCTCGTTCAGCGAAAAATCTTTCTCCCGACTGCGATCGCTCAAACAGTGCAGTTGACATCTATCTTACGCAGCCCATTGTATATGACGGGCAGGCTTGGTGTATTAAATAAAAGCTTAGAGGTGTCAGGGCTCTATTCAGAGTTCATTCATTTATATGGTTAGACAGTTCTAGCAAGAAACAAAATAGTCAAGACCAGAACTTCAAGAGCCGTATCCACGATAAGATACAAACATCTCACCGGTGAATCCCACTCTATTTCTATTTCAGTGCTCCGGTTTCGCTCGGACTTACCCATGGTAGCACCAATATTTTCAGTCAGGGGTAGATCCTGTGATAACAGTCCCGGAAAGAACCCGTACCACTCGAATATGGATCCTTCTGAATATTATACCTACACTATACTATATATATATATATTATAGTATGCTATGCTATAACAAATATCGGCTATGGTGATTAGCACAATTACCGATAGTGATATCACTAATCGTTATATGGAACCTAATAGAATTGACTATATAGCAATTCTTTTGTTTCAAATCACTTTTGTAAAGGGCTAAAACCAGGTTTAATTTCAACAAGATATTGTCTACAAACTGTTATTGTCAAATTTGAAGAAGAAAATAAATATATAGCCGACATATTATAGATACAGTATGATTTCGGTACCATATTGTTCCGCTCTGACAGTGTCGGTGGTTAAAATAAATATACTAGCAAGATCATGTTGTATACGTGTGCAATGGTTACTAAGTTGTCAGGCTAGAGATCTGTGACTAGGCAAGGGTATCGGATGGTAGGAATCAGGTAGGATGGATTGATACACAGACTGATTCTTGAAGAGCTCAAGAATCCTGAATATATATGTGATCTTATATACATTAGGGTTCGGGTGGGCCTCTATATGCAGGTGATTCGAAAGGGTTTAGGTTTCGGATCGATATCGAGTGCTTGGGGTGTTGTATACTTCGAATCCCGTGACAAAAGAAAAACAAAAATATAAATTTGTATCTATATTCTAGAATACAGTATACCGTATTCTGTCTATATCCGAGATCTACTAGAACAAAATATAAATTTATATCCTTGTTTTTGGATACAGTATACCGTATCCTATCCATATCCGAGATCCACTCGGACAAGGGCACAAATCTATACCCATATCCTAGGGCTCGAGTAGCGGATTCGGGTATACCCTTGGGTTTTGGCGAGGTCTAGTTAGGATGAGGATATTCACCAATATCCACAATCCGCAAATTGTGGATATGGATATGAACCCAATATCCATTGGAGCAGATATGTCGCAGTCTATTCGAAAGGCTTGATATTCGAAGGTGTTTTTCGTACAAAGGGCATATTATCAGGAAGCTTTTCAGTCTCACAAGATTTTATAACTATGAGCGAGTAATGGTACCAAAGAGACAAAGTCCTCACTACCGCAATCAATATTTGTCGTCTGGAAATTCACATTGAAGTAAAAGCAAGAAGACAATAAAACAACCAAAACTCTGCAAAACTCTGCAAAAACTGTCCAAATCATCCTTATTCCTGATTGGCACTGTCACAGACGTGTAGTACATCTAGCAGCTCGAAACCTTAAAGCTACCCATCGCAGTGCTGAGCTCGTGGTCATTCCAGTCATCTGATGCAATACCAATCTGAGTACGGCACTTGCTGTCGCTGTACATACGTAGGGTGCAGTCAGAACCCCACTCATTCTCCCAGTCGATAATCTCGCCAGCGCTGGAGGAGGCCTTGGTGCAGCGACGGTTGTTTTCGCCATCCCACTGGCCAGCAGTAGTGGAGAAGATCCAAGCGTTGGCCATGGGCAGCGCGGTGATGAGGGTGGCGACGATGGTGGCGTTGAATTTCATTTTGGTGAATTTTCTTGGAAGATTCGATCAGATGGAAGGCTGATAATGGGCTCTTGGGAGCGGTTGGTTCTTTGAGGCTATTGAGTCAGATATAAGTTGAGGAGGAGTATACAAGACGAGAAAGATGAAGATATTTATGCTTCATCCGGATTGACTGTTATACATTCTTCGTGAAATTTCGGGTCTTATGACAGTTATGTCTGCTCATTCTCGTATTCTTCCAGCTGATGCCAGAAATAGTTCATCACGAATGATCGGCAATGAACATTGCGGTCGATAGGGGCTGCCAAGGATGTATACGATGACCACAAGGACCTAATTTGTGGGCCATTTTCACAAGCAATGATTGTATGTGAGGTGATTGTTATTAATTTGGCAGTCAATAAGTGCTATTAGACCATCTGAGATGCCGCATTGAGAAGGGGCTCAATATCACTTCGTAAAGCTCCCATCTTGGTGCCGTGGATCTCCTCGGGGCATGCCAAATATAGCATCGTGACGTCTCTACATATTCCAAAGAAAAACACAGACCCATTGATGTTGATAGGTATCAAACGGTGATTCGGTAGACCTTTACATGGCCAGTAATTCTACTATCAACCTCTGTCGTTTATCGACCGAAAACAAACCGTGAAACTGCGTGTTCGTCTGGCTGTAAAAGTTCTGCAGGCGTTCCATATTAGCTGGGACTGTCATGCTTTGCTCAATCAAATACTCTGAAAGGGGTATCAAATTGAGTGTTGAGCAATAGCTGAGATAATGGAAGTCTCAAGACTCCGCTATAGTAAAACTTGGCTCTCGTGTTTACATCTACCATTTGGTCGAGCTTTGGTTTTTCCCTAGATCCGCCAATCACAGACACAACTCGTACCGTGAAAACCAAGTGAACAAACAATCATTTTTTAGTTGCACCCGAAATTAACATGGCATCGTGTTCGTCCCATTCTCAAGATTGCGGTGGCTTGTCAACATTCCACGCTTAGGGTTGACAATGACGGATTTTGCTTAGACCCTGCCGATCGCCGATGCGGTTCGTATAGAGACGGGACTATTTTTGGCAACATGTGCGGACCTTTGGAGCCTCATTTTGTATTCACCCCACAAATTTGCAAATTTCGGCCCTCGGTTAGGACCGATCTTCAGCATCTTCCTCGTATAATGAGAAAACAAGACTAACAAAGTTGAATTAGCACCTTTTGGGGGATGAATTTCAACTCCTGAACGTAAATGCATACAAATTTTGTTTTAGTCTGGAAAAAAAAAGCTCCCAGCCTTCGTAAAAGCATTCGCTAACACTAAATTTAGACCAATCGAGCTGCGCGATGATCTTGTTGGACTGTAGGATCCCATCGCGATCAGCGCGTGGTGAAGATTGACACTTCGATCAAAGTATAAATAGTCAAGTCCTGCCGGATACACAATCTTCTGTTTACAAGTTTCAAACCAAACAGAAATTTTATCATCTCTTGTATCACTCCAAAAGGAACACAGTTCTCTAAAGCTCATAAAAAACCGACAGAAGAATCGTCTATACCCAGAATTGCTCTGTTCGTCATCATGCAGCTCACCAAATTGGCTCTGATCCTAGCCGCGGGTTTCTCTGTAACCAACGCATACAAAATAACTACTAGCGATGTCAACTGCCGCAAAGGTGCCTCGACAAGTCATGCTGTTGTCACTACATATGATAAGGGTGACGATGTCAAGATCACTTGCCAGACTTATGGCGAAAACATTCAAGGCAACTCTATCTGGGATAAGACCTCTGACGGCTGCTATGTTTCCGACTACTATGTGAAGACCGGCTCGGATAGCATGGTCACCAAGGACTGTAGCGGCGGTAGCTCTGGCGATGGTAGCTCATCCTACAAAGGCGAGATCAGCCGCAAGGAGATCCTCTCTCGCGGTGAGTACTGGGTGTCACGTCACGTCCCATATTCTATGAGCGCCTATTATCCGGACCCGGATGGCCGCAAATACCGCACCGACTGCTCGGGTTTTGTCAGCATGGCTCTTCATGCGTCTGCTCCGGGTCTCAGCACTGTCAGTCTCCCAGAAATTGCGAAACCTATCTCTTGGAACGACATCCAACCCGGTGATTTTGTTGGCACTCTTGGCTCCGGTACTGGTGGTGCTGCTGGACACGTCACTCTCTTCAAGTCATGGGCCGACAGCTCCAAGAAGGAATACAATACGCTTGAGTGTCGTGGTACCTACGGCTGTGTCGCTTACAAGCGCCCAGTTGGTTGGAAGGTTGGCAGTTATACAGCAAAGCCATACCGTTACAACAATGTTAAGGACTAAGTTGGCACTTGCAAGACTCAAGGTTGAGAAGGGAGTTTTTGTGGTGGTTGTGTCGATTGACCAAGCGCGGAGGTAGAGATAGCTCAGGCGAGCGCCTTCTATAGTATATGGTGGAATATAGCGTGTTTCTATATCCCTCAGGCCAAGGGCCTGCCAACACTAGACTAGAAGTATATCAGTGCTCGTTGATATTCAGAAAAAGCCCCACTGCACTTCGAAATCTTTCCCGTGCCGTAGTAAGTAAGCATGATTATAGGGAGCTCAAGTCGATATTCCGACCGTACAAGTATCACGAATCGAAACTCGAGCGAGCGAGTTGCCCCAGATCTTTGAGCAAAATGTCGGTCCGATTTCCTCGATTGACGCTCCAACAAACAACCAAAATCTTGTGCTATCCTTTCGTAGCCTTGCAATACGAAGTTGAAAATTAGTTCCCTAGATAACTATACGCGAAGCAAATTTTTCTCCAACCACTCGATTATCCATTTACCTAAATAGAGATATACTATATCTCTATGTATGAATATATCCTCTCATTCATACGAAAAGCTCAACTAGTACCTTTGAGCGGTGAGAAGGAATGGTAATTGTAGTTTGACACCGACAAACGCCGTTCATTGAAGAATGAAAGAATATTGAGGTATGATCACCAGACAGAAATAGACATCGGCAAAAACTTTTCAGGATCGAAGTCCTTGACCCTAATGATGGAGTTCACGGTTCTATTTTACTTTTGCATTTATTTGGGACTAAACAATAACTGTTTGCTGTATTTATGTTAAACTAGATGATCCATTAAGTCGGTATCGTTGTAGAGCTTGGCTCTGTGATTTAAACCAAAAGCCCACCGGAGGGTCGTAGGTCCGATAGGTTCTGTTGATGTCCAGCTCGCGGGTACGCTGCAGTCTCAGTATGTACAGTGCTGCTTGTTATTGCCTTCCATATCTGGAAACAGATAGCTACTCATTCAAACCATAGTCACGTGTTGTGATAATCCCGATATGGATTCGCGTAAATTATGGGTTAATACTATACGTTGTAATTGTACCTTATTTTGTGGCCCAGTAGTATCGATACAAGTATCTGAGGGTGGGCGACTAGGGGGCTCCACGCAAACCAAGCAAACTAGCGACCGTTAGCAACCTGTCAACTTCCCTTCTCCATCCCTCAGTTGTCCACGCCATACCCCTCCACTCTTTCTTCCGTTCGAGCAGCCTGTTAGTGTAGTTACAAGTTAAAGTACATTCGTGCACGCTCAATGAAATTTTAAAACGGATCAACCACCAGGTAGACTCGTTTCATCCTACGCTATTTCATCCTGCTTCTCTGACTTTTACGGAGATCGAACTGCAAATGGCGGCGAGGCTGAGGCTGGTGATCAAATTAAGGATCAACTGGAAGAAGTAGAACGATACCGTCGCGCTAGGTTCGCCTTGTTTGATAAGATACTTCGCTGCAGTGACGAGTAGCTCCAAGAATTACTAATTTCTATCCGAAACTCCAACAGTCTGGCTGAAGCCGTGCAGCAAACTTTGTATCTTGCAGACCGTTGATGGACAGCCGAGTAGCAGTGTAGTATGGGGGCCAAGAAGGGACTGAGAGACGACGCTTGTCTACAGACTTAAAACCCGCCTATTTAGTTTTTCTCAGTACAAAATGTATTTATCAACTTACAGAATCATATAACGATTATATTGAAGATAAAAGGCTACCAATTAGCAACTAGAGTCTAGTAAAGCTCACACTGAAAGCGGAAAAAAGACTTTTGAATGAAACACCACTGTGCATATTTACACAGATTCACTCGCCTCACCGCCAAGGCAACTTGACTATACATCGGCACTTAAATTTGGGAAAGGCCCCTGAAAGTCTTGATAATCACTGTGTTTTGGATATAATTATCCTCTTGAAAAAATATCTGGTCGTGTTAGGCCTTTCTGTTTGTGTGTGAATTCTAAAATTCAACAGTGTCATACCAGCTTGCGTGAAATAGTCTTGAATTAGCGTCATGAGGCGAAAAACCTTTCGGCATCGAAATTTGAGATTTTGAGTATGTTGTTCCTTTGCCTGTTTTTGATTTCTGAAGGTTCAAGTTAGAAAGTAATCAAACTACCTGTGGGGTACTTCTTACATCTTATTATTGACTGGACGGCTTGGATCTTGGGAAGGAAAATGACAGCAGCAGAGCTGACTCGGCTTCGGCGCTGGTAAAGAAATTGATCGGATGGCGCACGCGTATGTATCTTCTGTGTATAACCTTCTCGCAAACGGTACTAAAGCATCTTCCGTAATGATCTCGTACGCATAGTCGATAGCCAAATCCAATCGCTCCGGATTTGGGGGTGAGACTATCGGATCGCCGGGCTCAAATAGCTGTTCGCGAATATGGTCTGGGAAGTTGATCTGACAGGGGGATTCAGGAAAAACGTATGTAGATATCAAACGTTTCCACTGTTGCGCTACCAACGTAGTATCTCGAATCAAATCGCAATTGTCAACGGATATTGAGTAGAGAGTATACGTATTGCGATACAATTTTGCATCGGAAATAAAATCAAGGGTCTCCATACAATGGCCCTGAGTTAGAAAATCTAATAATGCATTGTATGAATATGAGCCCGACGATTGATCAGACAGGATGTCGTCCAAGGTAGTGTGGCATATCTGCTGAATTGAAGAGTTATGGCCACTGATGCCGATAATGGATTTGGGAATCAAAAGAATCCTTTTGATCTGGTGATACGGGATATCTGAGGCGCTATAAATATTCCGAGGAGGGATAACACAGAGCTAAGGTTGTGTATCTAGCGAGATCAAAGTTTGGGAAGCTTCCTGGTGTTGACGAACCATACACTCCGCTCCCCGGAGAGTGGATCTCGTGGACTAGACCGATAAGTGGATCGCCACCGCCACAAAATCCGATCCGGGCAGGGTTCACCACCCTTGTTCAAGCTTTAGACTGATTCGTTTATCTATCTACATATTAAAGGTAATATCGCCACAGAGCGCAATTTACTGAGCCGATTCAAACAGTGTTGAGTTCACTTCTTCAAGCGGTAAGGTGATCCGGTTATCTATCTATATATCGTTGGTAATAACACCATAGACTGTTCTTTGGCTTTCTGTTGGGCTTTCTTTTTATGTCCAGTCAGCCCGTGGAAACCACGTTTGATGCTAGATGATTATGGTGGAATATTGAACTCATCCCTTAGGAAGACAGCCATCTCTTCGATGTAGAGGCCAAGCTTTTCGGCGAAGTGGTCACAGAGTGCGTCACGCATGATAGGAGCGGACCGAGACTGGGAGAGATCTGGCACTACCGGATAACCGCAAGTTCTTGCGTACGTTAGTAATCGAGCGCTCACTACACTGTGCCACCTTTGGCATTTGCGATATAGTAGCTCGATTCTTGGTGTGTATCATGTGAACAATCATCTTACCCTGCCTGAGTTCGATGTTTCTTGCCGTCTATGAAGTGGGTTAGGTGTTTGTAAGTGCTAGATTAGGAGTGTGAGCGGACGATGCCACGAGTGGGGAGACTATTCTTGGGGCGATTGGAAGCAAGTGTTTTTGGACACGTATCGGTACGTGAGTATACTTTCACCTACACATGTTACCATACAGATCTAGGTCAGATTATTAATTAGAGACCTGTCCCTATAAGGTTTAGCGTGTCATGTGATTGGGGTTTGAAACATGTTAATTCATGTTTCCAGGTATGCCAACTCTGGGTGCCAAACCAGCCTTCCTCATTGGGCCGCTACACTGTATTGTTATGCCAATGTGAATATAAATCAGTTCTGAATTCATGATGGGTCGTTGTGTCGAGTCTAGGATAGTCTCTAATCTGAATTTCGAAAGAATCTTCCCAGGCGAGCCGCCGACCAATAAATTTGACGTTCTATAGGCTGTTGAGTGCACCTAAGGATTAGCGGGTGTACGTATCACATCAAGAATAGAGAGAAGTAGCGCGCGCAAACCAACCTTGAAATCCAAATAAAGGGACCAGAACAAGCTTGTATTTTATTTTCTTTGTCTTTCTCCAGTATCTCTGTCACGATGACTGCCACGAGCCCGTCGCCTCTTACGACCACCTTCTCCCCACCACCTACATGCACTACAAATACCTGGCTTATCGAATTGGCCTCGAACACTAATTATTACACCGAGGTCATCACAGGGTCTGATACTAGTTGGTGGCTGAGTTTGGGTCCCACATAGACGAGTTTCTGTTTCCCTTCAGGTTTCCAGAGAGAGACGCAGTTCTATTTCTCTCGCCCGGACTCTGTCCATCCGGATAGTGGATTGCACATTACACGTTATTGATAACAGAGAATGATCTTGAGACAAGAGAAACCTGTTGTCCAAAGTATGTTGGAATTATTTCACCTATGCTTTTATGTTTTCGAATTAGGGCAATCACTGATTAGAATCATGGGCAAGTAATTACATTGCACAAACAGGGAGCAAATTAGCTTGGTATGCACACAACAAATGCACGTCAGACAATTCCAACCCAAGCCAGGAGTGGACTTTTACAAAGTCTGGCAAGATCTCTAGCACAACAAGAGCAGTCGGCATCAATGCCAAGGGCATTTCAATACGCTGGAAAGCAGGGGACTTTGCTCCACAGACATCTACCCCCAAGAGTTCAATCACGTCTAGCGCTCCTCCCCATAAAGACATAGCTGCACAAGAAAATGGCACCGATTTTCCAGTTGGGATGAAGGCTGGAATCGGTGTTGGCGTGGCAGCAGCCGTAATGATGGCAGTGGGGATTTTGATCTGGATAATGAGGCGCAAAAAGCTTGCTACTATTAGGGCAGCAGGGGGGGGGGTATAAAAACTATGCAATAAAGACCTTGGACCCGAAAAAAATGAGACACATGAGTTATCCTCCGATGCACAGCGACCAGCTGACCATTTGCAAGGCGCACAGAGTTGGGCGGCGCGCATAAACAACTTGCGGAGCTTGACGCACGAGGCGCCTTGAGATCCCCATGATGGCGTCAAGGGTAGGGAAAATCATCCTAAAAGCGACATGAAGCTCCAATATCGGTCGTTGAACAAGACTATCTTTCTTGAGATTGAAATCTCACGTATGACTTCAAAGTCAGGAGCGCCTTATTTATCCGGTAAATCCCGCGAATGACGATGTGATGCGCAGTTCGAGGATCGGTCATAGCACAAGCGAATGCTTGATGCTTTCCAAAAGGAAGAGTATTGATCTTCTTTCGAGTCGGGGTTTCTTTCCGGTGTTTGATTGAGTGGCTCGGAAGGTGATAGTTGTTTTTGAGGCCTTTTCGCGCCTTTGCGCTTCTTTTTTACCACCGAGAACGGTTTGTGAACTAGAGTCTTTTCTTCCCAGCTCTTCACAGGACTTGAGTAAGCGTCATCGCTCATTTTTCAGAATTAATTCATCAGTTATACACTTTGAACTTAGCATTTTATCATTTGATTTGGAGCTTCCGGATAGCCTGGTATTAATCGGTCGGAGCTTCTTGTACCATGCAAGGTTAGTCCTACATAACCCAAGGAAGCGATAACGTTATGGCTGAACTTCGACAAAGCGTATCACTTCGCCTCAAATGGATCGCTTTGAACATCCAAATGCTGAATTTGCCATCAGAGACAAGTCTCATTCAGAACCAGTTCTACCTATTTTGTTTATCAAGCCCAATCAAGACATTTGGACCGACTTGAAGACTGAGCGATTTACCATAATTTAACAGGGGATTGGCTAGCAGGTATATTGCCGTCAGGGATCCATGTCTCTACATAGTTCTTTGGGAGACCTACTGTAAGTCCCCCGGCTGACCGAAATCCTGAAATTGCGCTTAGAATTGGCGAAAATAACATAGTCCGCTTAGGCTAGAATGATAAGGTATTGGGAGACCCAAGCACCTTGTCGCCACCCCTGACGGAACCTTATGGACGACAACGAACTTTTGTTCCTTTCTGAAGCGCCTTGTTGAAAATCTTCTGCATGCCTGTCTATAAGCTAACTGCGGAGCACTATGTACGCAGTGCATCACTCTTTGGCCCTCCTTCACACCCCCCCCCCCCCCCCCCCCC
>Ga0102593_1001466_pt1 | contig 23000 bp, 21 predicted proteins | sample AraplaCol_mMS_r2_2_FD_76862 | JGI IMG/M metagenome (GOLD analysis project Ga0102593, IMG submission 76862) | Arabidopsis root microbial communities from North Carolina, USA - plate scrape MF_Col_mMS_r2 (SPADES assembly) (version 2) | ecosystem: Host-associated > Plants > Roots > Endosphere...
TTGTTTTTTGGTTTGAGGGGAGAAGGGTGGGGCGGGCGGGGGAAGGGGGTGTCGGTTGTTTTTTTTTTTCTTTTTTTTTTTTTTTTTTTCTATTTTCTCCCTTTCCTGTTTGGTACACGGCTTCTTTCTATCCCCTCAAAGGAAAAAGTGGAATTGGAAATGGTGTGTTTTCTTCTCCGACTAAAGGAATTGGAGGATCAGGAGATGTTGCAGCCTTCCATCGAAATGTTGACGCACCGGATTTTCCCCTCGCCGGTGCAGGCAAGACTGAGCCACCCAATCATTCGAGAGGAAGCGTGCAGTAGCGGAGGCTGTGTGGATTCAGCGTCTTCTGTTTTTCTTTCTATCTTTTTTTTTTGTTATCATTATTTTTATTTTTTGCCTTGTATTCTCAAGTTTCTATTCTGGAAAGGCTTGTGTGATTTGCTGAGTTTTAAGAATTTGATATTATATCACCCCCCTCCCTCTCGCCCCCCCTCCTCCATCAGACAAGCCCCAACGCTACTGCGATTGGTGTATCAGCTACAAGGTATGAACCGGGGGAACGGGCCGAGCAGTCAAGTCTCGCCACAGCCACTGTGGAGCGGTAGACCTTGCCAGTGAAGATGAGGGGAGCAAGGGCCTGTGTGTTGCTAAATGTGTTAATATCGCCTTACAAGGTTGATCCTCGGGCGCCAGTTGCTACCAGGAAAGAATATTCATCGAGGGTAGAGTAAGTGTTAGACGGTCAACAATACATAGTCAGCGCGTGTCCAATTCATCATTCATACATATTCATGTCACAGTCGAGACAGACTCCACACTGTGGCCTGTGAAAGAGATGAAGGTGGCTTGCTCCTAGTCGCCTGAGCCCCAGCCCATTTGGGGGTGTGATGGAAGGGGGGGGGGGGGGGGGGGGCACTAAGAGCGTCGACACACTCTTGTAGAACAGGAGGGTCTTCTTCTTTTACGGAAAAGAGAAAAAAAGAATATTCTCAATTTGTTTGAATTTTTATTTTATTTTTTTTCCCACTCGGGGGTGAACTGTGGATTTTTCTTCTTCTATTTTCCTGCTCCAAGAACAAGATGCACCGGTGCAAGCTTGGCTGGCACACAGTGGGTAGCAGCTAGGGGCTCTAGTGAGAAAACCTAGGCAGGGGATGTCTTGGGTAGTTCTTCCATACATCGCGGCTTGGTACCTAAATTAGAGGACTTGTGGCCCATGGAACGGTAGAACGGTGGGACGGTCTCCTCCCAAAGTGCAGAAAAGTTAGATCTCCGCTTTATAGAGTGGACACGACACCACCAACTGCGCGGGAAGTGAACGGGGATACCCGTCGATCGGGTGCTGACCGACCCTTGGAATGGATTGAAGCTGATATCATGAGCTTCAGTTCCGAATCACACCCGTCAAATCGGATGGGTCTGCAGGTCCGTCTTCCGTTGATTGGCCTCTCTTTCGTGGGCTTGGCAAGCGAGTCAAAAACCAAAAACATACAACAAAAACCCACTGTGGAGGGAGATCTGGGCAAACTGCGTCAGGTGGCTCCTTGTAGATTATTTGACAGATAATACATACAATAGTTTTGCACCGAGGCTCCTCTGAAGATGTCCGTTCATTGGCGGCAAGCTTCCGGGGGGACAGGTTGGGAGAAAAAGAACCATAAAGATGCGGGCACTAACAGTCGGTAAGTCACCCAGTTCCAGGAAATCAAAGAAAATTAGTGTTTTTTCACGACATTGCTTGTGCTTGCCATTCATCCCTCGCATGGCATGGAATGAGCCCGAGCATACGGAGTACATGTATGTACATAGTGGCTCTCCACGTTACATGTCGCCATTCAAGCATCCACACGCTTGTCAATTGAGATCAGATCGGCCAAGGCAGCCAGAATCGGACTCAAAAAAGCGAACTATGAATATATATATTTTTTTCTTTCCCTTTCCTATCGTTCCTCTTCTTTTCCTTCCATTGGAAAAGCGTTGATGACTTGTAGAGAGGGCCCGAGCACTAAACGCAACGTTGCCAAGTTCGTATCGTTGGCTTCTCGCGATCCGAGGTGCAATCTGAGTTCACGATACTGCAGATATGGTGTAGATCACATAATTTGTAATTGCCTCCTGGGTGTGTGTGGGAGTGTGTTGTTCGTCATTGATACCTCTTCAGTCATCCCAGCCAATTCTTTATTCCCATGTTCTCCTTGTTCCCTGTTCCGTGTATCCTGTTCCGTGTATCCTGTTCCGTGTATCCTGTTCCGTGTATCCTGTTCCCTGTCTCCATCCCTGTCACTCTCAGCCGAGCAGTTATGGTCTCCAATTGACATGATTGGTCGGTAAATATTCGGCCGTAAGAGGACGTTTAGAAAAAAAAAGGCCCACCAGGACAAGCGAGGCCCCGTGGAGATTGCTCCATGGGCTGTCATAACTCGTCGAGGCAGAGGGTTTCCGCGGCCCCACTCAAATCCTACTATCGCAAGTCACAATTAGGGCCAGGAAAAAGATAGTGTGGCTCTGACTGCCTGATGGTGAGCCTTGTGAAGGCATCCACTGCTGCAGAGCTACTGCAGCGAAAAAAAGGACGCGAGACGGTCGACCGCTCAGTCGGGTGCCGCGGTAATAGATCATCTATACCTAAAATGTAGAATTCTTTTGCCTGGCCGGGCATTAAATGACTGCCATTCATGGCAAGATGCAGTTGAATAGGACACTTGATATGCATAATAATTGATGTAGATCGCCATTGATGCACAACCCCTTGAGATAGAGCGCCAGTCGCCGAGAGTTTGTGAGGATCGCACCATTGATCCTTGTTAGCTGTGAACAACGAACGGTGGAAGCAGCCGGGGTGCGTGCCGGAGATGCATGACCGAGGATAGAGGAATCGGTGGCGTCTTGCTAGACATGACTAGAAGGAATGCAGTACCGGGCTGTCGGGTTTTACTCGTCGCTGCTGATCATGACAATTGCCGGTCCAATCAAGTAGGCGCTGACTAGGATTCACGATCATGTCTGAACCCCGTTGGAGTCCGAAGCGAGCACGTCCCACAGTGGGTTGTGTGCAGGGAAGTCAATCGAGGCAAGATGAAGTGAGGGAGAATGTCGGGCTGAGGCATTGAATGAACCCGATCTACAAGGCTGTTGTTCATAATGATGCGAGTATACAAAATCGCTTTCCTACATGTGAGATCAACCGTTCATGATCGGTTGGCCCCAACGCCCTTTCAATGAGAATACATTAAGTTTGTCTTGACCCCACACACTAAGATGCAGAGCAGTGTTGGAGGTGAAAGAAACTATCGAGAATATAGATCTAGACTAGGATCCAGATCCAAATGGAAATGATCTGCAGAACTCCAATGCTCGGAGTTTGGCATATGAGGGAGTCGAATACGTAGTATGGTGCCAAATGGAGCATTTGATGGCATGGGACCGCGATCGATAACTCCATGGTCTGTGCCCACAAAGAGAGCATTCATATGGCCAGATTGACGGTCCCAGACGACGATATAGCCCGATGGTTGCCATATCTCATTTGGGTTGGATTGCATGTCTAGGGAACCAAGTTGCATGAAATGGAAGGATTTCCCCCTTCCTTGGACTATACCATTGATTAGAGGACGAGCCCATATCAGGCCAAGCGATGTCGGCGTCCATTTTCGGGTGCGGTCGGACGATACTGGAAGTTGAGAGTGCGAGAATTCAATAGGCGAATGCTGAGGGCACCATTTGAACCTCGGGATGTCGCCTGTGGAGTGGTTATGTGAGATCACTTCGAATCCACTCCCATCATGCTCATGAAGTAGTTCCACAATTTGGCCCAATTTGTCGGGCGAACGAGAGCAGCCCGAAACTTCGAGTTCGGAAAAGAGTCGGCTCGGGTCATCGTAGCCAGCGCTGTCGCCATCAATTGTAAATAAAGGCTGATGTTCAAAAGAAGTCCATAGTGAGCCCGGGGTGATACTCGAATGAGCGCCACTCTCCGGTTGCTGTGCTGTCGCCCATTGCAATCCTAATCGCCGTTCGATATCGCCAACAGCCAACTCGAGTAGCGCTTCGTATTCATGATTTCCGACAATATCTACCAGCACCTGGCAAAGCACGGAGTCGTTAAGAATCTCTCTAACATGTGGAAATTCCGTCAAGCAGGGGAGGCTATCGCCGTTACGTATTGAAATGTCTTCCAAAAACTTCGCAGCAGTTTCTGAGCGCCCAGCCCGGCTCAAAGCCAGGACGACAGAATACATAGAGTGTAAGTTTGGACTGGTCTCACTGCGGAAGCTCTTCATGAAAGCTTTCCATGCGCTGATCAACGGCTCACGACTTTGTAGGATAGACAATAAACAAAGGTAGTTGGTCCAGGTGGGTAAGTCTGCGTGGAAATCACCTTGGCTGCCTCCAAGATTGGAGTAAAGAAAATCATGCAGTCGAATATTTCCCCTCTCTGAGAAAGAATCGTACTCTCCAGTAATCTCAGCGAGAATATGAGTCGTATCGTAATGTGGACTCTCAAATAGTTCTTGGCGAACGGTTTCATATAGTATCTGAATCACATTGGGCAGATGACTGATTTGTATCCCCTTGGGAGATCTGATGAAGCCCGTGAAAAAGCGATGGAATGCTACACTTGACAGATTCTCAGCTGCAAATTTCATTCCAAGCCCGTAGGTGTCGCGATTTATTGGTAGTTTTAGACGCTGTAGCCTCACAATGATGTCTCCAAAGACCGAGAGAAGTTCTGCAGATGAATGTTGTCCCCGACATCGCGAAACAATCCCGGGTAACTGAGACTGCAAAGATCTTGCCCCATCAACATCAACGACCAATCTTTCTGTCACATCTTTAAGAGAAGGTATAGTAGTAATTGATTTGAGTCGGCCTTCAGCCTCTTTAAAGCCAGTAGAAGAGACTCCTTTGAGGGCATGCCACAAGGGCGGGGGTAGATAGCCATCTTGCCATTGAGACTCTATTAAGTCAAGAATTTGTCGATTTCGATCAGCATCCGTTTGACACTTGGTCTTGGAGTTGACCGACCCCAAGAGCGTGGCCTGTAGTAATTCTAATGGCGATGGGTCTAGGAACAATTTGTGGGGATTAGCGGCAGTTGTGACATTCCGTGACCATGTATTACGTTTTGAACGATTCCAGTGCCCGTGAAATCTTTGTATCAACCGCATTGGAGTTCCCATAGTGAATACTGGCTGTCCTCGAGTCAACAATGGGAACGCGGAGACGGGTTGACCCACGAGGAAGTGGAGATGCCACCGCGAGGGAGCCGTCTGGGGCGGCAGTTCGTGGGCGGTGTGACTAAAAGCGGTGAATTCTGGGCTATCGATGATCTTACCGCCGCCAGAAATCTTGCCGTAAGTGCTTCTTATCAACCACCCCTCGGCGTTATATTGAACTTTGCTGTCACAACTACTCTGTAGTGGCCTTTGGATTTCTATCACCATGCCCAGAACGCGACAACAAGATGCCGTGGCTGCTGAGAAGGAGCCTGGCACCGATAAGCCCCAGCAAGCGGAGCCTTCACAAGATCCTCCTGCGGCATCGGCGCCTACAGACGAAAAGAAAGATGACGGCGACGACGATGCTGCCGCCGCGAGGGCACGCGAGCGCAAGGAAAGATTCAAAGCTTTGCAAGCACGTGCGGTAAGTGACTATTACGACTGGTGTACGCGGGTGGTCTTGTAGATCATCCGATATATTACTCGAATAGAATACTAACTTTCCAACAGAAATCAGGTGCCGAACGAAACATGAAAGAAACCGCAGCGGAGACACAACGTCTGGCAACAGACCCGGGCTTACTGAATAATCTGTCCCGTAAACACGCGTTCGCCTCTCACAACCTCCTCAAGGCGGACACGGAAGCGGCAGGCGAAGATTTTGAACGCAAGAGAGCCTGGGATTGGACCGTGGATGAGTCTGAGAAGTGGGATCGCCGTTTGGAAAAGAAGCAACGCCATCGCGATGATGTCGCATTCCAAGATTACACCCAAGACGCCCGAAAAGTTTATAGCAGACAAATGCGGGAGCTACAGCCGAATCTAGAAGCTTATGAGAAGGAGAAGATGGCTGCTATCGAAAAGGCAGCTGCCAATGGTGATCTGGAAATTGTCGAGACTGCGGATGGCGAGATGATTGCTGTTGATAAGAACGGTAGCTTCTACTCCACCGCCGACAGCGTGGGGTTCACTGACAACAAACCGGATCGTGCTGCTGTCGACAGATTAGTGACCGATCTACGCAAGGCTGAAGAGGTTCGCTTGAAGAAGCGTAAGGAGCGTCGCGGAGACGAGGAGGCAGATGTGACCTACATCAACGAGAAGAACAAACAGTTCAACCAAAAACTGTCGCGATTCTACAATAAGGTACGATTTCTACTTAGTTGTGATGCGTATGGATTAGGGGCGCTAACGTCGTTTTTTAGTACACCACCGAAATTCGGGACAGTTTCGAGCGCGGCACTATGATCTAATGTCACATGAAAACAAAAAGAATGAGGAAAGAAAGGAAAAGCTAATGTACATGCTGGACATTTTTCGAGTCATGCCTGCGCACAAGACACTCCTCGCCACCAGTGGTTATTCTTGGCTGGTTCGCACAAATTTCAACATTGAACGAGAGAACGGTGCGCGGTCTGTAAAACGAGCCGCGGACACACGTACTGCCTTAGAGCATAGTTTTTCTCCAGGCCTTTGTTGCCAGCGCTTCGATCTGCTTTGTTCCCACTGCACCTTTTGTCGACTCATCCTCTAATGCCTCAACCACCGCTTCGCCCACCACGTCGACTTTCAGCGGCTTTTCGGCCATGGAACCGAGAAATCCTAGTCTATTTCCGAGCAAAGTGTTGAATTCCGAGGCAACAAAGCCGCCCAATGCAATGGGCAGGGTGAACTTTCGGCTGCTGTCATACATGAACGCGGGACGCATGAAGATACTCCGCAACTCAGGAAGATTGGATGTGATTGCTGCCTCAGCCTCTCGTTTAGTGGTGATATACCTTTCTGGAAGTATTGGTGCTCCTGCTGCTGCAGAGATGTATACGAAGGCTGGAACATGCTCGTTCACAGATTCCTGAGCTAGTGCAATAGCTGTATTTCACCGATAGTAATAGGTCAGCCTTCAAGCATCTAGAAATCAACCATAACAGTTCGCCTGGTACATACCGGAATCTCTGTTCATTAGTTCATAAGTTAGTTGGCCATCTCTCTCCTTTGGCTGCAAAGCCTCGCCTTCATGCCGTGTCAGAGGGTTCTGGCTTCCCAGCTTCGACGAACTAAAGGCACGCTGTAGCCCGCTAACAATTGGTTCTCTGCCTTGTACCACACCCTTATAGTCTGCTTCCAATAGAATTCCCATTGAGTGTACAACAGCTGAGGCATTAGTCAAGAATGACTTATAGCTCTCCGGCTTTAACAGATCAGCCTTAGCCCATTCCACAGAGCTTGCCCAGCTAGGACGATCGGAGGATTCGGTCACGGCATCCCACCGTGGTTCGCCGGAACGACTACGAGACAGAGTCGTTAGAAGGGATGAACGATCAATTGATTGCAAGAAGCCTCATACCTTAATGAAGTGACCTCCCAGCCTCGTGCAGCTGCAGATTTGCAGATCCTGGAACCTGAAGCAGAAAGTTAGCATTGATATCATCGGCCCATCTCTGCCTTCCGGCTCTTGAACATAATGCGAACCTAAGAAACCACTTCCTCCAGCAACGACGAGCCTCTTGGCAGCCATTATGCCCAAATTTTGTATGAATTTGAGGTTTGTGAATTTATGTAGAGCTTGTGTTGCTCAACAACAGGTATTGGTATGATCTAACTGGAAAGCTCTGGGAAGCTGCCGCATATCGTCATATGGTCACGTGTATCGCAAATGTGACTTCCGCCCTTGCGCGACTCTCACCTCCGCAACTTGCGACTCTCCCCCAGTCAAGTCCTTCACTATGCCCTCTGCAACTGGGAACAAGCGTGTTAGAGTGAGTTATGATGTTTTGGAAAACAGACATCCCGTATTCGCCATGGATCCTTAACTAACACCATAAAATAGGGCGTTTCAGTATTCCGCCCTTTCAGTATGTCTCGACAACATCAAATCATATCTTGTCCTACAAATCAACCCAAATTAACATGTATCCAGTTTTCGGCAGCGAGGCCCAACTCTTCGACCCTGAGAAGCGCCCCGCAAATGCACCCACGGACCACACGCATCAATGGCGCGTATTCGTAAAAGGCATCAACGACGAAGACATCTCCTACTGGCTCAAGAAAGTCCAATTCAAGCTCCACGAGACATATGCGCAGAATGTGCGCACGATCGAACAACCACCCTTCGAAGTCGTTGAGACAGGTTGGGGTGAATTTGAAATCCAAATCAAGCTCTACTTTGTCCCAGAATCCAACGAGAAACCCCAAACACTGTGGCACAGCTTGAAATTACATCCCTACGGCCCTGACGCAGAAGGGATGAAGGAGCGCCGAGAAGTCGTCGTTAGTCAGAACTATGAGGAGGTCATTTTCAACGAGCCTATTGAACCGTTCTATGAGGTCCTTACCGGTGGGCCTGCAGGCTCAGTACCGAGAGGTAAAGGGAAGAATGCAAAGACTATTCGGACGGCGGATATTCCATTAAGTGATTCGCCAAAGAATCCGTATAGTCGGGCGACGGAGGGAAAAGAGCTTGATCGAATGTCTGAGGCTACGAAGACCGTTGAGCAGATGATCAAGGAGGAAAAAGATCGTTTGGTCGAAAGGGAGAAGAAGCTGGCTGAGCTGAGGGAGACTGAAGGTGTTCCTGTAATGCCAAAGAAGAGATGAGGTGATCGTCCGCCAAACTTTTCGATGTCAACGTTGGACAGGCCATCCATATTCGATAAACATCCTGAATAACAACCACTGCTAATGCCCTTGGTGCATGTTTGATACTGCAACCATCGCGGCGAGAATGCCCCGCAGCCACGGCCTCGACACTGTTCCAGGTGGCAGACTCTTGTTCATAAGACCAACTGTATTGATATGATCGTCGATAGGGAAGGACGAGAATGCTCCTTGATCCAACAGACCTTCGTGGCCCATACACCATGTTCTATATTGCCAAAACATGCTGTATCTTTGGGGACTTACAAGCGTGTTTCGATAGCAAGACCTTCAATGTTCTGTTTTTTTTTTAGTAATTGCAATGTCTACAGATGGGCCTTGTCATCGGATGACTTCTAATTGAATACCATGATCAAATCTCAACCTCGAACTACTAATGTTACACCGATAAAAAGCAATTACTAGATAACTCATGATCTTCAAAAGAGACACAATGTGCCAATTTGTATCTGATATACCCACCCAATGCAACTATAATACACTATACACTGTCCAGGTCGAGCTGACATCCCTCTCTTATATCACATCCAGAGCTATCGTACAGCCAGGAACTTCTTAGGCAAAGTAGGCTCATAATCAGGATCAAACCAATGCTTTTCAAGCTCTGCCATAGGCTTCACCAAATCCAGATCATCATCTTGCCTCCCCACTTCAAAAAGAATACCAGCATCTTCCCTCTCCGGCGCGGAAACAGCAGTCTCACGCATAAGAAGTGCCAACATAAACGCCGCAGACTTCTCTCCCTTCGCTAACGCAACACTGTACCACTCCTTCGCAAGTTCGACATAATCCTTCTGAGGCAGAGACCTGTTGAGGAAAGATGCAATGTAGGCAACAGACTTGTTCAAATATGAGGAGGACTTCGTAGGATCATCCAAGCGCAAAAGCCGTGACATCCAAGCTGGCGGCCACCTATTCTGATTCGAATTTCTTTCTCCACGAGTAGCGTATTTTCCGAGGTATGTCAAATAATAGAAATTGCCCAAGTAAAATGCAGCCTTCGAATTACCTGCCGACGCAGCTTTGCACATACACTCCTCATACATATCCAGATTATTCTCATTCATCATGAGAGAAGCATACTCCGCCAATGCCGCAGAATCATTATATTCCAGCGCGGCAATGCGAATAGCTTCATCAGCCTTCTGGCGACTTTCCACCGATCCGAATTGCTCATCGTGCGAAGCACGAAGTAGAGCTAAAGTTCGATGCGGCGAGTCCAGTATCTCACGTAACTGAATACTGGCAAACATACTCGGAGGCTGACGAGTCGGTGAAATTCGAGGAATGATCTTCTTCTCAAGCCACTTGAAAGCGGCATCATACTCGCCACGTCGACCTAGAATATTCGCATGCAAAAGCATTGCAGGGGGGTATTCTTCTCGAGCCAGTCTTTCAATCTCCGCTGTCCATGTTGAACGCGCGGGTATGTTTTCTTTGATGGTAGATCGATGGACAGCAATTACCAGCGGTAAACGGGCTTTTGCCTGAGCACAAGATGACAAAATCCATTCTGAAAGAATGGGTTCTTCCAATGGTAGCGCGACGCAGTGTCCAATTCGAAAGACAGCATCGACATCTGCACTCGTTAGCAATTTACCCTAAACACAACTCATTGCCAAGTTCTCATATTGCACAAAATGAAAATAGATGCGTTTCGCACATACCGACGGAAATAGCACGGACAGCAGTCGCAGTCGCATCTTGCTCGAATGCCGCCGTGATCAACTTCACTCCAATATCGTTATATGTCTTGAAACTAATTTCCTTTGGTATTTCACCACTCGCAATAGCAGCATCGTAAACAGTCCCTGCAATCTGTTCATGTAATTGCAAGCATTCTCCCATGCTCTTCTTAGTGCTATTTTGTATCTTAGACTTAAGGAAAAGTTGCCCTTTCATTCCAATCTTCGCCGATCGACGTCCCTCCCACTGAGCCTTTCTCTCTCTTTCGATAGTCCCCGGTGCTCGAGGCGCCCTGGGCGCAGACTTTGAAGCTCTTCGAGGAACCGTCGTATGGAAACAGCGCGTTGGTGCAGGTGCATTATGTTGATTTGTCCGAGAGACATGCGTCGAGGCGGGCAGACTGCGAGTGCGAGAACTAATCGCGGACGGACTTTCGGCGTAAATTATCTGACGCAGCTGTAGCCATTGTGTCAGGGAGATCGTTGACCTCGACATTGTGGGTGTAGTCTGGTGAAATGGGCGAGGAGGTCGGTGGAGGTTGGAGGTTGCGGAGTTGAGAAAATCGCGGAGGTAAGGAATTGGCGAGTCCGCTCTAACGGCGAGAGCGAGTCTACTCTACCTCGACCAAAGCACCGATTTACAAGGAAATGCCATACTACGTAATGAAAGCCGGGATGGAAATACTATTGAAACATGCTCAATGCATCAATTAATCAAACAAACCCTCTGTACCAGACGGGTCTCTAAACAAAAAATAAATGCGTATAATGTACATTTGCCCTCACACGCCCAGGCCAACAAACAACGCTCAGGTCTTCACAAAACCAACCAGCTTAAGCCATTCAAAGGGAGAAGGGGGGAATAGAAAAGGCCTTGGGAATAAAAAGGGAAACAAGTAGGAGAAAGAGGAATTAAAGACACCAAATTCCCCGGCCCAAACAAAGATGTCCGATTTTTTTTTTCTTGTTCCCCAGGAGTCATATTCGAATTCCTTGTTTTTCTTTTGATGTTTACTCCATGATGGCCTTAGCACCCAGACCCTTAAGAGTCTCAATAATCTTCTCGGCCTCCTCCTTCGGCACAGACTCCTTCATGATCTTGGGGGTGGACTCGACGAACTTTTTGCTGTCAACCAACGACAAGCCGAGCATGTTCTTGATCTCCTTGATGATCTTGGGCTTGGAGCCGGCCTCGAAAGACTCGAGCTTCAGGTTGAACAGGGTCTTCTCGGCAGCAGCGGGGGCAGCCTCTTCTTCCTCAACGGGGGCAGCGGCGCCAGGTGCGCCGGCTCCGGGGGCCATAGCAAAGCCACCGACAGGGAGATCGGGGATGTTCAAGCGGGTCTATAGAGATGCAAACGTTAGTAACTGACAATTCTCCTTTATTCCAGAAAGGTTCGATAGGGTAATTGGAAGATAAGAATCCAAATCACTTCGTATCAAACACCTGGACAGGTTCAACCCACCTTCAAGCTGGACACAAGATCGGCAGTCTCAAGCAGAGTCAATGTGCTGATCTGGTCGACAATTTGTGTGATCTTGGGGTTGGCAGGGGCAGCAGCGGCCTCGGTCGATTCCCATCGTCGGGTGCTGGGTGTGCGGGCTGTGTATGAGGTCGCAATGCGCAGGGAGGATGGGCGGACGGAGCCGGACAGCTGTCTGGCGCAGCGAGCTGCGGATTGGATAGGGAAGGACATGGCGAAGACGTGGGCGGAATGAATAACTCCGGATCGGAAATCAATTGAATGCTCGTGGGGTGGAAGGAATTGGTAGGAGACAGCTCGATTCGCGATGCGGACGAAAAGAATGGCGAGAGTTTCGGGGAAAATCTAAGTATCACGTGATGGGTTAGTAAGCATATACAATCGTCAACAACTCGACTATTCACTAGCTATACAAATGAGACATCAAGCGTGGAATTGGGATACTGAAGGAAAGGCTAGCTTTTGATTTTTCGCATTGCAATATCTTGCCGCGGTAAACGAATGAGGAAATGTATTAATCTACTAGTATCTACAAAAATTACCAGTACTACCGACTGTTGACGGCTTACACCATCGACATCCAGCTACATAGAAGCAATTGACCAAATTGAAGGGATGTATTATCATACTCTGCTATACACAACAGCCGACTTTTTTTCGTGATATCGTACGAAGATCTATCAACGTCCCAGCGGTCCCGAAGCCTCATAATCACATTTAATCCTCATCCCAGTTAGGGTTGGGGCCTGGGGGTTTGGGCCCACCAGCCTGTCTAGCAACGATGATCTGGTCAACGCTGAGGACAGTGCGAGCAGCCTCGCTAGCAAGACGAATAGCCCAGCTCTTGGAGGCCATCAAGTCGAGAATACCCTCGTCAACGGCATCGATGGTGCCGTCGCCGGATCCAGATCCAACCTCCAAATCAACACCGGTAGTCCAGTAGGGCTCTTCCTCCTCGGATGAGCTACCTTCTTCCTCACCTTCGGACTGAGCGTCCGTGTTGTTACGGTGGTGTGCGGTGTACAGGCGGGAGAGAACATCGGTGGCATCGAGACCGGCAGACTCGGCGAGGGTGCGAGGAACGACCTCGAAGGCTTCGGCGAATTTGCGGATAGCGTGCTGGGGTAGACCGGGGGTCTTGTCTGCGAAAGCAGAGATTCGCTCAACGAGCTGAATTTCGGTGGCACCAGCACCGGGGACGAGACGGGGGTCCTTGGTGATAGCCTTGACGACGTTCACGCCGTCATCAATGGCACGCTCGACATCATCCAGGTGGTTCTGAGTAGCACCGCGCAGCACGATTGTGGATGTGCGGGTGGCGGAGCTGGCATCTTCTTGACGGAAAACGGTGACACGGTCACCACCGATCTCGGTGGTCTCGACAACGTCAACGGTGCCCATTTCATCGGGCATAGGAGCGCCCAAACGGGCCAGAGGGGTAGCGCCGACGACGCGGCACAGACGACGGAGCTCGAACTTAGAGAGAATCTTGATGACCAGAATGTTAAAGCGGTTGAGATAGTGCATAGCAAGGTCGCCGACGGTAGAGCCAGCAACGACAACGCGGAGACCAGAGTCATAGAGCTCCTTGATGGCAGTCTCCAGGCGTTCCTCCTCGCCCTTGGTGAAGTCCACCATCTCCTGGGCGTTCTTGAGTAGAACAGTACCCTTAGTCTCAGTCTGTTGAGTATCAATGGGGCAGCTGAAAACGCCGACCTTGGCCTTGCGAGCCTGCTTCACAATGCCATCCGGTTCACGTCCGAAAACCATACCCTTCACCACCTTGGATTGCTCCAAGCTACCACCCATGATCTTAACAACACGTACATTGTCCACGTTGAAGTTGAGGGGGTTCTTGGGGAGTACAGCGAGAACGGCCTCCGCAACCAGGTTCGCCAAAATATCTTCCGTGCCAGACTGCTTGCTAGCAACGACCGTCCGAAGGGCCTTGCTGAGTTCGGTAGTGGAACGCATCTCCTTGAGTCGATCGACCTCGAGATCTACCACAAAAGGCATATATTAGCAAAATTCATCAAAGCGGGCAGACAGCAGTTCGTGAGTCTAGCCTCCCCTATTATCAAGATCGGCCGCCATAACCACACAGAGCCCAAAATAATGAAGAAAAGACCAAACATACCCTCTAGAACCTTCAGAGCAAAGTTCTGTGCCTTCTCGTACCCCGAAGTAATATCACTGGTCTTCAATCCCAAGCGAATAAGCTCCTCCGCCTTCTTCAGCAACTCTCCCGCCAGAACAATAACCAAGTTCGTGCCATCACCCATCTCAGCATCCTGCTGCTGGGACGCCATAACCAGCAACTTAGCAGCGGGATGAACAACATCCAGTTCACGGAGGATGGTGGCAGCATCGGAGGTCAGAATCATCTTCTGCAGGTGGTTGATGACGATCTTGTTGCGGCCGTAAGGACCCAGGGAAGTCTGAACAGTGCCGGAGATAGCCTGGCAGGCCTCGATGTTACGAATGACAGCCCCATCCTCGGCGTCGTGGCTGAATTGATGGGATTGTGATTAGCAACTTGGTATAGGAGCTGGGGGGTAGTTTACTCTTTCCCCCCTCCAGATAAGGAGGTGGGAAGAGGGGACTTTTCTTACCTCTGGTACCCGGCCTTGAAGAGGCCCTGCTGGGAGGGCCCGGGGATGGATAACGACATTATGAAAGGTCGCGTCCGAGAAGGATACGACTGGTTATCAGGGGGATTCGAGAGGGAATGTCGATGGTCAAGGTGTGCCGGGGAATTTTTGGTGGTGGGTTTGCTGCAGTTCGCGGGGCGGTCAGTTGACCGCCCCGCCGTGCAAAGCGATACTGTACTATGAAGACTACATACAAAAGACCCAGAGAGAAAGCAGTTAATATTATGCAATTGATGGTAATATGGTATTTGAACTGAAAAAGATAGAGTTGATTGAAGAAGAATGTTGGTATATGATGACACTATTATACACGAGTTGAGTATATTACATTCCCTCCGCAAGCTCCAGATCACCAGGAACCATTCGACCGATACGCATTCTGGAAGCTAGGCACTATGAAAGAGTCAGTTTCAATGACAACAGTCCAAATAAAAGCATGCAAAAGGATCACTTACTATACCTCCCAATAGAACTACACCCACTATCTTGATAAATCGTCTCGGCCTTCTCAAGCCATCCCCGAATAGCCTCTTCCCGATTATAACTAGAAGGATGAGTGGACATAAATTGCGGCGGAGCACCTTTCTCCTGCATCTGCATACGATGCCACAAAGCAACAGCAGCTTCAGGATTGAAACAAGCCTTAGACATCATCATCAAGCCCATATTATCAGCCTCGGCCTCCTGAGTCCGAGAATTAGGCAAACTCCACATCAAATTCACCAACGTGGAAGACAATTGTCCCGAAACATCGAATAATAATGAGACAAGAAAAACAGTTCCAAGCGTCAGGAAACTATTACTCATTCGTTCGGCTGGATGTCTCGCAACAACATGTGCGATTTCATGACCCAATACCGCAGCAAGACCATCCTCGTCTTGACAAATCGGTAAAATACCCGTATAAACGAAAACTTTCCCTCTAGAATATGCGTCAGCTCCGTTTTCGTTTTCAAGAAGATAGCATCGGGTTAGGGCAAGAAATATACATACCCAGGTAAAACAAACGCATTAGCCATTCCATCATCCTTAATAACATGAACTTTCCATTCCGCCCCTTCAATAGGAGCTTCCGGAATAAGTCTTTGAAGTACCCGATCAACATATTTAACCAAAGGATGATAGTCCGGTAATACCTTCCCACGCTCCTGAACCAAAATTTCCCTATAACTCTGTTTCCCCATTTCCAACTCCCGCCCCAAAGAAACACAATTAAATCTTCTTCGTCCCGTCATCTCCACTACATCCGTGTTATAAAGATATATTCCCGAAACACCAAGTCCTATCAGGACAAAGTGGCCTGGTTTCGCGGCGGATAGTAATCTGTAGAATATTGCACCGCCGGCTGAACCCTGGGAACGGCTACCGTTGAAGCGGTTATAGTTTGGTCCGCGGTATGAGTTTTGCGGATGGGATGTGAATGGGCGGGTTGGAATGTGAGGGGTGAAAGGTGATGTATTTCGGGGATGGGAGTTGATATTTAGTAGAGGAGTGGGTTTTTTGGGTGTGTATATGTTTTTAGATAGTGTGAACCATCTCGAGGGTATTTGTGTTGAAGTCGTTCGTAGACGTGAGTGTTGCTGTGAGATACCTCGACATCCCAAGGGTGATGGAACTGGTTTTGTGAGGGCTGCGCGTAGAGCGCGGAGAGTATAGGTGTTCATTTCGCGCATGGGCATGTGCATATGGCGCGGGTTTGTGGACTTTGCGAAGAGTGAGGAGTGAGTGAATGAGTAAGTTAAGTTGGAAGTTGAGGCGGAGCTCTGACTGAGTCGGGGTTAAGCTGCCCATTTCCGGCGTTAGGATTGTCTACTCTGGTAATATTCCAGAGTCTTCGATGAACCTTGCGTCGGAAATATTCTGGCAGAAATGTATATTCTACTTCGAGTTTAAATAGATTTGTATTCGAGTTTTAAGCCATGTAAATTCATCATTTATCTAGATAGAGCTCTAATTTATGCGTGTTATTCAGTATTGTCGATGTGGTCACCTTCAGCGTCCAGGCCAAGTCCTGATTACGAAACCTACTAAGCTCGACTAAATTAGTCGAATTAATTGTATAAGATAAAGTAAGCAGCACAATTCAAATATTCTCAGATCTTATATTAAGTAAAACACATGTAGTCATTATTCACAAGAGGGTGCGGATCAATTATGCAAAGAAATGTGAGTGACAGAAGGGGATAGAGTTATAAACAAATTTGAAAAAGTTCCAGTCATGATATTTTCGGGGCCAAAAAGAATCTCCGTTTCCAAGGGGGGATAAATGTCACCAATAGAACCAAGGAGATATATAAAAAAAAAAGAGAAAAGAGACTTTGAAAGGAGAAGGCGTAGCATAGCAAAATGGGGAAAAAACAACCTAACCGCACCAAAGCCAGACCAAAACAGAATAGAATCAGAGACGGATGCATAAACACGGTTAACCCACAGGCATAACGGAAACACATCAAAAACAAATAGCCCCTGGAATCATGCCGCGCAGTCGTGGTGGGAACAAAGTGGTATCATGGCAGGCAAGAAAGAAAGAAAAAATGAAACGAGACAAGAAGCAAGGGAGTAGCAGACAGAAGTATATGATCAAGGATGTGAAAAGGAATAAGGTCATGAGTCATGACCAGCTTGATATAGAGAGACAAGGGGATAGAGAGGTATAAATGCAAAGCGTAAGGCAAAGCAAGGCAAAGGAAAAGAGAACTGCTCAAAAAGCAGATACTCACTCCTCTGTCAAAGCATCGTCGCCCATTTCCCGCCAATCTTTAGATTTATCGGTTAATCTCCGCACACCACTAATACGCTGAGCCCAATGTGCCTCGGAAGGAGTCCGGTACGTATAAGCGCGTTGAGAGGAGATAACACCAATACTTTGCAACACAGCTTTCCGAGAATCACGACCAAATACAGCGGGGTGATTGATCCATTCGAGGGCAGAGTCGAGATCCGCGTTCAAGGCGACCATAGTTTGCGCATCTACAGATGATGCGGGGGTGATTGTATTGGCATCCGAGACAGAAGACGTATGGCTTTCGGCAAATGTTGAAGATGGGGTTGGCGAGCTTGAGTTGGGTGTTTCGGTGCGGCTACCTGAGTCGCTGGTTCCGGAACGAGAAGCTGCGCCGGGTGGTAATGGTGGAAGACCTCCTTTGCCGAGACCCTTGAGGATACTCCTTGTTTCGTTGAGTAGATGTTGGCCACGGTCGTTTTGGCCGCGAGAGACAAGGGTTAAGGCTCGGGTTAACATGTCGGATGTGAGAAGTTCCATGCGACGTTGGACGATCGATGGGTGGGGTGGAATGGGAGGTGTCATGGGCCGATTGCCCTTTGCTTTCGGGTTCGGAGGAAGCATGGTTATGGCCAAAAGAGATGGACGAGGCGAATGTGTTAAGTGGCCGTCGCGAAGGAGATCACCATAGGTGAGGTCGGCTTGAATCAGCGGTACCTCCTCAACGCTGAGAACCCGCTGCTCATCCCCATCGAGACCACCACCGAGGGCCTCCAAACCTGAGACGAGGCTTTCCCAGGGATCTTGAGGCATGTTGTCTTGGGTGGTATTATCTGGTTGAATGACCAGCTGTACCAGGACATCCCGCTTATCGCCGAATCGAAGATCTCCCAATGCAGCTTCAGCGTCCCTACCGGTAGCACGCTTGGTAGTATGCAGGGCACCGCTGATTTTGACAAACTTGGCAGGCGAGCCCTCCGGCAAGCGGAGCTTCAACTTGACATTCTGATGAGAGGTCGTTTGCAGAGCACCCAAGCACCCAGCAACACATTCCCGCAGCATCATCCAATCCTTCACATAGAGGTAGGAACCCTTAGTACGAGTCGACAGCTCAATCATTGTATCCGGCTTATGCGTCAACCCAAGGCCGAATGAATGAATGCTGACCTTGGCAGCCTCAGCACGAGACACAACAAAGTCAACACTTTCCGGGTCGGACGTCGAAGAGTCGCTGATGAGAAGGATCGTGGACACGGGGTTGTTGAATTTGCGCTGCATCAAGAGGTCCATGGCAACATTGGCGCCCTCTACCACATCGGCGCGGAGACTCTTCTGGCCAACAGGCCGAATAGAGTCCAGAATCTTGTTCCAACCACCCCATGTCTTGGTGGTCATGCCAACCAGAGGTACACCACCACCGCTGGAACCAAAAGTCACCAAGCCCATGCGATCCCGAGAGCCCAAGTTTTGCACGAGGAACTTCAAAGCATCGCGAAGAAGAGTAATTTTGAGGCCCTGCATAGAGGAAGAGACAGGTATAACGACGACCAGATCGAGAGGAATATGGAACGAATCAATTGATGAGGTCTCCATGTCAGGGTTGGTGTAGTCTGTGATCGCAGTGTTGTTGGATTTGCCAGCGCCATAGGAAGAGTTGATTGATGCCTGTCTCTGAATACGGCTCGTGCGGTAGTCATCCTCCTCGGTCCCTGAATTATCCATATCATAATCATTATGGCGAGAGAGATGTTCGACCGGATGCAAGTCCACCAGCGAACGCCGCCACATCTCCAGTTGATTGCGATTCGGGAACCGCAGGTAGAAATAAGGCAATTCGCTAACAGAAAGGTTGAGTGTGAGGACAGGCTCGTCAGAGGCAGACTCGATGGATTTCAGGTGCTTCTTGATCAGAATTGAACCCTTCAGAGTGCACCGTGTCTTGGGCTTTTGATCATCGTAAAGGTGGTGGGGGTCATTAACTCTCTTCTCCTTCACGCAAATGAGCATCTCGCCAAAGAGATAACATTCCAATTCTTGCCATGACTCCCGATCCTTGCCAACTCTCATCTGTCCGTGTAGGCGAAGCTTGCCAAATCGTTGGAATTCAAGTCCATGCCAATTATCCACCCGGTTTTTCAACTCTTCCGCGACCTCATCCAAGTTCTCGCCGTTGTCATATTGAATGGACCGAGCGTCTTGTGAGCCTTCAAATCCTCGCGCAGAGAAAGGCTCATCGGGTTGCGATTGGCCAGATGGGGTGTGTCGGAGATCTTCCGCGTCGGGGCGCCAGTTGCCTTCGGGCACCTCGACTGTGATCAAGCATGTAAGGGATTGTTGCTGGCGAGATCGGTTCATCGTGGGGAACTCGCTGCGGACAGTCACGATTGGGGCGGGAATGGGATTCTTGGTGACACCAGGCCGAGGGCTGAGGTCAGATTCCATTGCTTGGACATCATAATCGTGGCGACGCCCACTGCTTGTATGCGCACCATCGTTGTGATAGTCGCCTGAGGAGCCTGCCGCACTGCCATTGCGGGAATGAGGCTGTCGGGAAGGGGTCTGCGAGACTGCAGTTAGCCGCTCCACGCGTTCCCGTTGGCCCGTGGTATCGCGACTGTCTCGACGACTAAATGTCGATTGGGTCGGACCATTGTATCGGCTGCCTGCTTCACTAGGAGCCCGACGGCTGGATTGTTGATCCCATGGGGTTGGGGTTGTCACACTCCGAGCTGTGGCACTGTCGCTCATAGTCACTGAGCGCACAATGTTGGTTATTTTTTCTAGTCGCATTCCCGAGTTAGTCAGAGCCGAAGCCGCGGGGGCAGCGAAGAGGATGGGAATGGGGAGGGGGGGTGGTTGACACATACCGACATCCAGAACATTACCGCCTCGACTTGTGTCTAAGCCCAATGGCGCATTACATGTTGGACAATATTGGGGGTCAAATTCGCGAATATATTCGTAGAAGCATGCTTCGTGGGACACATGACTGCATGAGAATTGGAGAATGCGCTCTCCGCGGAGGGTATGCTCTAACGGTTCCTCACAGACGGCGCATTCACTGCCAACAAACGTTCTCTCCCGGCGACTGCGAGTACGATCGACTTCCATTTGGCCGGATTGTCTACCAGATCTCGAGTTAAATGAGACACGAGACCGATTGGTATGAGAAAGGGGAGACTGCCAGGCCGGCTGGTCGGTAGTAGAAGTGGAATAAATGGAATCTGTTAGAGTCGACGGGGCCCGAGGTCGATATGAGGTTGAGGTATTAGAAGTAGTGTGATTGTTGTGATTGTGATTGTTGGTATAAGTGGCCGATGTATTGGTAGTGTAATTGGAAAGAGTGCTCTCAGGCCGGTCAGGCCTACGAGTTAAAGAACGAAAGGAGCGCAAGGCGGACGTGGAACGAGATGGCGACTCTGGCCGCGATTGAAATTCTGTACGTCACCGGGGAAGAGTTGTTAGTTCTGCGGGGAGACGAAAAAAGGACGACGATGTATGATCGGGTAGTGGCGTGTCACAGAAATGTCGATCGTAGAATGAAACAGGCAGTTGGAAAGATGCAAGAAACGTCTCAGGGGGGTGTAGTAGGGGGATATGAGAGGGAGTGGAGGAGGAGGATGAGTGGAAGAGGAGAAGAAAGAGAAAGAGAAGAAAGTGAAAGGAGGAAACGGGGCAAAGTGGAGGAGGGAGGTTTTAAGGTCAGTGGGCACATCCCATCTTGAACCGATGCAATGGTCTCAGATCGGGAGTTCCGAGCAGAGGAAGATGCGAATGAAGCTGAAGTGGTGTGTGATGATATTGATGATAGAGGGAGTACAGTGTATACACTACAGTGTATACACTGTACAGGGTAGTAATAGAGGAGATAACACACCTTGATTCCTTCGGGAACGACCTAAGAAGGCAATTTCAGGTAGATGAAGATGATGTGAATCGTTGCCCTTAGACTCCGTTCTGGGCGACAGTCTGGGTTTCCACATTGAGGGGGGAATGAATTCTCCCAAAGCCAGGAGGAGGTGGGGAAAAATTAGGGAGAAGAAAAAAGGACGAAAGACGCGAGAAAAGTTAAATCATCAAATAAATCGAATAAAGGAATAAATGAAATAATTCACAAGATGAATCAAATGGAGATCGTACAATACTGTACTAGCGCGTAGGATGAGAAGGAGAAGTGTACGGAGTACTGTATGATACTGTACTCTCCGTGGTGGAAAAGGAGTACACTAAAAAGGACTAGATCATTAGAATTCGGAGAAAAAGACAGAAAAAAAAAAGAAAAAAAAAAGTCACGACGATCCAACACGATCGCAAGATCCACCAGTCTGCCGAACTGCTGCGCTAGTCAGGGCGACCCATGGACGCCCGCCGGTGCTATTGTTCTTTTCCGTGGGTCAAGGAGATATCCTCCAGTCATACTTCATCTATGGAGGACATACTGTACTGAACATAATACTCCAGAATTGAGTCCCCTGAAATGACTGAAACTTCCGTGGGACTACCGAAGCATTACAGAATATTCCATCAAACTAAAAAATTGAAAAATTGAAAAATGAAAAATGAAAAAAAAAAAAAAAAGAAAGGAAAAAAGAACGTGGATGACACGCAGGAATCCCCCCTTGCTTCTTTTCGCCCCTCCACCATGCAGTAGCCTGCAGCAACCCAACCTCGAACCAAGCTGAACCAACTGAACCAAACCCCCCCATCTCGAAGTATAATAAAGTATCTGATGGCTAAGAAAAGGCTAGCCAGTGTCCACTTCACACAGGTTCGCCTCAAACGGGCAGGTGTTCGGTCGAATGCCTATGAAACTGCTCCATCGTTCATCTTGCCACATACTCTACCCAGTCAATTAACCTAGTTAACCTAGTTAATCTACTTAATATAGTTATTCATAGATACTACTGTACTATGTATATCTTGTACTTTACTACTAGTAAATTCAGATCAATGTAACCCGATTTATTGGACTCCCAGACTTCCGCAAGATCAGATTAACTTTGCCTCTTTTCTTCTTTTCTTCTCTTCTTCCCTTTTCTCTTCCTTCATTCTGTTCTTCTTCATTTTCGTTTGCAATCTGTATATAATGTGGTACAGTACATATTGACTACAGTGCTGCCCTCGGCAGCTGGCCATCCGATCAAAATGGTCTCCAATGCCCCTGCCCATGACCCTTTGGGTCTTCTATCTTGGTTACTTTGCTGAGTTCCCGTGGTCAACCACTCTTTTCATCTCCAACGAACACTCAGAATCACCAATCAGGTCTCACTAATCTCCAACAGTTGATCGCATATCTGAAAAATCCTTCCACTATCTACTATCTACACTTTCAAATATGCAATTTATCTTCCGTGGTTCTCACGGTGATCTGCTGATAAAACCTTCCTGCCTGAGGCTGCACTTCCGCATCTGTCGATCGTCCAACGGTTTCTGTCATCGCCGCTTCACCATTTTTTGGTCCATTTTCAGGTCCTTAATTAAGCTTTTGTCGCAATTTTGCGGATTGGACGTCATTGTCCCAAACTATTGTTCATTTCATCGGCAATTGTCTATCTTGAAGAATCCTATCCATGGTGTACTGTATGTACTCGCCTCGGCAC
>Ga0102593_1001469_pt1 | contig 22972 bp, 7 predicted proteins | sample AraplaCol_mMS_r2_2_FD_76862 | JGI IMG/M metagenome (GOLD analysis project Ga0102593, IMG submission 76862) | Arabidopsis root microbial communities from North Carolina, USA - plate scrape MF_Col_mMS_r2 (SPADES assembly) (version 2) | ecosystem: Host-associated > Plants > Roots > Endosphere...
TCGAACCGGAGTCGAACCTGATAGAGTCGCGATCCGACTCAGGTTCTAAAAGTTGGAACCTGAGAACCTCAGGTTCAGGTTCGAGGTTCCGACCTTTCAAACCTGAGTCGGACCATGCCGAGGTCTACTCACACCCATGCCTGACAGTCGTCTGATTTCTGCTCGTTGACCGGCTGAATACTTTTCTGCCATTAGATGTACGGCCAGCTCACTCGGTCATCAGTGTCTATGATTGCGTAGCTTTATTATCCAGCTACTTTTGCTACAATCCGTGTAGCTCGAAGAGCCAACCGATGCGACGGGTTGATTTTTTTCGGCGCTATGCGTCGTTTGACGCCCCCAAGATCATGACATACTTGGAGTTCTCTCTCATACTCACCACGAGACATTACGTTTTAACAAATGTTGAACGTCAAATTGTCACAACATACCCTTGGGATAGGGGAACGCTCCTTACTGGAGTGAGGAGGTCGTCCCGACGGAGAAAATTGCGCCCGGTAGTTCCTACGTTATCTATTAGATCATAAATAGGTAAAATTCGACTGTAGAGCGCTTTCAATTTATGTAATAATGTATGTGACGTTGACCAAGCGACGTCCTTGGATACTGAGTCAGGGTATCGTTAGTCAATTTCCGGATTAAAACGGGCGGTGTTCCTACCAGGACTCCGGCTTGTTATCTAGCTGACTCTCACAATCTTATACACAATTCGGCGCTTTTGCGAGAGCAGTAGGGGCTACAGATGGATACTGTTGCCCATTTTTAAGCAAGGGAAAAATTTAAAGCCAATCCAAACACCCACTGGGCGACATCTAGAGAAAGTGACTTACTTCCCGGTGGACTCTCCGCGCTAGGGGAGGTGGCGGAGGATATAGGCATGTGTCCCCGCCACAGTTATTTCGTGGATGTAGTACAGGCAGCTATCGGAGACAAAATAAAATTGCCGGCGGCATTGTATGTCCGCCAAGACACTCCACGGCATTTCAACCGCCTCGAGAGTTCGGCTTAACCATTATCTCAATCTAGGTCCGCCAATTTCGCATGTCTGTCCAGGAGCGAAATCCGGATATAAACCATGTCACTACGGGCGACGCCAAATTAGATGGATGAATCTCTTATTTTCATTATAGAAAATTTAGCGTTTACATATCCGGTCAGTCGGAAATAATATACCAATCGAAGTGGTTTCAAGATAAAATTCAGATAGACTTCTCTAAACACGATGCATGACTGAAAGAATCTAACTCTAAGAATGTAACGGCCAGGAAGACCAGCCGAACGGCTATCTGTTTCACACAAGATCGAACTCTCCGTCCCATCACAGCAAAGCTCCCAGCGCCACACAAGGCAGCCCCGCGCCAATGAGATCTCCATTCTGCTCCTCGAGTCAGCACAAACATATAGAAGCACTTAACATAACCATTATACTTACCGCGTTAGATGGCGAATTCTGGCAGCAAGCGATGTTTTGCTGGCACTTCTTTTTCAGAAGATCCTGGACAGCCAGGACCCCCAGAACAGCAGGAACTATCCAGGTTAGCTCTGTAGTAATGATGATGATGATAATAATAATAATAATTCTTGAGTAATGTAGCTCACCTTGGACATCCAGCTGAGAGCACTGATCGAAGAGACCAAGACCAGTCGACCCAGAACCAGCGCCAATGAGATTGCCTAGTGTGCCAGCTAGAATACCGGAGTTCACGTCGGTGGTATCGCCAGCCCAAGTGGCATGGTTGCAGCAGGAAAGCTGCGCCTGGTCGCCACATTTGGCCTGCGCTTGCTTCACAGTCATATCGTCAGGAACTGGAAATTTTACAGCTGTATTGCCTTTGTTTCCAATGCCATTGCCGTTGCCAACGCCGCCTGCGCTTGGCGGTAGCGCAGCAGCCCCAGCTGCTAGCAAAGCCACAGAGATACCAAAGAAGTGCATATTGAAATGAGATAAAAGAGGGTGCAGAAACGAAAGATACTGCTAAAAGTTTGTAAAGAATGAATACTATTCTCAACCAAGAAAGAGAAAATAGGAACTTATATAGGTATAACTCGTTATCCGACCCTGCATTCCTGTTGTTCAGTATTCTCTAGATATCCTTCTGTATCCCTTCTTTCTATCCCCTCATTCTTTTAGCCCCTTGATATACCCTAAATATATCCTGAAATATTCCTTGTAAGTCAAGCTAAACTGAAAATCTTGTATTACCCCTGGAAGAACCTTTTTGTGTTACATATAAAGCTAGGTTTATCATTTCCTGTATCAGTTTGCAGCCTAGTTTTCTCCTCTTCTTGCTCTCCCTTTAATCGCCTCGGCATCAACGTTGGCATGTATGATATTAAGATTTTCATACTCCTTTACTAGGGTCAAATAACTCTCCTCCGATTGGCTCACGGAAGGCTTTCATAGCCCTCTTCGCATTTACGTAGTTGAGAAACGGCATGAGGCGGTTTCTTTGCTTTCCATCTATGTTCTTTCACACAATTAAAAACATCACAGAAGATGGGTCAAAACAGAGCGTTTCCGTGATCCAATTAGTCATGGAACGGGTTTCCGGATTGCAAGATAATTTCCGGCGGTGGCTCGACGTGGCGGGTCAGGTGCTCGAGAACATCATTTCCCGACGGGAGTCAAATCGATAGTAACAGTGAAGACTTTATCTAATGCTCAGAAATATGCCTATTTCTGCGGATGACGATGAACAGATAGCAATGTCAAAGAAATGTGGATACTGCGAATTTTGCTCCGTAGCGATACCAGAAACGGTAGAAAAAGAACGAAAAGATGATGGCGACGACATGAAAAATATTCAACGTTTGATCAGCGAAATAGGTCGTCATGGCCAGTGAATAGAATTGAATAAGGTGGCTGCTGTTTTCTGTAGCGATCAAGTACAGACGCATGTTGATGAACGTAGAAACATGTTGTCAGCTCTATCTGCGATATCATTGCGCGTGTTGAGACGGTGCCAACAGTGAGAAGCTGCAATATCTCCGAATATCGCTGATAATCAATGGGGAAGAACCAGCTAAAATTGGAGGGCCAGTTCTGTTGACCTTTTTCAATTTTCCTTTCCCAAATTTGCTTGTCCAGACTTCCCGATGCAGTTTCGGTGCAAAATACTCTCAATTTTGCCAGCTATTGCTCGGTACGGACTGACTCCAAAATGATATGCATTTGTGACAGGACTGATCTGTTGTATCGTTTCTAGCCTGTCTATCCTTGATACTAGAATCTGTGATGGTGAGTAAATGTAGTTGCCCGGTTATTCGAAGCCATGCTGATGTGAAAGACGGTCAGATCAGTTTCATTTCTGCTGTCTGTGTGCGAATCTATTCGACGAATATTAGTCGTCTTGGGAATATTACAGCGGCCAGGGTAGTGAGTTATGGCAGACTCACGTAGTCCAAGTAATGATTTCTTCTACTGTAGATCGAATTCTGCAGCCGATTTGGGGCAAGAAAACCGCGTGTGGCAGCAACTGGAAAGGTCAGCTTGATTTTTGTGGTAGTCGAAAAGACGAAGCCTTGCTGATGATTTTTTGGATAAAAGCCAGCCGTTTTGGATATACCACGAGCCAGCTATCATATCTAGTAAATTGCTCCATATATGGTCCCTGCTTTTCCTCAGCGCCCGGGACTACATTTTGAGGCTTAGTGAAAATGTTATGTTACTGTACTCGGACTCTATCACCCAGAAAATATTGCTAATAACCTTTCTTGCCGCAGAGCGACTGTCAATCTTCCAGGGAAAAAAGGGGCCCCCTCTGATTTCGAGAAAACTTGCACCTTGTTGCTTCAAAATATGGGTTGAAACGGTACTCCGCTCAATGCATTCTGGAAGGCTCCGTATCCCGATTGGCCACGCGGTAACTTTGCAAACTGTTTTCATCTCCCCGTTTCATCTTGTCAGATAGAGAGCTAACTGCCACCGTAATAGAATATTGCCGTATTCTGCGGCTCTGTTCTCTTGTCCATGTCCAATCCAAACCTCATCCGCAGACATAATCTGCCATCCTACACCAAATGAGCTATCGCAGCATTCGACAAGAAGGGAAATCTCGCATGAATAACCGTCCAAAAAAAATACGGGCCCCTCCGAAGCAAGATCAGCCGAAGCTACCCAGATCTCGCCACAAAGCAAACGCTGTCAGGCAATATACCTTTGCCCCTGTCGAATTCCCACACCCAATCGAGATACGGTATCAAGGACGCTATTACGAATCCCATCAGGCCGAGGGTACATCGAGCTGTACTAGTTATGCTGGACGTTGATGATTGATCGAGGAAATCTGGCAGAGGAATCTTTTGGCCGTACTGAAATCAAGACGACGAAACTAAAGCTGGCGAGTTACATTTTCATCCCTGAAAGTTCGGAACCCAGCTGGCCACGTGTCCAGGCGGCCGATATGGTGATTGATTCTCCCCAAACTACCAGTATGACACTATGATATGCTGAATGCCACCGGTAGTCGACCGACCGAACACTCCTAGTGTCACCAAGGGGGGCGGACCGCTTGCAGAAGCATGCCTCACGATAGTTGTGATTCCTCTATAATAGTCAGAAAGATACAAGTCGGTTTTCAACACCAGACGGGCAAAAATTAAGAAAACCGTTTTTGTTGTCTACGAACGTAGCGTCTGACACCAACGCGATTTGGAAAAGGCGCACAGCATGTAAATGTACTGCAATCTTTTCCGCGATATGCGTCCGACGGAACCGCAGGCCAATCACTCGATCTCAAGGTCCAGTGCCCTGATTTGGGCGATAGATCCATGACATTGGAAAACAAAAGCTCGCCATATCCACTCGAGATTCCAGAAATAGCAATTCTTGTATAATATGTTACAAAAACAACCGAAAAAATGGCTCGGAAAGCCACGCTGGTTGTGCCAAAACAGCATAATGAACAAGATCTGTTGTTCCGTCCAAGGTTCAAATGAATATCCGGTGCTGGAATCGAATCCGTGCATTGTTTCAGGTGCGCCATTTCGACTGGACCAAAAGAAAATTCAGCGGTGGTGGGAAAATTTTGGTTTATTCATCTCCACATTATCCCGTAAAGAACAGCAGTAGCTATATCCGAAATCGATATTTCCAGCTCCAGCAGCAGCGTTGTTCATTCGGCCATGCCAGAAGGAAATAATACTTGGAATAATACTTGGGAACCGATGGATAGATAACAATTTAGCATTTATAGCGTTAGCTAGTGGTTTTTTTTGTACAGTATCGTGGTCCTTGTCGTACTTCGTCTCCAATCAGAAATGAACCGGTGCGATTTAGAGATATATATCGTGTGTCGGTAAGCGGATGGCAACGTTAGTTTGCGGCCATATATCTTATTCCGGGCACAGTCCATTATCGAAAAACATACAATCAAATTCGATTCAAATAGATTGCTCCGCAAAGTGAATCGAGAGGGACTGAGTACAGACAAACTATAATCTACAAATGCATCCATTTTAATCCATGCATGTTTTCAGTGCACATCTGTTATTTGCATGCAATTTGACTTTGACCAACTGCAACTGGTATGTCACCATGTAGTTTGGAAAAATAGATGGCTTGGAAAAATGGCTTGGAGAAATAGATTTATATACTACTATAGTATCAAACATTTTTACAGAACTACAGTCTGCATTATAGTTTTGAACTACTGAATCAATTTTGAGTCAATAAAACGTTCTTCGATTCCAGAAATGGTTTTCGGTTCATCAAAATGGGGTTGACTATAAAATGGTCTCAGAATAATTGGTAAATATAATATATTTTCTTCTAGCAAAACTATTTAAAATCGAAAAATTCTCTTTTAGTGGGACTATTTTCTGTTTCAAAACTAGACCGACTGTACAAAATTGTTTTTATCAAATACTATTTGATAAAATACCAATCCGATTTCGACCAAATGGAGTATTCGACAATTTGGAATCTTGATATTGTCGTATTACAATAAATTTATTATCGATACTCTCTAATGTGTAGTCGACACAGAACAATGGGCGAATGATAAAAGAGTATTAGATAGGCAGATTATTGTAATAGAAGACTGACAGAAAGGATATAGTGCATAACATACAAAGACATGCCTCCCAAAATATGTAAAGCAGGATGATTGGAAAGCAAGAGGCAAAGCAGACAACAAGCGCGACGAAGGAACATAACCTGGGATCCAACCGGCAAAGTCAAGAGAGGCTTAGCGATAGAGTACGGTTTGTTTGTCGCTCTGCTTTGGCGGCGTCAACGTCGGCGTTACGCAGCAGTGGCGTTGGTAACCCTTTCCACTCCGTTCCTCCGTTTGAGAGCATCAACACACATCGTATAAAATTGGGCGTACTCAGAAAATAATGGATTCTCGTGTTCTAAAGATGTATTTTTTTTTGCAATGAGAAACTTGTATTTCAGATGTTTAGCCGTCGAGTGTACCTTTTCCCCCGCGGATTTCCTGGTTTGAGGTTTCGTTTCGAATGAACGCCTTGGAAGTGCCGTATTCAGTACCAAATGCTTGCAGCAAAAAAAGAAATGGCTGCGAGAAACCTGCCTAAGCAAAGAAATTGAATCGCACCAAGACAGCTGAGCCTGGTCAGCGCGCTGGGGCCTCGCATCGAATAACCCCAACAAGGGCTTCACGCGCTAACTGCACATGTTGGGATCTCATGAATCAGTCCCAGCGCGGTGACCAGGCTCAGCTTTCTTGAGCATTAAGCTATCGGCAGAATTTTGATAAATAAAGTCGAGCATTTGCTGAAAACCTTTTTGGAGACATATTAGCAGATATGTCTTCCTAGTTAGCAGTAGATGTTTCCTCATTCCGAGACCCAGACCTGTGACGTTGCTATTTGGACAGAGTGTAATACACTGTGATTAGGAAACGTACCATACTTCATAAGATATTGGGGAACTTCGCCCTCCAGCGGAAGTTTTGCTCTCAGTGACTGGAATAAAATTTTCGAGGTCCCGGCCTGCTTCGCGCCAGAAAGGAAAGATGGACAAAGTCGGTTCATGTAAAAAGAAACCATACAACGTTGCTATGGTTCAGGCCAACTACTTAAATTATTTCTTGGTACGATTCGACGCAGCATGTGGAACTGCCAAGTCCAAGCAGCAAGGGGCAACTAGAGCGTTACCCATTCCACATTGACTTAACTGCGCCTCGTGGTAACTGAAAAGGGGCATGTTGTGAATTAAACCCTTGGTGCAGATATTTGTAGTTCCATACGCAAGGGTTTGTGCCAGATTTACTTCACCCCTGGGCCGACCTGGTTGGGAATTTGGGTCCCTTGCGTGCTACCGCATGCATATTCCATTGAAGTCAGTCGTCATCTCTGAGAAAAGAAGTAGCTGAACTGTTATCGGAATTGAACAAATTCTGACATGCAGATGATTTGCATCATCGAAGAAGAATTGCCTTGATATTGAATGTGAGTGTCCCTAGATTGGTTCGCTAACGTGATTGATCTCATAAATCAGATTGAAGTCTCAAAGAGGAGCAGCGCAAGTTCTGATGGAAAAAAAAATCCGTCATTTGTGAGACTCCACATTAAACCCTTGGTCATACCGGAAGCAGGGGATTTTATGAAAAACCCCTTCCCTTGCGCATTCTGGTTCATCTATTAACTTAAGGTATCTATGTTGTGGTTAAATTCCCTCGGATTGGGGATGGCAATCCCGTAACCCTTCGGAAGTGAGGAGTTTCTTTTTGGGCTTGGCAAAAGCTTTCGGATCGATAATCAGGACGCCCCAACAGCCATCCATATTGTTGGAAATTTTTTCGGAAGCAAGCTCGGCGAGCCTGATGATTCGGGGGGGGTTTTTTTTTTGCTGAAGATATGCCGCCCATTCGCAGGAGCAATTACTTAAAACAGCAAGAGCGAAGTATTAGCACTGTGGGTGACGGTTCGGTCATACACGATATTGGTACCAGATTTCACCGGAATCGCATATGGGGAACAGCTTCATCTCGCATCAGTGCCCTTGAAGAAAAGCGAGGTAATTTGAACGAATACCATGCATTATCCCCAAATCGTCCCCAGAAGTTGCCTCCACTAGTGTACGTTTCAGAGGAGTTTGATGTCTGGAAAAGCTTCAAGGAACATTGGCGCTACCCTGACTTTCACCGGGCACGAATTACGGTACAGGATAAGCAAAATTCGAAATCGATTCTCTCTATCGCCATGATTCTTCCTGCATTTTTCCAAACAGCAAGCAATTTTTTATTATCACATGAAGATGGCTATTGCTTGGCGATCTCCATTACATCGGCTGCTTCTGTCCCGGAAATCTCAAAGCACGAGCTTTTGCTAATGAGAAAAATCACGGGACTATATCTTCGTTCCATGGGGTCCAGTTATGATGATTCTGAAGATGACCTTGTGACTCTATTTGTGCCCGATATTTCATTTCATTATCTCGAAGACTGGTTGGATTTGTATGGAGGTTCTGAGCCGGTTTTGAGATCAATAGAACAGCAGACTACCGCGACACTCCTTGGAAGAACGATCCGTGACAGAGCAGTTCCAGGACATGCTCGTCTCCTAAGGGACAATCGCAGCGCAGGGAAAAAATTGATCTCCAACGACTATGAAATTGAATGCCAATCAGTTCCGCGGCTGTCTTTTACTCCGGCGAATTCGTTTTCTAACCATTGCAGAGAGAGACGAAATACCAAAGTCTACAAAATGTCCGCACAGAACAGTTTTGTTGACAGGCTGCCTGCGAATCATGTCACCTTTGGCCTCTGTATTCCGATGATTTTGGAAAGACTGCGCGTGTCGCTCATTGCAAACAATCTTAGCATCACTCTCCTCAGAAACGTTGGAATTCATCATGCAGAGCTCATTGTTCCTGCAATCATGGCACCTGCCACGCAATCTGGTATGGATTATCAGCGATTAGAACTATTTGGGGATACTGTGCTGAAATATTTGGTCTCATGTTGGCTTTTCCAAGTCAATCCTTCTTGGAACGAAGCACGTCTTTCTGCAGAGAGGGAAAGATTTATCCGGAATGATTACCTGGCAGAAGCGGCATTGAGGATTAAGCTTGACAGGTTCATAGTTACCCGGAAAATCAGTATGAGACGGTGGAAAGCGCCGCACGTGAATTGTTTGCGCCAATCATCCACAGAACAGAGGCAGATGTCGCCGAAAATCCTTGCAGATGTCACCGAGTCTCTCATAGGTGCAGCATATCTTAATGGTGGCTTTCAAATGGCCCAAAGATGTGCTCGTTGTTTTATTCCACAAATAAGGTTCTTACCGAGCGTTTTCCGCGCGTCATCTGGTCGGTTCGCCACAACGTCGCTCGAGCCGACAAGCCAAAAACTTCTAGCCAAGATGATTGGATACTCATTCAAGTGCCCATCTTTATTAGAGCAAGCACTCACACATTCCTCCTTTCCAAATACATATCCCCAGAGAAACTACCAGAGGCTTGAGTTCATAGGAGATGCAGTGTTGGATATGGTTGTTGTAGCAACTATTGCAGCACAATCTGTGGAACTATCGCCCGGCCGAATGTCAGTGATTAAACATGCCGCGGTGAATGCATCCCTGTTGGGCTTCTTTTGTCTAAGCCAATGTGTTACTGTCCCTTCTTCAGAGAGCGAAATTTCAATGACACGTGGAGGGAGGTTATCAACAAAGGGTTGTGTCCACCTCTGGGACTACATACGCTTCAATGGAAGTGGCCTATTAAGTACCCTGGAAACCTGCATTTTGAGATTTCGATTACTAGAAGATGAGATCAATAGTTATCTGCAGTTCGCCCTAACGTATCCATGGGGTCTACTTGACCGCTTACGCCCCAGCAAATTCCTATCTGACATCTTTGAAAGCATTTTAGGTGCCATTTTCATTGATTCAGGTGGTGTAATCGACTTTTGCACACATTTTCTGGAGAAAATTGGGTTTTTGCGTTACATAAAACGAATTTGCACGCATGATATAAATGTTTCTCATCCGCACCAACGCGGTCAATCTTTCTGATCACCTGATGAGCAAATGACGGTATTATGTTTTGAAGTCGGAAAAACACTACTAGTAATGAATCCAGTTCTATGTCCGATTATTCGTAAACAGGTTTCCAGACAGCATTGTCCGACATTGACTGTTATTTTAAAGATGGAGCACTAGTAGTGCAGGTTCAGCAATGCAGGGCCACCAGTTACCGCTAGACTGCGGCACGGTTTTGGATTTGGTCTTGAAATGCTAACCAAAATCTAACCGCAAAATTGTGAGATTTTAAAATGTTTACCAAATCCAAAACCGCAATGCGGTTATTTTGCGGTTAACCGTAGCACCGGAAATAATAATAATTTTGTCTAATTGGATTAGTTTTTTTTTGTAGTTATGCTGATATTTATAAAATAAATAATTATACCATTATACTGTTATACTATACAGTAAACTACTGTCTAAAGCTGTATTGTTTTGTTATTATTCCGCAAATTTAACTTTGAGATATGAGGTACGAAGTTGTAGACTTCCGCACGACCCAACCTAACCCGGACCCAACCCGGACTGGGTTGGATTTTGGATCAGAGTTCTTGATCCAGTACTGGATCTGGGATCCCAACTTGGATTATAAATATTGCAAATATATTTATATCTGTAACTATATAAATTATACAATTTTTAGTTGTAATATTGGATATTTCTATTATATCTAAACTAGAATCAATTTTTTAATTTTACAATAAAATAGTAAATATTGAATAAAATATATATTTTGGATCAATTTTCTATATTATCAATTAATAGTATTCAAAGATATTATTTTTTCGGTTTTTTTTGTTTGTATTCTGATATACAAATTTGAATACTGTTTTCTGATAATTATATCTGGAATTTGTATCTAGATATTTTTTCAAATATAGCTGATAAAATATTATTTAGTTCTATTTTTTTTATTAATTATAGTTTTCTGATTTTTAGTATTATTGTATTACGGAGTAACATTAATAAATAGTGGCAGACGTACAGAATCTCAGAGATTCGTGTTACGGACCCTGTACGGAAGGGACCGCAATCTACAAATGGACCATCGAGAGCCAACCAATCTACAATCTCTACAATTATCTGCAGATCATATAACAGAACACCACGGGAAACTATAGCTGTTTTACCAGGACAGGACAATACGTAATAACTGGTCTGAGCAAATAAGAGAACCATAAATATCTCTAGTACAGAATCAAATACAAGAAGATATTTATCGTATATTCCGTACTATTCTACGATAGTGTGTTCTATACAAAGATCCGTATTCTCCGATACTAACTATCCGACGAAAAAGACTATCGTACGGACAATTACAAGTTCTCTGCTAGGACTAAAGAAACTGTAATCTGTTGTATAATAACTATTTGTATACAGAAAAAAGAAATATACGAAACTATATAATATTCTGACAGAAAAGAATTCTGTCCGTTTGTACAGAACAGATCTGATTCTACAGAAAAAAAGAAATTCTTTCTAAAAAAAAGAAAAGACTAATTATATAAGAATATTTATTAAATATATATATATTGAATTCTCCGCGATCAATTTAACTATTGTTATTTGAATATATTTTTGTTTCTATACAGTATAATTACAACTATATTCTGCAAATAGAAAAACTTTTCGGACTAATCTATTTGGTATATATCAATTGATATATTTATAAAATTTGTTCTACAGATCCGAATCTGTATAAAATTTAAGAACAGCAACGGTACAATTGCGAAACAGTAGATTTGAAATATATATTAGAACTACAAAAAATCAGTTTATAGTAATCAGTTTGTATTGTATAATATATTGATTGTTCTGTTGTTTATACTATAAAATAAAGATATTATAATACCGAATAAAAGTTCAATAGTATTTCAGACAGAAAAAAATTATATTTCTGTATTATCAATCAATATACAATTTATAGAAATAATTAGTCAATTCCAGAAATAGTTGCAGATTACGGAAAAACAAACAACAGAAATCAAATTTTCTAAACCGGAATTTTTCGAAAAAAAAACGAATCCAGTTTCGTAGTTTTTTTATACAGATAGATATATAGTTATATATTATTAACTACAATAGAAAAACCAACAAAATTATCTATATTTCTATTTATCTATATAGATAAATTTTTAACTGATTCGAATTCTATATTTGTGAATTCAATAAGAAATCTACAGATAACTGGAATAATACTATAAAAAAAAATCTTTGTTTTCTATACAGTCTTCAAAAAGAAATTTGAACAGATTTTCGAAGATATTGATATATAGTAAACTGCGGAAAAATATTTTGAAAAAATCAGACAAATCAGTTCGGTTAGTATCTATACTACCGAATTTCAGTAGATTATTTTATATCTTGACTATAATAACAATATTTATATCTGACTGTTCGAACAAAATTTCCAAAAAAATATTCAAAAATAAATTTATATAAATCGACAGATCTACCGAACTAGCCAAGATAATTGAAATAGCAGTCAAATTTGACAATCGATTTTATAAACAGAAATTTCAGCAACAAAAAATCCGTCAGAGATCCGATCAAAAATTCTTGAATAGATTCCGCCGCCGAAAAAAACAGTAAAAAAATCAACAGTAGCCAAGAAAAATAAACAACAATTTCTATAGACTATAGTCGATAGAATTTAATACAGTAAAACTATCGATAGAAAAAAAAAACGATACAAAAAAAAACGATTGTATTATAATTGTAGAAAATCCGGCTATATAATACAAAACTGTCGGAATAAAAAAAACAATCAAAAACTATAGTAACTACAAACAATCCGAGAAAAAAAAATATACAATATTACTGTTACGGATTCTGTACGGGAGGAACCGCAATCTACAAATAGACTATCAAGAACCAACCGATCTACAACCACTACGACTATCCGCAGATTATATAACAAAAACACCACGGGAAACTATGGCCGTTTTACCAGAACAGAACGATACGTAATAACTGGTCCGAGCGAATAAGAAAACTATAAGAATTTCTAGCACAAGATCGAATACAAGAAAACGTTTATCGTATATTCCGCGCTATTCTATAATAGTGTATTCTATACGAAGATCCGTATTCTCCGATACTAACTATCCGATAAAGAAGACTATTGTACAAACAACTACGAGTTCTCTGTTAGAACTAGAAAAACCGTAATCCGTCGTACGACCACCGTTTGCAGACAACGAAAAAAAATATACAACAACTACGTAACTATAACTTTGAGATATATTTACCAAAATAGACGGAGAAGTATATATAATTCCAAAGATAACTGGAGAAAATTATCAGAGAAGTAGAAGGAACTAGATATATAAAAATAGTTTTATATATCTGTATTTAGTTCTTTGCGATCAATTCAACTATTGTTATTTGAATATATTTTTGTTTCTATACAGTATAACCACAACTATATTCTGCAAATAGAAAAATTCTTCGGACTAATCTACTTGGCGTATATCAACTGGTATATCTACAGAATTTGCTCTACAGATCCGAATCCGTATAAAATTTCAGAACAGCAACGGTACAGTTGCAAAACAGTAGATTTGAAATATATATTAGAACCACAAAGAATCAGTTTACAGTAACCAGTTTGTTCCGCGTAATATATTGATTGTTCTGTTGTTTATACTGTAATATAAAGATATTATAGTACCGAACAACAGTCCAACAGTATCTCAGACAGAAAGAAATTATATTTCTGTACTACCAACCAATATATAGTTTATAGAAATAATCAGCCAATTTCAAGAACAGTTGCAGATTGCAGAAAGACAAACAACAGAAGTCAAATCTTCTAAACCGAAATTCTTCGAAAAAAAACAAATTCAGTTTCGTAGTTTTCTTACACAGATAGATATACAGTTGTATATTATCAACTGCGATAGAGAAACCAATAAAATTATTTATATCTCTATCTATCTATATAGACAAATTTTCAACTGGTTCGAACTCTATATTCGTAAATTCAACGAGAAATCTACAGATAACTGGAACAATACTACAAAAAAAATCTTTGCTTTCTATACAATCTTCAAAAAAAAACTTGAACAGATCTTTGGAGATATCGATATACAGTATACTGCAGAAAAATATCTTGAACAAATCAGACAGACCAGTTCGGCTAGTATCTATACTACCGAATTTCAGCAAATTATTTCGTATCTCGACTATAACAACAATATCTATATTTGGCTATTCGAACAAAGATTCAAAAAAGACGTCAAAAACGAACTTATACAAATCGACAGATCTACTGAACTAGCCAAAATAATCGAGATAGCAGTCAAATTCGACAATCGATTTTATAAACGGAAATTTCAGCGACGAAAAACCCGCCAGAAACCCGATCAAGAATTCTCGAATAGATTTCGCCGCCGAAAAGAACAGCGAGAAAATCAGCGATAGTTTAGAGAAATAAATAACAATTTCTATAGACCACAGCCGATAGAACTCGATACAGTACAGCTACCAACAGAAAAAGAAAAACAACACAAAAAAAAGCGACTGTATTATAATTGTAGAAAACCAGATTATATAGTACAAGACTGCCGAAACAGAAAAAATAACAAAGATCTACAATAACTAAAAACAATCCGCGAGAAAAAAATATACAATATTACCGGAACACCGACTATACAGTAATTGTATATTATACAAAAAAAAAAAACCGCAGTCGACAAACAGCTCGAAGACTACAACAAACAGAAACAGTATTCTCGGATTGATCTGAATACAGTAGAAAATCAAAAATGGATCCAATATTTGTAGAAATCTACCGATTCCGCGGAACCAGTAGATCAGATCCAGAAATAGAACTATAGCGATCTAGAAACTTTAAATAGTTCCCCGGAAATATTGGAGATCCCAGAAACTCCACTATCGATTTTAGGAACAAATAATATATTTCTAGAACAGTCTCAGCAATTCTTCAGAAACAACAAAATTACGGAAATTCCAGAGACTTTACCAGAGAAATACTGAATAAATTATCAAAAAAAATTAAAATTACAACTGGTTTACGAGAAAAAAAAATCTTACGAAACTTTTCTAAATACGGACAGCAATATAAAAAAAATATATCTATATTACAGAGAGAACTATATCTGTATAGACTATATACAATATTCCGATTATAGTCTTAGAACTATAATCGGATACTACAATTACAGCTGCAAAATATATATACAGAACAAACTAGACTATAGTAGAATTGAACCAAAACTATCGTCACAAATACATTAATCAGAGTAGAAACAGCAATTTACGGCAACAGTATAGAAAAAATATATAAAAACAGAAATACTAATAGTTTTTGGAAAAAACGAAATCAGTATCCGAATTATAATTGATTCAGAAACAGCAGAAAATTTTATAGATCCAAATTTCGTATCAGCAAATAGAATACCAACTATTCAGAAAAAATATATTATTCCAATCGTTGGATTCAACAGAGAGAAACTAAATACAGGAATTATATACTATATCCAATAGATCAGTATAATTATTGACAACTATCTAGAATCTATATACTTCGATATTACCGGACTAAACAGATACAATATAGTATTAGATATTCTATAGCTATAACAATATAGTCCAAAAATCGACTGGCAAAAAAATACAATCTTTTTCGACTATTGCAAATATCAGTAAACAGAATCCAGATAGACTGGAGAAAAACTACCGAATATTGAAGAATCTAATTCCGGAGAAACAGATATCTATCGCGATCCGTACAAAAACAAATTTAAACAGAATCAGCAGTCCAGAGACAGAATATCAGAAAAAATTATAGACGTCAGTATACTAGCAACAATAGAACAGAACCCAGATATATCAGACAAAAAACTGAAAGAATATATTATAATATATCACGAATCAAAGAGAATTCTCTGCGCAACAGAGAAAGAAATACAGATACCGAAAGAATACCGCGAATATCAGAATATATTTGAGCCACCAAAGAACGGTAAACTTCCGGAATATAGTCTATTCGATTATAAAATCCGATTCAAAAAAGAACAAAAACCAATTTTCAAACCGATTTATCAGCTGTCAGAACTAGAATCAAAAATACTGAAAAAATATATTGATAAAAATCTCAAAAAAAAATATATTCGGAAATCGTTTTTATCGGCAGAATATTCTATTATCTTTATAAATAAAAAAAACAGAAATCTTCGGTTTTACGTAGACTATCGATATTTAAATTCGATTACTATCAAAAATAGATATCCGCTATCTCTGATTCAAGAAATACAGAATTGTATTCAGAAAAATATCTATTTTACCAAATATAATATTATCAATATATACAACTGTTTTAGAATCAAGAAAAACAACGAATAGAAAACCGTATTCAGAACAAAATACAGATATTATAAATATACAGTTATACTGTTTGGATTCACCAATATATCTGCGGTATTTCAACGATTTATCTTCAGTATACTAGAAAAATATCTAGATATTTTTGTAATAGTATATCTCGACGATATTCTAGTCTTTTCGAAAACTATAGAGAAATATATACAATATAACAAAAAAATACTTCAGAAACTGAAAAAAACCAAAATTATTCTCAAACTAAAGAAATACAAATTCTATATTCAGAAAACAGACTTCCTGGAATATATAATCAGCAACAAAGAATTCAGTATACAGAAAAACAAAGTTAAGAATATTCTGGATTGGCCAACGCCCAGAAATATAAAGAAAATACAGCAGTTCATCGAATTATACAATTACTACCGACAATCAATCGACGAATTTGGTAAAATTGCAGTAAATCTCAACAAACTACTGAAAAAAAACCAGAAATAGATCTGGGACGACCAATTAGAAAATTTATTCAATATCTTCAAAAAAATATTTATCGAAAGAACAATACTTGTACCGGCAAATCCAGAAAAACAGTATACAATCGAAACCGATATATCAGATTATATATTCGGGACACGATTTATTCAACCAGAAAATAACGGAAAACTCCGATCAGTTGTATTCTGGTCCAGAAAGATAATATCCGCTGAAATCAACTACAATATCCATAACAAAGAATTGTTAGCTATAGTATCAGTATTCAAAATATAGAAAGTATATCTAGAAAAAACAAAATATCAGATAATCGTCAAGTCAGATTACAAAAATCTGATATTCTTTACAACAACAAAAAAATTTATTCGACGATAAACAAAATAGACAGAAATCTTGGCAAAATACGATTACAGAATCGAATACTATCCAGAAACAGTCAATATACAGACGGATATATTCAGTCGAAAATCCGACTATACAGTAGAGATCAAAAAAACTGTTCCGGCTATATTCAAGAAAAACAAAATTGGCAATTTAGTATATAATTATCAGATTCTAGTAGCTACTAGCGAAATCCAGAACAATAATTGGATTGGCAGACTGAAAAAAAATCTGGTCAATAATCTACTTACGACGAAAAAAATAAATAGAGATTATCTCAAAAAAGAAAACGGATTAATCTATATCCATAGATTGATTTATATTCCACAGAAACTCCAAAACAAAACAATTCGACAATACTACGATAATTTTGTATATAGTTATATAGAAACAGAAAAAACAGTCGAACAATTCTCAAAAAATTACTATATTCCGAATATCTACAAAAAAATTGCAAAATATATCAAGAAATACGATATATATCAAAAAAACAAATCAGTAAAATACAAACTGTACAGTAAAATACAAATCTCGGAAATACCAATTCGACTATAGCAATAGATTACAATTGATTTTATTACAAAACTGTCAATCTCAGATAGATATAATATAATTATAATAGTTGTTGACAGATTGACCAAATATTCTTATATAATTCCAACAACAGAAACAATCGATATCAACAAAATAGTATTTCTGTTGTTTAGATATATTTTCGCAAATTATAGTATACCAGAAAAAATAATATCGGACAGAGACAAACTCTTTACAAACAAAATATAGCAATTATTCGCGGATATTATCGGAATTGAATATAGATTCTCTACTGTATACTATCTACAAACAAATAGCCAAATCGAAAAAATAAATCAAATACTAGAATAATATCTACAATACTATATAAACTATCAACAAAACAATTGGACAGAACTGCTACCACTTGTACAATTCGTATACAACAATACAATATATACAACAACGAAAGAAATACCGTTCTTCGCAAACTATAGATATAATTCTACAGTATTCGGAGATACTATTGGAAAATATACAGAAACTGAATCAGCAAAAATACTGGTTTCGGAATTCAAACAGCTGTATCTGCAGTTAGCCAGAAATATCGAATTTTTTAATTATCGTATAAAATACTACTACAACAAAATCCGCCAGAAAAAATCTGATCTAAAAAAAAAAAAGAAAATATATCTTCTATATCGAAATATCAAAACCAAGCGATCCAGCTCGAAACTGGACTATCTGAAACTAGAATTATTCGAAATTGAAGAAAAAACTGGACCAGTCAATTACCGTTTAAAACTACCAGATAGTATACAATATATTTATCCAATATTTTATATCTCGTTATTCGAATCCGCACCAGAAAACACCAAATTCGCTACAAATATAGAAATAGAGAAAGAAACCGAAAACGAATATAAAGTAGAAAAAATTCTGAATATAAAATATATCAATAGAAAATTCCACTATTTGGTGAAATAGAAAGAATACAATATTTCGGAGAATATATAGAAATCTACCGAGAATCTGACGGACTGCCGCCAGCTGGTTCAACAGTACCACCTCCAGAAAAAAATACCAGCAAAAAAGAATCCAGACTGCTTCAGAAAGAAAAAGATAACGGATCAATATCCGCAATTATCTACAACAGAATAGAATTATCTGATATTGCAGCCAAAATACAAATATTCTCTATATCGGCCAGACAATCCAGTTCTGCAAAATCCTCGGTACTCAAAGAATTTTCGATATCCAACTACTCTATTACGAAAGAATTATAATTCAATATTTTATCGTTACAATTGCGCAAGAATTGGTATTGTTTACGCAAACAAATAATCTTTATCATAATATCCATTTATTATTTTTCGGCCAACACAAATTTCTTATCAATTTTCTGCTGCTCCCGAAGAATCCGCTGCCATTCGGATTCGCTATAAAAACATTTCGCGTATTTTCGACCGCGATATATATATTCGGTACAGTTACAATATTTTGGATCGGTTATACAGTCGAAACTACGAAAAAAACAATATTTACAAAACTGATCGGATACAGAACTGTTAGTAAAAATAGACCGATACTGAACAAGTCTATTCTGGATACACTTCTTAGAATCAGTAGATATATTGCGACAGAGGTATAGCCGAAAACAAGAGAAATAAAAAGAACAAGAAAAACATTTACAAAAAAAGGGAACCAAACAGGCTAAAAAAAATTCTCGAGAACGAAAATCCAGAAAAAAGAGAAGTGATATTACGGATTCTGTACGGGAAAAACCGCAATCTATAAATAGACCATCAAAAACCAACCGATCTACAACTACTACAACTATCCACAGATTACGTAACAAAAATACTACAGAAAACTATAGCCGTCTTACCAGAACAGAACGATATATAATAACTGACCCGAGCGAATAAGAAAACTATAAGAATTTCTAGCACAAAATCGAACACAAAAAAATACTCATTGTATATCCCGTACTATTCTATAATAACATATTCTATACGAAGATCCGTATTCTCCGATACTAACTATCCGACGAGGGAGACTATTGTACAAACAACTACAAATTCCCTGCTAGAACTAGAAAAACTGTAATCCGTTGTACAACCACTGTTTGCAGACAACAAAAAAAAACGTATAACAACCATATAACTGTAATTTTGAGATATACTCACCAAAGTAGACGGAGAAATATACGTAATCCCAAAAATGACTGGAGAAAATTATCAGAGAAGTAGAAGAGACTAGATATATAAAAATAGCTTTATATATCTGTATTTAGTTCTTTGCGATCAATTCAACTATTGTTATTTGAATATATTTTTATTTCTATACAGTATAACCACAACTATATTCTGCAAATAGAGAAGCTCTTCGGACTGATCTACTTGACACGTATCAACTGGTATATCTACAGAACTTGCTCTACAGATCCGAGCCCGTATAAAACTTCAGAACAGCGACAGTACAGTTGCGAGACGGTAGACTTGAGATATATATTAGAACCACGAAGAATCAGTTTACAGTAACCAGTTTGCTCCGCGTAACAATTACTGGAATACCAGAAATACAACAACTATATACTATACAAAGAAAAACAACAATATTAATCGATTTCCAGTTCGAAGAATACAATAAACAGAAACAGTATCTACAGATTGATCTAAATACAGTAGAGAATCAGAGATAGATTCAATATCTGTAAAAATCTACCGATTCTACAGAATCAGCAGATCAGATCCAGAAATAGAATCAATACAATCTAGAAATTCCAAATAGTTTTCCAGAAATATTGAAGATTCCAGAAATTCTATTACCGATTCTAGAAACAAATAATATATTTCTAGAACAGTTTCAACAATTCTCTAAAAATAACAGAATTACAGAAATTCCAGAAATTCTATCAGAGAAATACTGAATAAACTATCAAAAAAAACTAAAATTATAACTGATTTACAAAAAATTTTTTTTTTACAAAATTCTTCTAAATTCGGATAACAATACAGAGAAAATATATCTATATTACAGAAAAAACTGTATCTGTATAGACTATATACAATATTCCGATTATAGTTTTAGAATTACAATCGGATACTACAATTACAGCTGTAAAATATATATACAGAATAAACTAAATTATAGTAGAATTGAACCAAAATTATTATTACAAATATATCAACCAGAATAGAAATAGCAATTTGCGGTAATAGTATAGAAAAAATATATAAAAACAGAAATATTAATAATTTTTGGAAAAAACAAAATCAGTATCCAAATTATAATCGATTCAGAAACAGCTGAAAATTTTATAGATCCAAATTTTGTATCAGTCAATAGAATATCAACTATTCAGAAAAAATATATTATTCCAATTGTTGGATTCAACAGAAAAAAACTAAATACAGAAATTATATACTATATTCAATAGATCAGTATAATTATTGATAACTATCTAGAATCAATATATTTCGATATTACCGGATTAGACAGATATAATATAGTACTAGATATTCTATAGCTACAACAATATAGTCCAAAAATCAACTGACGGAGAAATACGATTTTTTTCGACTATTATAAATATCAGTAAACAGAATCCAGATAGACTGGAGAAAAATTACCGAATATTGAAGAATCTAGTTCCGGAAAAACAGATATCTATTGTAATCTGTACAAAAACAAATTTAAACAGAATCAATAATCCAGAGATAGAATATCAGAAAAAATTATAGATATCAGTATTCTGGCAACAATAGAACAGAATCCAGATATATCAGACAAAAAACTGGAAAAATATATTATAATATACTACAAATCAAAAAGAATTTTCTGTACAATAGAAAAAGAAATACAGATATCGGAAAAATACTATAAATATCAGAATATATTTAAACTATTAAAAAACAGTAAATTACCGGAATATAGTCTGTTCGATTATAAAATCCGATTTAAAAAAAAATAAAAATCAATTTTCAAATCAATTTTATCAGTTGTCAGAATTAAAATTAAAAATACTAAAAAAATATATTGATAAAAATCTCAAAAAAAAATATATTCGAAAATTATTTTTATCGGTAAAATATTCTATTATTTTTGTAAATAAAAAAAACAGAAATCTTCGATTTTATATAGACTATCGATATTTAAATTCGATTACTATCAAAAACAGATATCTATTATTTTTGATCCAGAAAATACAAAATTGTATTCAAAAAAATATTTATTTTACCAAATACAATATTATCAATATATATAACTGTTTTAGAATAAAAAAAAACAATAAATAGAAAACTGTATTTAGAACAAAATATAGATATTATAAATATATAGTTATACTATTCGGATTTACAAATATATCTGCGGTATTCCAACGATTTATTTTCAATATACTAGAAAAATATTTAGATATTTTTGTAATAGTCTATTTCGACAATATTCTAGTTTCTTCAAAAACTATAAAAAAATATATACAATACAACAAAAAAATATTTCAGAAACTGGAAAAAACCAAAATTATTTTCAAATTAAAAAAATACAAATTCTATATTCAGAAAACAAATTTTCTGGAATATATAATTAGCAACAAAAAATTCAGTATACAGAAAAACAAAATTAAAAATATTCTGGATTGGCCAATATTCAAAAATATAAAAAAATATAGTAGTTTATTGAATTATACAATTATTATCGATATTCAATCGACAGATTTAATAAAATTGCAGTAAATTTCAATAAACTACTAAAAAAAACCAGAAATAGATCTAGAACAATCAATCAGAAAATTTATTCAATATTCTCAAAAAAATATTTGTCGAAAAAACAATACTTGTATCGGTAAATCCAGAAAAACAGTATATAATTAAAACTGATATATCAGATTATATATTCGGAATACAATTATATATTCGGAATACAATTTATTCAACCAGAAAATAACAGAAAATCCCGACCAGTTGTATTCTGATCCAGAAAAATAATATTTACAGAAATCAACTATAATATCTATAACAAAAAATTGCTAATTATAATATCAGTATTTGTGAAGACTAGTAGTAGGGATGACTAATAGTCTTAGTAGCAGAGGGGAGTAGTCCCAAATAGGAAATTTTTGAATTGTTTAGATTGAAATAAAATAGAGAAGATGATTCCTTTCATCTAGGCCGGGGGATAACGGCCCTATTTATATTAATTTGACGATAGTAAATAGAATCAGTCATCTGATCAGTCATTTGATCAATTC
>Ga0102593_1001470_pt1 | contig 22971 bp, 19 predicted proteins | sample AraplaCol_mMS_r2_2_FD_76862 | JGI IMG/M metagenome (GOLD analysis project Ga0102593, IMG submission 76862) | Arabidopsis root microbial communities from North Carolina, USA - plate scrape MF_Col_mMS_r2 (SPADES assembly) (version 2) | ecosystem: Host-associated > Plants > Roots > Endosphere...
CGCGTCGAGAAAGATTGCCGTACGCGGATGAAGCAGATCGTAGGCCGCGGTGGCAATCGCCCGCTTGGCCGATAGATGGCGCCTTTCCCGCTCCTGAAATGCAACCTCAACCGATGATCCTTCGGCAATGCGCGCTCCACCATGCACGCGATCAATGGCCCCCTCCTGCTCAAGGATCTGCAGGTCTCTACGAACCGTGGCAAGCGATGCGCCGATCGCATCGGCAAGCGCCTGGATGGTCGAAAAGCCGTTCGCGTAGAGGTGGCTGCGAATGGCATCCAGCCGATCGACCTTCACTCCAACTGCTTGGCTCAACGAAATTCTCCCTCACGATCCACCCCAATTTCGATCACATTTTCATTTCATATGATCAGTGTCAATCAATTTTCTGACGTTTTTTGATTTATTGGATGAGAGCCGGAATGAGAAAAGGCGCGCCGTGAATTCACGGCGCGCCAATAACGAATGAATTGCCATGCGCAGCAGCGCTTGTGGCTGGCTTATCCGCGGGATCTCACTGATATCTCGGCAGCAAATCGCCGTGCGCATCGATCAGGTCGTCGACAAGGTTCCAGATTTGGTCTGGCGACAATTCCGCAGATGTATGCGGATCGAGCAGAGCGGCTTGGTAGATGCGCTCGCGGTTTCTTGTGAGAGCCGCCTCGACCGTCAACTGCTGAACAGAAACGCTCAAGTTCATGACGGCGGAAAGCTGCGAGGGGATCCGACCGACCCGGATCGGCTGAATTCCGTTTCTGTCGACATGGCAAGGCACTTCCACGATGCATTCATCGGGCAGATTCTCGATCAGGCCGTTGTTTGGCACATTGCCGTATATCAGCGCCGGGTTGCCGGTTACTGCGGCATGAATGATGCCGGCCGCGTATTCATTGCTGCGGCACACCTCGATCGGCTTGTCGCCTTCCAGTTCCTTGCGCAAGGCATGCCACTCTTTGATCTGCACTTCGCAGCGCCGGATGTATTCGTCCAACGGGATATTGAGCTGATCAATCAGATCCCCTCGTCCCTCCTTGATGTACCAGGAGGTATACTCGGAGAAATGCTCGCTGGATTCGGTGACGAAGTGGCCGAGCCGTTTGAGCACATCGAACCGCACCCGATCGTCCGGCGGAACGCGGCCATCGGCGGCGAGAGCGTTCAGTCTCGGATAGAGATCTTCCAGCCGTCCGTCGCTGTGAACTTTCTCATATTTCAGGAAGAAGGCGACGTGATTGATCCCAGCCGAAACGTAGTTCACGTCGGCAATGTCCTCGCCAAGGCATTGCGCGAGATGCCGGGCTGTGTGTTGCACACTATGACACAAGCCGACGGTCCGGATTTCCGGGGCCAGATCCTTGATCGCCCAGCAGTTGATGGCCATCGGGTTGACGTACTGCATCAGAAGAGCCCGCGGGCAAACCTCCTGCATGTCTCGGCAGATCGCCTCAAGGACTGGTATCGTCCGCAAACCGCGGAAAATACCCCCGATGCCAAGGGTGTCGGCGATCGTCTGACGCAAGCCATATTTTTTCGGAATGTCGAAGTCGGTGACGGTAGCCGGCTTGTAGCCACCGACCTGCATCATGAGGATCACGAAATCAGACCCGCGCAGTGCTTCCCGCCGGTCGAGCGTGGCGTCGATCCTGACGCTTGAAAGCTTAAGCGACTCGCAGATCCGGCGAGCGACGATTTCTGAGGTCTTCAGTCGCTCTGGATCGATATCGAAGAGGCTGATGACGTAGTCGCCGCCTCTCTGCGAGGACAGGACATCTCCCAGAATGTTCTGGGCAAAAACGGTGCTACCAGCGCCAACCAGACAAATCTTCGGCATTGCAATCTCCCCATCGGTTGTGATTGCTTATTGCTCCTTCTAGATCAGAATTTCTTCCTGGCATGGGCCTATTAATTCCGGGATTCGAGTCTTCTACAAATGAAACATAGCCAAAGCCGCGGCGAATGGATTGGATCCCGAGGGCAGTTCCTGATCGAGCGTCACATCGCTGATGCGATGGCCGCACCGCATTGGCACGACCACGTTGAATTAAACCTGCTCATGGCAGGCCAGATGACCTACCTTTTCAATGGAAGGCAGGAACAGGTTGAGGCCGGCCGCCTGGTTTTATTCTGGGCCGCAATTCCCCATCAGACGATCGCTGTTGCCGAAAACGCGCCCCTCGTATGTCTCTATCTTCCCCTTATCGATTTCCTTGGTCTGCCGGTGGACAGAAAGGCCAGGCAGTCGATCATGCAGGGGAGGTTTCTGGCGCAAGCAAATCAGGAAACGATGGATGCGTTGACACTCCCACGATGGGAAAAGGAATGGCAGGGCGGCAGTGCGGCAAGACGGAAATTGATCGTCGAGGAAGTACGACTGCGAATACGACGTCTGATCCTGGACAATGCTGAAATCGACAATTCGCCAACCCATGTCTCTCCGACATCGTTGGCTGACCACGCGGTGCGCCACGTCGAGCTGCTGATCGACCTCATCAATTCCCGATACGCAGATGCGATAAGCGTGCCCGATCTCGCCAAGCTTGCGGGAATGCATCCAAGCACCGCTAACAGCGCTTTCCGAAAGATTCTGGGGATATCAGTCAACGAATACCTGACCCGACATCGGATTGCCCGGGCGATGCAGCTTCTCGCAGACACGGACGATCCTGTCCTCCAGATCGGATTTGACTGCGGGTTTGGTTCCAGCAGCCGCTTCTACGAGATTTTCAAGGAGCGAACGGGTACGACCCCCCGTCATTTCCGAGAAGCGGTGAACTCCAAGAACACTCCGGCGCCTTGATGCGATATGAGCTGTCGCCCCCCCAAATTGCTCGCGGGATCGACAAGAAGGAGTTGATGCTCGATATGTCGGCGTGAGGATCGGACGAGGTCCGTGAGAAAATCTCGGATTGGTGGCAAGCTCAAGCGGTGGCCGCATTCGAAACCTCTTGGCGCAAAGCCCACTCCTCCTTCGTCAGAGTCTTGATGTCGAACTGGTCGCGCGTCCTGGCATAGGTGTGGCCGCCCATCCTGCCGACGGCATCCATTCGCTGTTGGTCGATGTGCAGGTTCGCCGGATTGACCGCATCGCTTCTGACATAGACGCCGAGCACTTCGCCAAGGATGATTTCGCGGGCGGGACCGACCTGCAGGGTCGTGTGGCGGCGGCATTCCAGCGCTGCGGGGGCTGCGAGGATGCGTGGGCTTCTGACCATCTGTCCCGGTACCGTTGTCAGTCCGGCTTCCGAGAGTTCATCGACTTCAGGCCCGAACTTGATGGCGCAGACCTCCATCCGCTCGACGAGCGCGTCGTCGCAGATGTGCACCGTGAATTCGCCGGTTTCGCGGATGTTGCGGGCTGTATCCTTGAAGCGCATGTCGCCATAATTCTCGACGCCGATCGCAACGATTGCCGGGTCGTGGGTGAGAACGTTGAAGAAGCTGAACGGGCCGGCATTCGGCAGGCCTTCCTTGCTCAGAGTGGTGACCAGCGCGATGGGGCGCGGGATGACCGTGCCGATGAGGATCTTGTAACGCTCGCGCTCGGTCAGCTTGGCGAAATCGAAATGCGTGTGTTGTTTATGATGGGTCATGTCAGGCCTCGGCAGCGACGCGGTGGGTTTCAAGCGGGGTATGGCGGCTGAGGTTCTCAAAACCGTCCTTGGTCACGACATACATGTCGCCGATATTGCAGCCGGCCGACAGCGGTTCCAGCCATTGGGTGTGGAGGACGAAGACCATGCCCTCCTCCATCCTGTCGTAGTTGTGCGAGGAGATGTTGAAGCTGTTCTGGCCGCCGGCCATGCCGACCGAATGGCCGAGGTTCGGATTGTGCGGTCCGTGCGTTGCCGGATAGACATGCATGAGCTTGCGGCCCTGCGCCTCCCAGTCGATGTCCTTCACATACTGATTGGGGATCAGGCGTGCTCCGCCGTCTTCCATCGGCGACCAGTTATAGGGCATGGTGCGTGCCTCGGGTGACATGAGCATGCCGCGCTCGATCATCGGTTCGAAGGCGGCATTGTTGACGTCGCGCATCAATGCGCCGGGTTTGACGAGCCTTTCGGCCCGCTTGACGCCTTCGGTGCAGGCGGCAAGCACATCCTCCTGATGGCTGGTGATGTCGCCGATCGCGATCATGCGGGCGGTCTGGGCCGTATAGCCGCGATAGGTGACGTTGGAGATGTAGAGGTTGATGAGGTCGCCCGGGCGGACGATGTGGCCATAGGGCTTGCCGCAATGCGTGCCGAATTCGTTGATACCGATCTGGTAGCCGTCGCCAGTCTCGCCGCCGAGTGCCATCTGCGCATAGGTGAAGGCGGCCAGGATTTCATGGTCGGTCACGCCGGGCCTTGCCACATGATAGGCAGCCTGCGTGCCGATGCTGATCAGCTGGGCGGCGGCGCGGAAGATCTCGATCTCGCGCGGCGAGCGGACCTTCTGCATGCGGTCGAGAATGGCGTTGTCGGCAACGAACTTGTTCTTCGGCATCAGTTCGTCGAGCGCAGACCAGAGGGTCAGCGAAGTGCGGTCGCCGATCCTGCCGATCTGGGCCTTGGCGAGACCGAGATCGGCGAGAACCTTTGCGCATTTCTCGGCGGTCTTGACGACGGAATCCCCGGGGCGGTCGGCATACTCGCGGCCGATCGGGCCGATCTGCCAGATTTCGTCGACGAGTACGGGCTCGCCGCCCGGCGGCAGCAGGACGGATTGCGTGAAGAAGGACAGAAGCACCATCGCCTTGTCGGCGTCGGTCGGGATGATCAGCACGCCCTCGCGCATCCAGTCGCAGATATAGCGCAAATAGGCATTCGAAGCGTGGAACCACCCGACACTGCCGGCATGGACGATCAGCGCGTCATGACCGGCTTCGACCGCCTGACGGCGAATTCTGCGAAGGCGATCCTCGAACTCTTCGACAGGAAGCGGCAGCGGGGCAGAGAAATCGAAATCCGGCTGGAAATCGGCCAGCAGCGATCCCATCCGATAGGCGCCAGCGTTTGTCGGGCGCATGTTCATGAGTTTGTTCCTTCCAAGTTCAGGCATAGGTCAATGACGGATTGTTCAGGCCTGCCGCGGCGGCGCGAGAACGCGCCGCGCAACCAGCAGTCCCACCAGCGTCACGGCGATCAGAATTCCCGAGATTGCCGCGACGCGCACATCAAGCGATTCCTCGATCAGCGCGAACATGCGCAGCGGCAAGACGGTCGTTCGGGCGTCGGCGAGGAAAAGCGATACCGACACATTATCGAGCGACTGGATGAAGACGAGGAATGCGCCGGCCAGAATGCCGGGCATCAGCAGCGGCAAGGTCACACGCCGCAGCGTCATGAACCAGCTCGCGCCCATGGTGGTCGATGCCTCAGCAAGCGAGGGATTGAGTCCTTGGGCGACGACGGAGGCGGCTCGGTACATCAACGGTCCGAAGACGACCACATGGCCGGCAACGGTCAGCCAGAGCGACGGCTTGAAGCCGATGAAATTGGCGACGATCAAGGCGGCAAGGCCGTAGACGAGGCTCGGCAGAACGAGCGGGGCGAGCAGCAGCGGCTCGATGGTGCCGGCGGTGCTGCGCTTCATGCGCGTCATGCCGATGGTTGCCGGAACCGCAAAGATCAGCGATCCGAGGACGGCAAGGCCGGCGATCTTCAGCGAGTTCCAGGCGGCGATATGTTCGGTGGCCGAGCGCACGGGATCGAGCAGCGCCGCGTACCACCTGAGCGAGAAGCCCTGCGGCGGGTATTTCAATGTCTGCCCCGAGGTAAACGACATCGTCAGCGCTATCACGATGGGTGCCACGAGATAGATGACGCAGAGCCCGCCGCAACCGTAGACGAATGCCTTGTAGAGCATGACGGGCATGGGATTTTCGCGACGATCACGCATGACCGACCAACCTCCTGTGACGGGACATCATGGTAAGGGCGACCAGCAGGCAACCGGTGGACAGCAGGAGAACGACGGCGATGGCCGAGGCCAGCGGCCAGTCGAATAGCGTGCCGACTTCGCGGTAGATCAGCTGCGGAACATAGACGTTGCGCGCACCGCCGATGACGGCCTGGGTGACGAAGGAGCTGCTGGTGCTGGCAAAGACGAGGATCCAGCCTGCCAGCAGGCCCGGCAGCATCAGCGGCAGAAGCACGGTGACAAGGATGCGCCAAGGACCGGCGCCGGAAACCTGGGCGGCTTCCGTCAGTTGGACGGGCGTGCGTGACAGGATCGCGATCAGCGGCAGGATGATCAGTGGCAGGTCGATCTGGCACATGGCCATGACCAGGCCGAGTTCGGTAAACAGCAGGCTCGTCGGCATGCCCACGAGGCCGAGCCCAACCAGCGCTTCGCTGATCGGCCCCTGGCGCCCGAGGATGACGATCCAGGCGAAGGTGCGCACGACATTGCTGGTCAGCATCGGAATGAGCGTCAGGAAAATCAGCACCTGCCGCAGATTTCGGCCGCCATGCCAGTAGAGAAGCGCGATCGGCACGCCGAGCAAGGTCGTGCCGATGACGGTTTCAAGGCCGAGCCTTGCGGTATTGACGAGGACGCGGAAATTGAACGCGTCCCCGAAGAAGCGGGCATAATGTTCGAGGGTTGCTCCGCCGGAGCCGGCGAAGCTGAAACCGACGAGGACGGCGAGCGGCGTTGCGAAGAACGCCACGGAAAGCAACAGCATCGGTAGGACGTATGGGAAGCCGCTCGCCTTCATCACATCACCTCAGCCGGCAACGAGGGCGTCGAACTGGCGAATCCAGTCGTCGCGGTTCTTGTTGATCGCGACCCAGTCTGGATAGACCATGGTCTTGATCTGGTCGCGGGTGACATAGGCTTCGATGCCAGGTGTCAGCGCCACATCCTTGTTGGTCGGGAACATCTCGGTCGGCGGTTCCTTGAGCTGATCCTGGGCAGCCTTGGAGATGGCGGCATCCATGTAGGCGTAGGCCGCATCGACGTTCGCGGAGCCCTTAGTCAGATGGATGTTGACCGGGGCTGCCGGCGAGCCCGTTTCCGGATGAACAAACTCGGCGTTGAGGCCGAGGCTCTTCAGATGCGCGACGTTGCCGGTCGAGCACATGAAGACGGCGATTTCGCCCTGCTGGAACAGCGTCATCTGGTGATTGGTGCTGTCGACGACGCCCTTCAGATGCTCCGGATGGTCCTTGAACAGCTTGAAGACGGCATCCATGTCGTTGGGACCAGAACCGAAGATCTTGGCGATTTCGGTATAGGCCATCACGGCGGTGTTCGAGGCAAAGCCCGTCCACGAGACCTTGCCACTATAGGCCGGGTTCTCGAAGAGATCACGATAGCCCTTCGGCTTCGGAACGAGATCGGGATTGTAGGCGATGCCGTTGACTTCGATGGTCACGGTTGGGCCGTATTCGCCCTGGAAGGACGGATCGAGCATTCCCCAGTTCTTGAGCTTGCTCGAATCGATCTTCTGGATCAGGTTCTTCTCGATGGCGACCGCCATCTGGCCCGGCGACATCAGCAGCGTGTCATAGGGCGGGTTGCCGGGGCTCGCCATGATCTTAGCGAGCTGGTCCTGCGCGAGTGCCGGAGCAACCGTGAGGTCATAACCTGCATCCTTGACCATCGGGGTCAGGACGGTGCGATAGGCGTCCTCCCAGCTCCCTGGAAAGGTGGCAGCGACAGCGCCGCCGCCTGCAGCGCGGACTGCAAGCGGAAGCATGGCAGATGCGGCGACACTGGCCGCCAGGAAACCGAACCCGCGACGGGTAATCTGAAAGTCCTTCATAACGTTCACCTCTGTTGATCTGTTTCTTCACTCATGATTTCCGGTTCGGCCGGAAAGGCGTGACACCTTGCGGTGTCGATCTCTGCAAATAGCTGTGTTCCCGGTTCGGGAATGAATGTGGTGGGTCCTCTGACCTCGGACGTGCGCAGGCCTGTGCCGTCTTCTAGAACAAGGTCATGGACGAGAGAGGGGCCGAGCGGGACGGAAACCGTCATACGGACGGGCAAGGTGCTCTCGCTCGGCTGCGTCGACAGGCGAGCCTCTTCCGGACGGAAGGTGATCGTGAGCTTCGAGCCGAGAGTGAAGCTCAGCCGGCGCGGCAGGAGCAGGGTCCGGTCATTGGCAAGGCCAATCAGGGTGCTGTCAGCATCGAGCCGCAGCACCGTTCCGTTGAGCAGGTTGGCCTGGCCGATGAAGGTGTTGACGAAGAGCGTCTTCGGGCGATCGTAGACCGCCATCGGCGTGTCGATCTGCTCGACATTGCCCTGGTTCATCAGCACCAGGCGATTTGCGAGGCTCTGAGCCTCCTCCTGGTCATGCGTGACGATCAGCGTCGTGATGCCGAGCGTCTTCTGCAGGTGCAGCAGCTCCACCTGCAGATCGAAACGCAGGGCGCGGTCGAGCGCGCCAAAGGGTTCGTCGAGCAGAAGAAGGGACGGGCGTCCGGCGATGGCGCGGGCGACGGCCACGCGCTGCTGCTGACCGCCGGAGAGTTCCCGCGGCAGGCGGTTTCCATAATCTTTGAGCCTGACGAGAGACAGCATCTCCTCGACGCGCTCCTTGCGCTCGGCGCGGGGAAGCTTCTGGCAGGCGAGCGGATAGGCTATGTTTTCTGCGACCGTCAGATGCGGAAACAACGCATAGTTCTGGAAAACCATGCCGACGCCGCGCGAGCGGGCCGAGACATTGGCGAGGTCTTGATCCCCGAGCACAATCCTGCCGGTCTTCGGCTGTATCAGCCCGGCGATGGCACGCAGCACGGTCGACTTGCCGCAGCCGCTCGGCCCGAGCAGGGCAACGATCTCGCCGGCCTCGATATCGAAGGCCACGTCGCTGATGGCATTCTGGCCACCATAGCTGTGGGTGAGGCCCTGAACACTGAGCCGTTTGCGTTCAGCCGTATTCGGTATGCCTGGCATAGGGCCTCCCTGGTTCTGGGGCGGGGTCACGGACTGCTGCGCTGTCTCCGGCACAAGACGGAGGTGCGGTCCAGCGAGGAATTTTGCGTCGAGCTTGTTCATGAAAAGCGAATTGCAAGCGGCATGCCAGTTTTGCAGTTCGCGCTTGACGATAGAAGCAAACATATGAAAAATAATCGATATTTATGATTTATAAAGTTTCGAAAGTTTATAATAAGAGATATTAAATTGAAAATTCGAATTTATGTTTTGTATAAATTTTCGCCAGCATCGTATATTAAATGAGCATCAGATAGCCGCAGTCACGGCCTCTGAGCAGGCGACCATGTGTCGAAAATCATGGGATTTGGCATCTGAGGAGGCGTTTTTTTGGTCTTGTGGGCGGATGAGTCGGTCAAAAATGATACGACAGGGCCAGGAAGCATAAAAATTGTGCATTCTATGTTCGAAACTTTATGCGAATAATACTGCGAAACTGTGTCCGAAATATCGTCATCGACAAAAAGTGTATAAATATCAGATAATTATTGATCAATAACTGCAGGTGGCACGACGATTGCATGGATGATCCCGAGAATTCACCGATACAAAAATGGAAGGGGATCACATGATGCGCATTCAGAAAATCTTGAAGGCCGGAGTTGCCGGAGCGATGGTCACCTTGATCGCAGCCTCTGCCCATGCCGCCGAGAGTGCCGCCGAGAAGATGACGGCCGATGCCGATGTCGCCAAGCTCCCCGGTGTCGTCCTCACGCAGAAGCTCGCCGACGGGCTGCCGCCCTCCGTCAAGTCATCGGGCGTCCTGAAGGTCGCGACCGACCTGACCCCGCCGATCAGCTTTCACGGCGAAGACGGCAAGCTGATCGGCATCGATGCCGATATCGCCGCCGCACTCGGCGTCATCCTGGGTGTCGATGTTGAGATGACCGATGTCGGCGCGGGTGCTGCAATCGTGCCCTCCATATTGGCAAAGCGCTTCGACATCTCGATCTCGGGGATCAACGACGACCCGGAACTCGAAAAGCAGGTCGACGTGATCGACTACATGTATGACGCCACCACGATCATGACCGGCAAGGACAATCCGCTCGGGATCAAAAGCATGGACGATTTGTGCGGCAAGAAGGTCGCCGTTCCTGTCGGTACCTTCCAGGCGAAGATGGTCGAGGCGACATCGGCCAAGTGCGCGACGCCGGTCAACATCATGTCGATCCCGAAAATGCCGGATGTGCTGCAGGCCGTACGCACTGGGAGGGCTGACGCCACGGTCAATGGCTACGCCACCAGCGTCTACACGACCAAACACCAGACCGGAAACGGCAAGGGCCTGCAGGCGCTGCCGGATATCCGCCTTGCCGTCGGTTATCTCGGCATGCTGACCGCCAAGGACAACCCGCAACTGCGCGACAGCGTCGTTGCCGCCTTGCAGCAGATGGTGGACTCCGGCGCCTACGAGACCATCATGAAGAAGTGGAGCCTCGGACCGCTGGCCGTGAAGACCGTCAAGGTTAACGATGCCGCCAACATGCCTGCGGATTGACGCCGATGGCCCAGTTTCAAGCGTCACCAATTTCGCTTACCCTTGCGCCATCGGTCGGAAGACCGATGCGTTGGGGCCAGATCGCAACCGGTGCCATCGCGATTTCAGCGCTGGCCTTCTTCGCGCTCGTCGTCGGGCAGAGCCAGAGTATCCAGTGGTCGGAGATCCCTCGCTATCTCGTGGATCCTTCGATCCTGCGCGGCGTGCTGTTGACGCTTGAACTGACGGCAGGCGCCATGGTGTTCGGCATCGTGCTCGGATGCCTGCTGGCACTGATGGCGACGAGTCAGAACCTGGTCCTGAAGGCGATCGCCGCCGGCTTCGTCTGGTGGTTTCGCGGCGTCCCGCTCATTGTCCAGATCTTCTTCTGGTTCAACATCGCCCTCTTCATCCCGCAGGTCGGGATGGGAAGCTTCACCATTTCGATCAACGATCTGGTGACGCCGGCCCTGGCTGGCTTTCTCGCACTCGGGCTGCATGAAGCCGCCAACATGTCGGAGATCATACGCGGTGGCCTGGTCGCGGTCGATCGCGGCCAGCGGGATGCGGCATCCGCGCTGGGATTGAAGCCGGTGCAGACATTGCGGGCCGTTATCCTGCCGCAGGCAGCCCGGCTCATCGTACCGCCAACCGGCAATCAGGCGATCGGCATGCTAAAGGCGAGCGCCATCGTCTCCGTTATCGGGATGCAGGATCTGCTGACCCAGGCACAGGCGATCTACGCCCGGAACTTCCTGGTGATCGAACTGCTGTTCGTAGCCTCGATCTGGTACCTCGCAATCACCAGCATCGCATCGATCGGCCAGCATTTCCTCGAACAAAGCCTCGTTCCGAAGGGCTGAAGCTCGGCGGAGAGGCCCCGTGTCAGGAGGCGCGGCCGGTAGCGTCGGCTGCCTTTAATTTCACCGAACGCCCAACACCAAAGATCGCCATGGAAGCGATCCGATCAGGAAACAGTAAAGGAGCTTGAAATGAAATTGGGTATCGACGGGCTGAAGCTGCCCGAAGCGAAGAAGCGTGGCCCGCTGGCAAGTCTCGACCATGTCAAGGAATTGGGTCTGGCGGGCATCTTCTTTAGCACTGTCCTCGACATGAGCCCGGATCTCGATGGCGGTTTGCTGCGGGAGATCCGCGCCAAGGCCGACGAGCTCGGCCTTTATCTCGAAAGCGGCATCGGCAAGATCAATCCCTATTGCAGCGCCGAAGCGCCGGAACTGCGAGCAATCGGCGATGGCGACATCATCGCTGGCTTTACACGGATGATCGAGGCGAGTGCAGCAATCGACTGCCGTGAGCTCTGGGTTTCACCTGGTAACTTCAAGTCGGTTTATCGCGGGCGGCTGGCCAATGACCGCTTCCGCACGGATATCAGCTGGGAAGACCAACTTATCGCCATCGAAAAGGTGCTGCAGAAGATAGCCCCCGTTGCCCGCGCAAACGGCACGCATATCAACATTGAAACCCATGACGAGATCACCTCCTTCGAGATCCTGAGGCTGATCGAGGCGGTCGGCTCCGACTGCGTCGGCGTCGTCTTCGATACGGCAAACGGACTGCAGCGAGCCGAGCATCCGGTGTTTGCCGCCAAGCGTCTGTCGCCCTATGTGCGCCAGACCCATATCAAGGATGCCTATGTCGGTCGCGCCCCCGGCGGTCTCGATTTTCAGACCCGGCCCTGCGGCGGCGGCATAGTTGATTTCGCCGCGATCCTTCCCATTCTTGCGGACGCTAACCCCACGCTGAACCTGTCGCTGGAAGTCGCCCAGTCTGTCGCCGACAAGCCTCGCAAGGCTAATCCGCGGCAGTGCATCGAGATCGAGGATCCGGTCTGGCGAGCTGGCCACCCGGACCTGACGGCGGATGAGCTTGCGGCCTACATGGCGATGGTGGATGCCTATGAAAAGCGGGTCGCCTCCGGAGCGGTTCTCGACTGGGAAGCTTATGAGAGCCGCTGCTACGGCTACCCGACCTATCAGACGCAATCCTACGGCTTCAATGAGGCGATTGTTTTCATCAAGCAGTCGGCCCGCCACATCGAGGCTATTTGCGCCGAAACGGGTATTGCCTTGTCCCCGCCGGCAAAAGAACAAAAGGCAGCCTAGCCTTTGAAGACAGCGCGCGGGCGGAAATTTTCGTCGGCGCCCTCACAGGGGATTTCTATCAAAATCCAGTGGTTGCGCAGAAACATTCTTATAGAAATAATTACAACGAATGGATATTCGGTGCACGAGTAACTGGACACGCAAAACATACCGAGGCTTGAAGTGGTGAAGGCAATAAGGAAGACGCGCCGCCAAAACGTAAAGACGCCGCCCGCGTCCAATGGGGCGGCCGATAGCGCCGACAACAACGACGACGTCTCCGAGCGCATTCGCGCCACGCTGGCGGCAGCTATCGGTGAAGGCGCCTTAAAGCCGGGCACGAAAATCCTGGAGGAGGCGATCGCGGAGCATTTTGGCGTTAGCCGCACGGTCGTACGCGGCGCGCTCGGTGTTCTCGAAAGTGATCACCTCCTGGAGCGAAAGAGAAACCGCGGCACTTTTGTTGCCGAACCCAGCATTGCCCAGGCCAATAACCTGTTCGAAGCCCGCCGAAAACTTGAAGGACTTCTGCTGGAACTCGTTATTGCACGGGCAACGGCCGAACAACTCGATGCCCTGCAAAAACTGACCGACGAAGAAGAGCACATCCATCACCATGGTGATGAGAAGTCCAAGACGGTTCTGTCTGGGAAATTTCATATCGTACTCGCCGAAACCGCCGGAAATCCTGTCTTGACGGAGATGCTCTCGAAGATCGTCGCTCGCCTGTCCCTCGTCATGTCCTTGTACGAAGAAGAGCGTAAGGACGACTGCGGCGCAGACCACCACCGAATGATCGTGGCGGCGCTGAAGGCCAAGGACCTGGCGAAGGCTCAGCAACTAATGGACCATCACCTGGCCGATATCGAGGGCCGCGTGCGGCTCACCGAAGGACACGGTGATCGGCATACGTTCTTGGCTGTGCTGGAGAACTTCTCGTAGTTTCGAACGTCGCCTCCCGAATAAGATATGGCCATCAATGTTCGCCTTGATGATATTCGAACCGACGGGGTGGAGATCGCTCCTGTGCCCTTGGCCTCTGCTGCCGAAGTGACCGCCGATCCGGAGCGGAGTTGCAATTGACGTTTGGCCGGTGCGACGCGCCGTCCGGCAACTGACGGCTCTAGTGGAGCGTGCCGCTGATCACCATTTTTGATACAAATGCGGAAAGAAGCTGGCTGTCGAAATGGCCCGGCGAATTCATCATCATGTTGATTGCCTCCGCTTGCGAGAAGGCGCGCTTATACGGCCTGATTGTGGTCAACGCTTCGTAAACGTCACAAATCGCCGCAAGCCGGGCTACGTAAGGGATCTTCTTTCCGGCGAGCCGACCAGGATAGCCAGAGCCATCGAACTTTTCGTGGTGGTAGCGACAAATGTCGAGCACCTGCTTGGGAACATGCGCGACATGAGAAACCAGCTCATATCCTCGCTGAGGATGCCCGCGCACAAGATCCATTTCCTCGGCCGTCAGTTTACCGGGTTTCGTCAAAATTTCGTCCGGCAGCGCCATTTTTCCCAGATCGTGAACCAGTCCACCGAGTCCGAGGACCCGTACCTCCTCTTCTCCATGACCGAGGCTGCGCCCCAGGGTGATCATCAGTGCGCTAACCGCCAGCGAGTGGAGAAACGTCAGCTCATCTTTTTCCTTCAGCTTCGCGACTGCGATCAGCGCACCGGCATTGTCGAAGGCTGCCGACATGATCCGCTCCACAGCCGAGCTTGCCGCATCGCTGGCAAAAGAGGCTTTGATCCTGGCGTGGGCAAGCATTTGGCGGATCTGCGGTCTCGTATCCTCTACGCATTCCCTCGCCTGCTTGATATCCTTCGCCGAAAACACGGCACGAAGCTGGGCGTCAAACGCAGCCCGGTCGATGTCCTGTGTCGCACCCGGGTCGACATCCGCGCCTTTTCGGACGTCGATCACGACCGTCATCAGGCGGCTTGCCATCAAACTCTCGACCTGACCGGCCGCCGAGATCAGGAACGGCTTGAACCGGCGTGTCCTGTCTTCCCCCTCAATCTCGACGTCCTCGACATACATTCCGACCCGCAATTGGCTGACATGTATCCGTTTTCGCATCTCTGATCCGTTCAAAATGATCTTGGTACTCATGTGTTGTCTCAGGTATCGGGCCTTGCCCGAGCGCGAAACCTCGCCCAGGGAGGCTATCGGGCTCCGGCACGGGTCTTGTCTTTGTTGGGCCATTGTCCATGCTGCTCTAAAATGGCTGCGGCAGCCGTTCGATCGACTGCTTTCGAAAAGAGGTAGCCCTGTCCGAGCTTGCAGCCGAGCTGGCTCAACTGAGCAGCTTGGGATTCTGTCTCAATCCCCTCTGCGACAACCCGGATTCCCAGCTTGTCAGCTATTCCGATCAGGCCTTCAACGATGAAAGTTCCTGCGTCGCCGGGCACCATGCGATCGATGAAGGACTTGTCGATCTTGATGATGTCGACCGGCACCGTCAGCAGATGGGTCAAAGACGCGTAGCCCGTGCCAAAGTCGTCGAGGGCAACCCGTAAGCCCTTGGACCGAAGAGCCTTTATCTCCTCCGCCACAACATAGTCCCGTTGTCCGAGGTAAACCGATTCCGTTACTTCGAGGATGATGTGCTTAAGAGGAACCTCCGCTTCCCCGAAAATGCGGCACAGCCTGTCTTGCAGATTACCGCCACGAAAATCTGCGGCAGACAGGTTGATGCCGACATGTTGAAGAGGAAGGCCTCGGGCGAGCCAGCTCCGGATGTCCCTTGCAACCCTCAGTAACATCCGTTGTGTCAGCTCAGCAGCAATATGGGCGTCTTTCGTGGCCTCATGGAAATGCGCTGCGGCTATGATTTCGCCGGAAGGCGTGGTCATTCGACACAAGGCTTCGAAACCGACAATTTCGCGAGTATCCAGGCGCAATATCGGCTGGTAATGCGCGTCGATCCGATCCTCTTCCAGGGCGACGCCCACATCGCGAACCGCCCTGAAGCGTCGGGTCAGGGCGGTGCCCAGGCCGGGATAGTGTTGCACGTACCGGCCGCGATTGTGTTCTTTCGCATGATAGAGCGCCACATCGGCGTTCTGGCGGATCTGGTTAGGGTTTGGTTCCATCTCAGCCAGCGCACCGCCAATCGTCGCGGCGGGAAAGACGACATGACCGTCGCAGGTTGACGGAGAGGACAGTGCTTTCAAAATGTCGGTTGCCCTGACATTCAGATCAAGGTCCTTGTCGTCCGACACAATGACAGCAAACTCATCTCCACCGAGCCTAAACGTGTTTTTGGGGCCTGCTGTCGCGGCGATCCGGTCTGCAACCACTTGAATCAATGCGTCGCCGGCTGCGTGCCCGAACGTGTCGTTCACGAGTTTCAAGTTGTCGATGTCCACCAGCAAGATGCCCCAGGCGCGCCGGGATCGAGGCAGCTCTTCGGCTAGAAGCTGGTTGAAACGAGCGCGATTCGACAGCCCTGTTAAAGCGTCGCTGTATGTCAGCCGCTGACGTTCCATTACACGTTCTTCGCGATCGATGGCGATTATGCAGAGATGGACACAGGCGTCGACGAGGTCCCGTTCGATGGCCTTCGGACCGCGGTGGTCTCGATAGTAGAAGGCGAAACTACCAATCACCTGCTCGCCACGCTTGATCGGGCTGGACCAGCAAGCCTTCAATCCCAGTGGAAGGACCAGGGACTTGAAGTCCTGCCAACGAGGATCAGTCTCGATATCGGTGACAATGACCGCTTCACCGAAATAGGCAGCAGCGCCACAGGAGCCCGCAAGAGGACTGGCCTCAAGATTGTCGACAGCCGCTGAATAGTGAGGCGGTAGGGAAGGTCCAGCGAGTGTGTGAAGACGGCTCCCGTCGAACGTCAGCACCGAAGCGATGATCCCAGGAACGGCGGCCTCAACCTCGAGGCAAAGTTGCTCCATCGTTGCTGCCAGCGGTTCCCCTTTGGCAATCATTTCCAGAATGGCATTCTGCAACTCAAGGATCATGACGTCACTTCCCGGAAGGAGACCCTCCCTAGCAAACCGACTTTCAGATCAGGTTACGCGGTTGATTAGATTTTGATCGAATAGACGCCGATGATCAGTTAAGAACCCCGTCGTGCCGAGCCTCGCGTGCGAAAGGTTTTATCCATCATTCGGATCTCCTTCTCGAACGGAGTGGGATTGACCGAATGTCGCGGTCATTCTCTAAAGGTGACTGTGAACATACAATCCTCAGTCGTACTTTTGAGGACGCCGAGTAGTGAGCACTGCATAATTTTCGAGAGTCAGAAATCAGCTTATCGGATATGGTTCGGAATGCGTTGCAATGTCCCCGTCTGGCCGTCGCCGCACTATGGAAATTGGCCCAAAAAGATGATCGGTGGCGATAAATACGTTGGCTCCGTAGGCAAAGCATCGCTCGCGATCATCGCGCTGATGTTCCTGTCATTCACCACCCTCCTGTCGATCTGGCTCATATCCAGTTACGAGACAGCTGTTCGCCGGGGCGATGAGCGTGTCAGCGCCGCTTCCAAAATCGTTGCAGCGAACGCGAATTGGTTGAATTCCCTTGCTCGGGAGACCCTGCACCGAATTGATGATGCTCTGGGGCCGAGTACATCTTTGCCCGGCCCCGATCGGGTGCGCGATCTCGACGCTGCCGTCTATGACCTTCCTCCTCAGGCGACCGCCTATGTCATCGGGGCAGATGGAAAAACGCTCTTTTCGAACGATCGCGATATCAAGCCGATCAACGTTACGGACCGCGACTACTTCGTTCGGTTGAGAAACGGCGCTGACGAATATACATCCCCGCTGATCATCAGCCGCCTTTCCCAGCGGCAGATATTCGTCTTCAGCCGCAGGCTCGAACGCAATGGCGTGTTCGCTGGCGCCGCCGTGATTGCCTTCGACGCGAGCATCCTAAGGCCAATATGGGACGCGGTCGCGATAGGCGAGAACTCGATTGTCGGCCTCATCAGGCGCGACGGGCAACTTATCGCCCGATACCCGGAACCCGCCGGACCAGTCGATATGCGAAACCACAAGCTGTTTACCGACTATATGAGGAAGGCGACATCAGGCACATATCGCTCCGTGTCGCCAGTCGACAATGAAGATCGCCTGGTCGCATACCGAATCCTCGAACGCACCCCTTTTGTGGCCATTGCTTCGGCAGATATCAACGTAATCATGCAGCCCTTTTGGGAGGATGCCAAAATCGCGGCTTTATTGGTCGCTTTCGCCCTCGTCGGGGCTTTGGCAGCTGCATTGTGGATTCAGAACCTCATCAAGGTGGACACATTGCACACCAGGCAGCTTGCGGATGCGTTGCGATCGAATGAAACGCTCATGCGCGAGATACACCATCGAGTGAAGAACAACCTGCAGACGGTGATGGCCCTGCTGCGCTTGCAGGGTTTTGAACCGGAAGCCGTTCAAAAATTAAACGAGCGCATCTCTGCGATGTCCGCAGTTCACGAGCAGATGTACGGCTTCGACCAGTTTAGCGGAATATCTGCTCGGGAATTCATTCCATCATTCGTTAGGACGCTCGTAGACGTCCATGGTCGCGCCGTTTCCGTTGACTTTGAAATCGACGACATCGTGATTGCGGCCGACAAGGCAACGCCGTTTGCCCTCCTGCTCAACGAGTTGATTGCCAACAGCATGAAATACGCCTTCGACGGCCGGGCATCCGGAAATATTCGCGTCATGCTGCACGCGACTGAAGGAGAGGAATCCCAACTGACCGTCGCCGACGACGGGATTGGATTCGATGGCCGATCGGACAGCGCCGGGATGGGGACGCGGCTGATTAAAGCCTTCGTAAATCAACTGCATGGCGAGGCGAGATACAATCGCCTGGAAGGAACGCAGTTTACGGCAACCCTCAAGCTTACCGATTGAGCGAGAGCTAATTCGAAGCCACCTCCCTGCCCAAAGCAAGACTTCGGCTATCCCCGCCGCATCGGGAGCGGGACGCGGAGCTACTTTGCGAACTTCCCGAGCGTATCCAGATACACAAGATAGTGGTCCCGCCTAGGCTGCGCTGAAAAGACCCGCCCCTTCGCATATCTCTGTGACGTCTCTGCTCGTCTTGAAAGATCATGCGTGCGACATCTGCACGAATCCAAAACGTTTTGGCTTGACTCCCAAAACGTTTTGGAGAATCTTTTTCTCACTTCGGGAGGACGATCTTGGCCAATCTCAAACAGCTTGCGCAATCGCTGGGACTGTCGATCACCACGGTGTCGCGTGCGCTCGACGGTTACGCCGATGTGTCGGCCGCCACGCGAGAACGGGTGCGCGAGGCTGCCGACAAGGTTGGCTACCGGCCGAATGCTTCGGCCCGTCGCCTCCGCAGGCAGCGCGCCGAGCTGGTTGCCGTCACGCTGCCAAGCGATCCTGGCCATATCGGCCCTCCGCATTTCCTCGATATGTTGTCCGGCTGTGCCGAACATCTTGCCGCTGCCGGCCTCAATCTGGTGATTGCACCGGTGCCGCGCGGCGAGAGCGAACTCGACATCTGCCGCCGCTTCGTCGATGGCCGCCGCGTCGACGCCATGCTTCTCGTCCGCACCAAACGGAAGGACGAGCGCGTCGAATTTCTGCAGTCGCGTGGCATTCCCTTCGTCACCAACGGCCGCACCGAAAGCCTGCTGCCCCATCCCTATATCGACGGCGACGGCTTTGCTGGCTTCCGAGCCGCGACGCTGCGCTTCCATGCCGCCGGCCACCGCCGTATCGGCCATATCGCCGGCCCGCAGGAATATTATTTCGCGCATGACCGCTGCCGTGGCTGGCGGGCGGCGATGGAGGAATGCGGCCTTGCGACCGACCTCTGCGCCGAAGGTGCGCCGTTGGAACAGGGCGGCTACCTCGCGGCGCTGGAACTTCTGCGCCAACCATCGCGTCCGACCGCACTCGTCTGTGCCACCGACGAAATGGCGATCGGGGCGCTGAGGGCGCTGCGCGAGGTCGATGGCGGCAACCAGATCAGCATTGTCGGCCATGACGATCTGCCGATGGGCGCCTTCACCAGCCCCCCGCTCTCGACCATGCGCATGACCGGCGAAAACCTCGGCGCGAGCTTCGCCTCGCTGCTGTTGCGCGCCATTGCCGGAGAGCCCGCCGAAGAACTCCAGGAACTTCACGCGATCGAATTCGTCGATCGCGACAGCCATCGCCGTCCCGCCAAGGCGGCATAGACAGAAGTGCATCTCAAACAAAGAACAATGAAGGAGGAGAAGATGAAACATATCATGTCATTTGGAATTCTGGCTTCCACCGTGCTGGCCTTCGCCTCGCCGGTGCTTGCCCAGACGGTTTTCGTGTCCACCCAGCTTCGCCCGATCGAAGAGGCGACCGTCGTCCGCGAGGAGCTGTTGAAGGATGTCGGCTCGGTTGATTACGTGGTCGAGGAGCCGCCGCAATTTGCTGTCCGCATGGAGGCCGAACGTCAGGCCGGCAAGCGCACCGTCAGCCTCGTCGGTGCGCTACATGGCGAGCTCTCGCCGCTTGCCGACAAGGACACGCTCGAGCCACTCGACGATCTCGCCAAGAAGCTGGCAGCGAGCGGCATGCCGCAGTCGCTGCTCGACCTCGGCAAGCTCGGCAAGCCGACCCAGCAGTATATCCCCTGGATGCAGGCGACCTATGTGATGGCTGCCAAAAAGGAAGCGCTGCAATACCTGCCTGATGGCGCCGACGTGAACGCGCTGAACTACGATCAGTTGATCGAGTGGGGCAAGAATATGCAGGAGGCGACGGGCCAGCCGCAGATCGGTTTCCCGGCCGGCCCGAAAGGGCTGATGGCGCGTTATTTCCAGGGCTATTTCTATCCGTCCTTCACGGGGGGTGTCGTGCGCACCTTCCAGAGTGCCGATGCGGCTGCTGGCTGGGAGAAGCTGAAGGCGTTGTGGGCCTATGTGACACCGAATTCGACCAGCTACGACTTCATGCAGGAGCCGCTCGCTGCCGGCGAAGTCATGGTCGCCTGGGATCATATCGCCCGGCTGAAGAATGCCATTTCTGCCGCACCGGATGATTATGTGGTCTTCCCCGCTCCCGCCGGTCCCAAGGGCCGCGGCTACATGCCAGTCGTTGCTGGTCTCGCCATTCCGAAGGGCGCGCCTGACAAGGCCGGCGCAGAAAAAATCATCGAGCATCTGTCTATGCCGGACACGCAGCTCCTGACCGCCTCCAAGGTCGGCTTCTTCCCGACCCTGAACGTCAAGCTGCCGCCGGATCTCGACGCGGGCGTTGCCCTTCTCGCCGGTGCGGTCACCGCCACCCAGGCTTCCAAGGACGCCGTCATCTCGCTGCTCCCGGTCGGCCTCGGCGACAAGGGCGGCGAGTTTAACAAGGTCTACATGGACAGTTTCCAGCGCATCGTGCTGCAGAACGAGCCCGTTGCAGACGTGCTGAAGACCCAGGGTGCCACGATGGCCAAGCTGATGACCGACACGAAAGCTGCCTGCTGGGCGCCCGATGCCAAGAGCGACGGCCCCTGCCCGGTCGAATAAATCCGCCCGAGACGCGTCCGGGCGAAATGCCCGGGCGCTCCTTCACCACTCTGCTCGTCAAGGCGGGAGCCGATGACCAATAGCCGACCCTGGATCCCCTATCTGCTGATCCTGCCATCCGTCGCCTTTCTGGCGCTGCTCTTCGTCGTGCCGCTGGTGCAGACGATCTGGCTGGCGGTTTCGGATAATGGTGTGCTGTCGCTTGATAATGCCGAGCGGATGGTCACCGACATCAATTTCACCCGCTCGGTGAAGAACACCTTCCTGCTGACGATCGCTGTCGTGCCGGTGCAGATCGCCATTGCGCTTGCTATGGGCACCATGGTCGCCAAGGTCGGCCGCGGGCGCGAGACGATCCTGTGGATCTGGACGATCCCGCTCGGCATTTCCGATCTCGCCGCCGGTCTCGTCTGGCTGTCGATCCTGCAAAATACCGGCTATCTGAATTCGCTGCTCTTCGGCCTCGGCATCATCGGCAGGCAAGCGAGCTGGCTTTCCTACCAGACGCCGGTCGCGCTCTTCATTGCAATTGCGGTTGCCGAAATCTGGCGCGGCACGGCCATCGTGATGGTCATCATCGTCGCCGGTCTCAACCAGGTGCCGAAGGAATTCAAAGAAGCCGCCGAGATCTTCGGTGCTGGCCCGTGGACGCGCTTCTGGCGCATCACCCTGCCGCTGATCCGCCCGGCTCTGCAATCGGCGCTGATCCTGCGCACCGTGCTCGCCTTCGAAGTCTTCGCGGTGGTCTATGCGCTCGGCGGACGCAATTTCCCGGTCCTCGTCGGCGAGGCCTACAACTGGCAGAACCAGAACCAGAACTACAGCGTCGCTGCCGCCTATGCGGTGCTGATCATGATCATCTCGCTTGCCGCCACGCTCATCTATCTGAAGGCCTTGAAAGTCGATCCGGAGCGCCTGCCATGACCACGGACACCATCAGCACGGCCGCAGACACACCCAAAGCGGCCGGCTTCGTCTCTTCACGCCGTTGGCTTCTCTGGAGCGGCATCGCAGCGCTTTGCGCCTGGGTGCTGGTGCCGATCTATCTGGTGGCACTCGGCGCACTTGGCGGTCGCCAAGGCGTCTATATCTGGCCGAAGACCGGTCTTCCCACTGGCATATCGCTGGAGCCCTTCATTCTCTTCCTAAAGACCGAAGGCGTCGTCCAGTCCTTCCTCAATTCGCTGGGGGCAGCCGGCATTACGGTGGCGCTTTCGATCCTGCTCGGCGCGCCGGCCGGTTATGCGCTCGCCCGCTATGATTTCCGCGGCAAGGACAGCTACCGCCTCCTGGTGCTGCTGACCCGCGCCTTCCCGCTGGCAATCCTGGCATTGCCGCTGACGGTCTCCTTCATCCGGCTCGGCCTCTATGACACGATCGTCGGCGTCGGTCTCATCCATACCGTCCTGGCGCTGCCTTTCGCGGCACTCGTTACGCAGGGCATTTTCCTCGGCGTGCCCAAGGAGTTGGAGGAAGCCGCCTGGGTGTTCGGCTGCACCCGCATCCAGGCCTTCTTCAAGGTGGTGGCACCCTTGGCGCTGCCCGGCATCGTCGCAACCGCGGTCTTTGCCTTCGTCATCTCGTGGAACGAGGTCTTTGCCGCCTCGGTGCTGACGGTGCGCAACCGCACGCTGACCGCCTACCTGCTGACCGTGCTGTCGGAAAGCCCGATGCATTACCGTTTTGCCGGGGGCCTGATGCTCATCCTTCCCTCGGTTGTCTTCATCTTCGCGGTCAGACGTTACCTCTTCGCGATCTGGGGCATTTCCTCCAAATAACGGGACCAGAGATATGGCCAATATTGTCATCGACCGCATCCGCAAGAGCTTCGGAGCCTTCCAGGCGCTGAAAGAGGTCTCGCTGACGATCAACGACGGCGAATTCGTCTCGCTGCTCGGTCCGTCCGGCTGCGGCAAGACCACGCTGCTGCGCATCATCGCCGGCCTCGAGA
>Ga0102593_1001473_pt1 | contig 22956 bp, 27 predicted proteins | sample AraplaCol_mMS_r2_2_FD_76862 | JGI IMG/M metagenome (GOLD analysis project Ga0102593, IMG submission 76862) | Arabidopsis root microbial communities from North Carolina, USA - plate scrape MF_Col_mMS_r2 (SPADES assembly) (version 2) | ecosystem: Host-associated > Plants > Roots > Endosphere...
TGGCGACGAAACAAATGCTTCGCCCGCCTAACAGAGGAGAACACTGATGGCTGACGAAACCACGATCGAGACCACTGCCACGACCGAAGCGCCGGCCGTAGCCGCCGCTGAAAAGAAAACCCGCAAGCCGCGGACGCCGAAGGCCCCAGCTGAAGCTAGCACCGTCGATGCTGCCGCTGCACCTGTCGAAGTGCCAGCCAAGAAGACGCGTGCGAAGCGCGGCTCCAAGACGGCTCCGGTCAAGGCGGAAAAGACTGTTGCCGCACCGAAGGTGGCCGCCAGTCGCGCTCCTCAAGTCGGAGCTGCTGCTTCCGCTCCGGTCGCCGCCCCTATTGACGTTCTCGATGATATCGCGGACCTCATCAAGCTTGAGGAAGAGAATAAGCAGCTTCGAAGGGAGCTCTCGGAAAAGCTGCGCGCCGAAAATACGGATCTGCGCAAGCGGCTTGGCAAGGCCTGATTCTGGTTTGAGCGGCGCCACGTATTTCAATCCGATGGCGCCGTGGACCTTTCGTCTAGTTCGACCAGGATCAATGCGGTCCTCTTGGTAACAATGAATGACCGCGGCAATGTCCCGCCATTATGCTTTGAAGGTTGAATGCAATGAGAACGCCATGGAGATTTGTAGCTGACCTGGTGTCGCGTAAGCCGAAAACACATGGTCACGACGAGAGTGCGGCAGTCGCACCGAAAACCATCGCTCTCGAATACAAGCCTGTGCCCGAGGAGAGACAACCTGGCCTTGATGCGACGGCGATTGACCGCTCCGCGGAGCCCGCCTCAGAGGCGCAACTCGAAGCAAGCCCACAGGAGCCTCACACCAATCCCCGTGAAGTCGGAACGACGGCATCAGTTGCAGCAGAAGCTCCTGCGGCGGCCGTACTCGGTACTGAAGAGCCCGCAAACCTCGCTACCATGCACCGGGCCGAGGAAACCTCACCTGCTTCCCCAAGGACCAAAGCTGCCGAAACACCGGTGAAGCCAACGCCGGCACGTCGAAAGAAGGTTGAGCCGATCGTGGAGCCCACGGCTCTGGTCGGGACTGCGTTAGACGAATATCCTGCCGTGGACGCCGGCCCGAGATCCTTCACGGATGAAATGGCCGACCTAGATGCGGAAGTCGATGCGTTGCGGCGTCAGCTAGCAAGGAAGCTCGTTGAGCAGAATGCGCAACTGCGAAAGATGCTTGCGAGATTCGATGTGCGTTAGTCGTGGCCGCCGTTCCCGATAGGGAAGGCTCCGCCGGAGGTGGAGCCCATGATCTTCATCAATCCCGGTTTGGGCGGAACCAGATGAGCATTAGGCCGCGACTTTCACATCCGCTCGGGGTTGCAAAGAATGCAAGAAGCTCACGGCGCGTTGCGCATGGGCGGCCGCCTGGAAGATCGCCCGCTTGTCATTGGCAAGGACCGATAACCAGGACTTCAGATAGGACGCGTGATCCGGCCGCGGCTCGAGCTCCGGCACGATACCGAGGTCGGCACAAAGGAAACAACTGCCAAGCTCGGCGATCAGTTCTTCGCGGGCACGCTCCGTGCGATCTTTGCCATACCTTGAGAGATCGCGGTTGAGCCGGTGCGACGCACCGGCCCAGTGAATTTCCTCATGCGCCAAGGTCGCATAATAGCTCTCCACATCACAAAACGCCTGGATATGCGGCATCTGGATCAGATCCTGCCCAGGGGCATAAAAGGCTGCGTTGCCGCCATGACAGATTACTGCGCCCGTTGCCCGAAAGAAGGCGTCGGCATGCTCCAGCCGTTCCACGGGTGTGAAGACCGGCCGGTTGGGCAGTGCACCGTAACCTGCAGGCAGCCCTTCGATCTGCTCGATATTGAAGACGGTATAGGCTTTCAGGAACGGTATCTCGTGCTCGACGCCGTCACCATTCGCGTCGGTTTCGGTTTTCTTGATGCGGTTGGCATAGACGACCATCGAGCCGGTCTCGCCTTTGCGCACATTGCCGCCAAGCTCCAGCGCCTGTCGAAAGGTCATCCATGTGCTGGCGGCAAAGCCACGCCTCACGGCCTCCGACCAGAGGAGCAGGACATTGATGCCCGAATAGGGTTCGCCGTTGAAGCGAAGCGGGCGCGACACGCATCCCACAAGTCGCGTAATACTCCACGGCTGGACCCAGGGGCGCACACCATGCTCCATCTGAGCGAGCATAATGTCGGTGATCCGCGTGTAAACGTCCGGCCGTGCTGCGCCGGTCTGGCCAGACGGTTTCATGGGCTTTCTCATCGTCTTTTCCTTCCTCTTCGACACCGCGCCGATCGCGGCTCGTCACGGCGGTCGAAAAAGACGAGACCGGCTGCTGCGCACCCGCTTGGACCTGGACCACGGTTGCCATGCTGGGAGGCGGGCCGGAACGCCAGTGGAGGACGGCGTGCCGTTGCGCTGCTGCTGTCCGGGCGAGGCTAGACCGCGCTCCGGGACGGGCTGCGGTCAGCGCCTGAGGTCAAACAGCAAAAAAGGGCCGGCGTGGCCGGCCCTGGACGTGCTGGGAGGGGAAGCGTCAATCGAAGGCTGACATTTGCAGCGACGCGGCTTTGTGATCCAGCGAGACGGTCGGCGTTGCGGTCGAGCCGCGTTCATAGGGCTTCCACGTCTCGCCGGTGATGTCCGCATAGGCGGAGACCGCGCCTTCAGCCACCATGCGCAGGACATGGGCCTGCAGACCCATGTCGGCGGCGAATTCGCGCTTTCGCTGGGCTCGGCTGTCGAAGCCGACGGGACCGTCCAGATCTTCGTCGCGGAACTCGTTGGCTAGTTTCGTGGTGAGATCGCGCGCTTCGGTCACGGACCGGCTGTAGAATTGCCCGGCGCCGTACGCCGAGCCGACGAACGAGCCGACGATGCGCTGCATGTGGATCTGCATCGCCTTGTCGCCGAGCCCATCCTTCAGCGCGTCGGCGCTGTCGATCAGTTGCTGACGATGAAGGTCTCGGATCCCGTCGCTGTCGACGACGGGAAGACCGAAGCTTTCGGAGATCCGGATCGCCTGGACGCTGTCTGGGCATGCGTGGCGGACCATCTCAAGGGTGGTGGCGCGTTGGACGGAAGGGCGGGCTTTCGGAGCGGAACGGTTAAGCGATGCCATGGTCTTGTCCTCGTCTGGTTGAGCAAAGCCCGAGAGCGTTTCTTGCGTGCTGTCCCTCGGGTGCGGTCGACCCGAACCGGGCGAGCGGCCCGGCCCAAGGCCAGGACGATGAGAGCAAGCGGGGTGGGGCTGCGGAGGCCGCAGACCAGCAGAGCGGTCGGCGGAAAACGCAGGCCCGCCTTGCGCGGCGCGCATCGAGAACTGCCGCAACGCGGCGCGGCACGCGGCCTTTGACCGGGGCGCGTCCGGTTCAGACCGCAGCAAACCCGAGAGACAACCCGCAAGATCGGTGACAGTGCTCCTCAGATCAGGAACGAACCGGCATCTGCTGAATGGTTGTTCGCGGCCGCGGGCCGCCTCCTCCCATTCGCCGACCGGCGATGGTCGATGATGCGGCGGTATCTTCCGGTTTCGGATACGGTGCCTGTGGCGTCGACGGGCGCCGACCCGCATCCGTCCAATCGGAGCGGGAGAGACGAATGCCCGGCGTGACCTACTACGGCGATGAACCGACAAAGCTCGATGGGCCGGCATATGGCTGGTCCTGCTCTTCGTCGATGACGTAGCCGAACTCACCGATATCATAGCGGTCCTCCGCGACCAGGAAGCGCCGCTCGACGAGCTCGCCTGACTTGCCGCCGATGGACTTGCCGCCTCGCCGCCCGCCGAGCGTTGCGATGCACTCGACAAAGCCGGGGTTCTCGGTTGAAAGGATCGCCGAGACGACGACCCAGCGTTCGGTGTTTTCCGCATCGAAGGATCGGCGGTCCTTCACCCTCGACTGGCCTCGTTGAAGCGTCGTGCCGTGGATTGCCTCCCATGCGTCAGGGTAGACCTGTCTCAGGATCTCATCCGCGTCACGGCGCTCCAGTCCCGTGAAGAGCTCGTGGAATGCGGCTGCGACCGCAGCCCAGGCGCAGTCTTCTTCATAGAAGCCATTGTCAGATCGCAGCAGGTGATGGATCTCGGCGTTGCGTTCCGCGGAGAGTTCAAAGCCGCCATGGCTGGCTGTGTGGCGGAAAACAATGCCGGGGCCATAGACGACCCCGTGCTGAGACTGACCCCAGGGGGTAGAGCGCAATGCCAGTGTCGAGGACCTCCCCAGACCTGCCAGTTGCCGTTGCTGTGCAGCCCACTCTTCGACGGCTTGGCGAAACCCTGCCTCGTCAACTGGACGGTGGCCGCCACCATAAAAATCCGCGGCCGTCCAGTCCTCGATGGTGCCGGGCAAACCCCATGCCTTGACGATGTGATGGCCGTTGTCCCTCGGCATCATCGCGAAAGCCTGGTTGCCGACCCGCGCGGCCAGCATTCCGTCGCGGGTGCGACCATATTCAGCAGTCATTGTGTTGGACATTGTGTGCTCCTGTCCGATGAGCGGAAACGGAGACGCCGCCGGAGCTAGCCGGCGGCGCGGGTGGAACGTAAGGGTGGAGCGTTATTCGGCCGCTTCGCGGAACCCAGCGGCCTCGTCCTCCTCGCCGTCCTCCGCCGGTTCGTCGGCCATTTCGACGTCGGCCGCGGCTTCCTCGGGCACATCGCCTTCGACGTCACCGCTGGGTTCGGCCCCGGACCCGTCGTCGTCTGAACCTTTCGGAGCAAAACGGGCGGCCCAGGCAGACACCTCTTCGGCAGTAGGGGCAATCGTCGAAGCGGGGTGGATGAAACTGCCTTCGGCAAAATGCTCGACCAGCGCCGCGCGGGTGTCCTTGACCTTGATTCGGACCGGCACGCCCGACGCCTCGGCTGCCGCCTCCAGCGCCCCGCGCGACAGGCAGGCGAGAAATTCTTCCGTCGCCATGTTGGGCAGGAAGGCATCGGCACCGATGGCGTCACCTGCAATGCGTGCCGAAAGACCGCTGTCGGATCGATTGCGGCGGCATGACATCACATCGACCAGCAGAGAGCGCGCCACCTGCTGCAACGTGTCCCGGTCGAAGGCGAGCTTCCCGTCTTCGCCGATGAGGCGCGCGGCATGCTTGCGGCCATTGGCGTAGCCGTAAGGATTATCGGAGGAACCGCAGGCGATTGTGACATTGGTGCCGGCAAAGCCGAGGATCAACAAAGCGATCAGCGTATCGTCCTCGATCGGCGCACGGGCGAGCGCTTCATGCAGCGCATCGGTGCGCAGGTCGCCCACCATGTGGAGGCCCTTCTGGCTAACATCAGGTCGCGCCTTCCGCACCTCGATCGTGTCCTGCGTCGCATCGGCATCGCTGTCGCCCGCAGCCGTCTTCTTCTTCGTCTCGGGCAGGCGATAGGCGACGGACTGAACGGACCCGTCACGCGGGTTGATGTACCAGCCGGTGCTGTCGCCCTTGCCAGACTTGCCGTAAACTTGGCTCGCCTTTGCGGGAAGTTTGGGCTGGCCCCAGTCGTTGACCTCGATGACCGCACCGCGTTTCGGCAGGTTGTTGGAAAGCCATTCCTGCTGGGCGCCGAGAAAGGCCTGGACATCCGTCGTGTAGCGACCATCCTGGTCGGCCGGCGCGAAGAGATCCTCCTGCCAGACGATGCCATAGGCGGTGGCAAGTTCGTCCCCGAAGCTCGCATCCTTAGCAAGCATCCGGGTCTTTGTGAGCCCCCGGGCAATATCCCACCAGGCGGTCTGCGCATCCTGCTTCTTCGGCTTGTACTTCTTCCAGACCTCCGCCTGCTCTTCCTGGCTGGCGGCTGCGATTGTGCGCAATTGCTGTTCGTTCGGCATGTCGCCACGCGCCATCTGGTCCAGCATTGCCGGCAGGATATTGGCAAGCAGGCGCAGCTTGCGGATCTGGCGCACGGGCAAGGCCAGCGCCAAGGCGATCGACTCCTCGGTCCATCCGAGTGCGACCAGACGCTCGATGGCGCGCCACTGGTCGATCGGGTTCAGCGGTTCGCGAGCGATGTTTTCGACGACCGAGCGGATGGCGCCGTTGGCATGATCGGCGTCATCGACAAGCACCAGGATCTCCGCCAGGTCCGCTTCGATCGCTTGTGCGACACGGCGGTGCCCGGCGTCGATGACGAAGCCATTGCCGCCGTCGGGCGCTGGAGAGACAACAGGCGGGTGCACGATGCCGACGGCCTTGATCGAGGCGAGCAGCACGGCATCTGCCTGCGCGGAGGATTTTGAGCGGCGGGACTTGTTCGGGTTTTCCTGCAGGGCGCGCGGATCGATGGAAATGAGATACATGGGGATATCCTTTTAGCGTTTGCTGGAACGGCCTCTTGCCGTCCCTTCTCGTCTTCATCCCGAAGACCCCTCCCCGGCCGCAGGCGGCTGGCGCACCCGCAATTGCGAACGAGCGAAGCCGGCTTGCGCACCAGCGGGTCTTTCGACCTGCGTGTGGGCGCGGGACGGCATTGCGACGATCGCGATTGAGGAAACCGGCGGGTGGGACAGTCGTCTGCGACCCGTTCTCCCCTTCTTCTTCTCATTCCCCGAGCGTGGTGGCGCCGTACCGGATGCGGCTTGCGAAACTGCCGCGCTTGCGTGAAGGTGCCGGCAGGCCCACAAGGAGGAACAGCCATGCCAGAGAGCCGGTCGCCGCGGCTTGCCGTGCTGATCGACGCGGACAACGCCTCCGCAAAGATTGCCGACGGGCTTTTCGAGGAGATCGCCAAGATCGGCGAGGCAAGCGTGCGGCGCATCTACGGCGACTTTGCCAATGCCCGCATGAAGGCGTGGACGGAGGTGCTTGCCCGTCACGCGATCATCCCGCAGCAGCAGTTCGCCTATACCGCCGGCAAGAACGCCTCCGACATCACCCTGGTGATCGACGCGATGGATCTTTTGCACAGCGGTCGCTTCGACGGGTTTTGTCTCGTATCGTCGGACAGCGACTTCACGCGGCTGGCCTCACGGATCCGCGAACAGGGTGTCGATGTCTTCGGCTTTGGCGAGCAGAAGACGCCGGAGAGTTTTCGTCAGGCCTGCCGTCGTTTTATCTACACAGAAAACCTGATCGCACCTGTTGTCGCGAACGGCGCAGAGGCGGCCGCTACGCCTGTGCCGCTGCAGGAACCGGCGGCAGCGGCTGCGATCATAAAGCGGGTGATCGCCCAGATGGAAAGTGAGGACGGATGGGTTCCACTCGGCCTCGTCGGCAATCAGTTGGCCAACCTCGCCTCCGACTTCGACCCCCGCACCTACGGTTTCCGGAAACTGAGCGATCTCGTCAGAAAAACTGGATCGTTCGAGCTCGAGCAGGCCGAGGGCAAGCCAATGCGCGTCCGCGCCAAGCCACAGGCCGGGCGCAAAAAGCGCTGACCACCCGAGACTGGTGGCAACTTCCCGCGGCGTCGTTGCCATCCCTTGGCTCGGTGCCAGCGCGACCCGCGCCCAGGGCAAAAAGAAGCGTATCGGAGCTTTCCGCATAGCGCCGCGCACCCTGCGCGGGAAAGCGGGAATTCGCATGCAGGTCGGGCGCGACAAGGGCAGCCGCAGGAGCTTCAGCAGAGCGGTCGGCACGAGAAGCGGGACCGACTGCCCGGGCCGGACCTGCTCCGTCTCGGAGCCGCCGCATCGATTGGCGGTTCGCGCGGGGTACTGCCACTTTCACTCGCCGAGCGGCCGTTCCCCTGTTATTGGCTGGGTGCGACGAATTGGGACATGCGGGGGAAAATGGGCCGGAAGAGAGAGATAGCCGACCGCGTCATTGCGCGGTGGAAAGAGCGCGGCTTCGTATTGGATGCCGACCCGCATTATATGGGGCTCGTTGAGCTCTGGATCGAGGGCGAGATCGGCGGGGAGGAGATGCGCCAACGTTATGCGCAACTCCTGCGACACCGGGCAGACGAACGCGCTGGTCGCGTGGTTGCGCCGACACAGGAGTTTTCATCGAACGGGCTCGAGGTCGTTGCTGAGCTCGACGGACCGGACGAAGGTTCGCAACAAGTGTGACCTTCGCCGAGGTTTGGACCCCGATACAAACGGACTGAAGGAGAAGACGATGGCGCGCACACCGCGAAGACCCGAAAATCCGCTCGATGCGGCCGAAGCCCTGTTCAGGCCGGCAAAGAAGGCGTCCCCGCCCGCACCGAAGCGGCCGGCGGTCCCTCTGAGCAGAGAAACGGTTTCGATCCGTATCGACGCCGACGTTCTCGCCTTTTCCAGGAAGACGGGCCGGGCTGGCAGGACCGCATCAATGCGGCCCTACGCAGCGTCATGGATCGCGGCCGCTGGGTTACGACACTTGGCTCGAACTTCCTCCCTACCCTCGTCGGTGGCGGCGGGGTCTTTTTCGACCTCCGATTCGCGGACTTCGAGCGCGGGCTCGGCCCCTAAGGCAAAGGCGCCACCGAGGCGCGGACGATAGAACAGAACGCGCCAATCGGCGTCAGCAGCGGGTCACGATGGTGATGACGGTCCGCCTCGAACCCGGCAAGCGCATGTTCAAGCCGTGTGCAACAGCACGGACCGGTGTCACGGCTTCACGATTGTTGGGCCCGCATGCGGCATGTGTCCCTTCCCTCTTTTCTCTTTCAGATCTTCGTTCCAGTCGCCAAGACGCGGCCGCAGGCGAACGAAATCGCTGCCAAGCACGCCTGCCATCTCCCGCAGTCGAGCGGCATAAACCTCGCCCTGGGGATCGGCATCAGTCGCCGCGACCAGCATCGTGTTGACGGCGATTGTCGCAATCGCGTCTACCGTCGAAGGTGACCATCCCCCGCCGGTACTAACATAGAGCGTGCCCGGCCGAACAGCTTCGAGCGAAGCGAGGCTCAGCGCGTCGATTGCCGCCTCGGTGATGCAGATGCGGTCTGATGGCGGTCTGCCAAAGCGAAACAGGGTTTTCGAGCCGCCGGTGGCAAACCCGCGCCAGTCTGGACCCCGCTCCTCCCAGCCCGTAAGACCGCCCCCGCCATCGTCGTGGCGGAACCAGGTGCTCTCATGCGGGCCCTGTCTGACCAGGCTAGCATCGGCGGCAAGACGCAAGATGGGTGGCGGCAAGGCCCTTGCCTGGAAGAGATAGCGGTAGCCCGGGCTTTGCCCCGTCAAAGCCGGCCTGTCCTGCCAGCGATCGAGAAGCGATGCTTTGGACAATCGGCCCTGGCGTCGGTTTGCGACCGGCGTGACGGAAGGCCCGGCAAGCGCCCCGACCCGCGCGAGGGAAGCCGGGAAGGAAACATGATCGAGCAGGCCGGCGAGGTCAAAGACATCGCCCTTGCGCTCCGAGAGCGGGTCGAACCAGCCTGATCCACCATGGGTGACAATAACGATCTCGCCGCCACGACGGAACTTTAGCGCCCGCCGGCTGCTTTCGCTCGCATCCAGACGAAAGCCGGCGTTGGTGAGCACGGTGGCGCAGGAGACCTTCGCCCTGAGCTCTTCGATTTCATGTCTGTTCATCTGATTTTCCAGCCCTTTTTCCAGTTCTTGCCCTCCCCTATGGAAGGCTTCGTCACCAGACCGGCGCGAAGACCGGAGGATGCAAGGGCGCAAGAGGACCATGGAATACGAAGGGGCTTTATCGGCGGCGAAGCTTCCCTTGCGGCCGACCGGGCGCAAGCGCAATCCGCGTCAGGCATCCATGCCTGACGGGGCAAAGACAGGCGCAGCCGGCTTCGACCTTGCCGACAGCCCGGCCCCAATAGGGCGACGCTTACATGGTGCCGGTCTTGCTTGTCGGTGAGCAAAAATGGCGCTCACCCGGTAAAGGGAGCGCCCGGCCCATCCCGGCAGGGTTGCGGCGGAGGACGAGGAGTGGTGGCGGCCAATCTCGACCGAGTCGGGGCGCGTCGGCAACCTTGGAACGAACTGGCAGCACCTTTCTTCTCCAGGCAGGGTTCTGCAAAGAATATCAACAGGTCACTTGCAGGAGGCTGCCGTAGCCGGTTGCACGTCACGCGCCGACTGCGGCCATCGGCAACGCGTGAAGGACTTTGGTCATGACGATACCAGAATGTCGACTGGAAAGGCATGGTGCCGGTCTCCTTGAGCGCCAGGCGGCGAACCGCCAAACGAGCCCGCTCAAGCTTCAAGTCTGCGCTCACGCCGCCAGACAGTCCTCGCAAATGCCGCTTCGCAAGGACGACGGGAGTGCTGAGCTAGCGCGAGATATTGTACTTCGCGATAACTTCCGATCAGCGCCCCCTGTTCGGATAGAACGCGAAGTGGAGTTCCTAACGATGAGCCGAGTGTGTTGGCCTGTTCGTTTCAGCACGCTTGACCAACAGTTCCGCCGGCTCGCAAGCCAAGGCCTTGGCGATTTGACCGAGCACGGTGACGCTCGCCGACACATCGGCGCGCTCGATAGCACCTATGTAGCGCGCACTGAGGCCGGATCGGTCGGCAAGTTCTTCCTGCGTCAACCTTCTGTCATGACGGATTCGACGCAAATTTATCGCCATGACCTCTTTGAGGTCCATGGACAAGATCAACCGTAATCGGAATTATCATTCCAGGAACGATAATTCCGATTCGCCAAGGCTCATGAAGTCGGTGGGGCGCGATCTTCGGTCGAATATTGATGACGCTCGCGATCGTGCAGTCATCGTCCAATTTGGATAATGCAGACAAGGCGATTTGGAGCTGAAGAGGGCGCAGGACAGGATGAATGATGTAACCCCGATCAAAACCGAAGATGGCAGGGGGGAGCCCTCCTATACGACGATCCCAAGACCTGAGCTGGAGGCACTCGCCATAGCGGCGATACGCGAGCATCGGAGACTTCTTGCCGCCGACGAATTGGTCTACGAGGAATGGACACGTGCCAATGCTGACCCCTCGACGGCGGCGTCCCTCCTGAAATCGCTTCAAGACGAATACCTGGCCCGTCAGGAGAAATCCGAAATTCAGCAATGCGAGCTTTCTAAGATTCTAGACGCTCTAGGGTATGTTCCCGAAGTGGCGATCGACGATGAGCTACAATAAGCCCCGATCCTTCGCCATCGCTACCAGTTGAGGGAGCGTCTTCGCATCGAACTTTCGGCGGGCGCTGTCCAAGTGATGTTGGACCGTTCGGGCGTTGATTCCCGTCAGCATAGCGGTTTCGTGTGTGCTTCTCCCCTTAGCTGCCCAGGTCAGGCACGTGATCTCGCGCGGCGAAAGCATCCGCTTCGGGCTTATGATCATGGAAGTGGCAAGGTCCTTTAGGCGGTAGTGAACGGCTATAGCGATCTGCAAACTCGTCCGGGTGTCGAGAAATCGTGGTGTATCGACACGTTTCTTTGCAGACGCCAAGGTCAACATCAACGTTGACCCGAAACTGCCCTCCGCGGGGATTGTAATTCCCGACCGGATCCCGTGATCCATTGCTCCATCCCTGAACCGGCGCAGGGATGACGATCCGCGGGAAGACCAGTCTTCAGCGCTCCACTCAAATATGTCGCGCCTACGCTTCGCCTGGGTTACAACGGGATCGATGCGCGAGTAGTGACTGCCCAGATAGAGGTCCTGCCAGGGTTCGGGGTAAGAATTGAACGTCTTGATATCCAAAGCCTCTGCCTGGAGGTAAGCAAAACGGTCAAACCCGTGAGCTTGCGCAAAATTCTCAAGGGCTGACTTGATCATCTGTTCGTCCAGTGAGGCATCGAGCATATCGATCAAAGATCTGAGAATTCCATCCAAAGATAATCTCCTAGTGTATCCAAGGCGACGAGATATGCGGCCCGCAATATGAGCCGGCAGCCGCTGGTCGCGGTTCTGCATGAGGGTTTCGCCGATGGTGCTTCCTGCGGCAACCAGGGGTGATAGTGAACGTTGAAGGAATACCCCGTTCCGTGCATATAGGAGTAACTGCACAGGCGCTCGATTCAAGCGATTATGATAAAAAACGGCGAAACGCGAACGATTTTTGGTAGCGTGGTTGCGCCACTGAAAGCGATTGCGCTTTGAGCCTGTACGCGGAAGAAAAAATCCGATCCTGGGCGACAACGAGATTGAACCTATAGCCCGGCCTGATCTGGTTAGTCGGCTGCACCTTGAGATTCATCCTTTGCTCAGCGACCCACCCCAGGCACCCAGAATTCCCTGCGACGCGCCTTGAGCGAACCTCTACCGTGACCAGCGTCAGGAGAGGCGGACGACGACAGTGCCATGAAATGGGAACTTGGCGATCACAATAACGATGGAAAATTGCTTGAGGCGGCGCATGCCTGTCGACCAACGCCGGTTCTAGTGTCGGCACATGCCATATTGCCAGCACGCCTGCCAGCATCGTGCGCACGAGGACCTGACCGTCGAATGCGTCGACACGAGGCAAGCTTGGTGAATTTCGACCCTTCGGTGCGTTGCCTTCGGGTATCAAAACATATCCTCAGCCCTTCAGGGCAGCAAACCCATTTGCGTCGTCTGGATTATCTGCGCCCGGCCTGATGGCGGTCGTCTTGGCGGTTCGCTCTGCTCGAGATCGTGGAACTGTAGTTTTGAGGTCGAAGCTTTGTGAATGTCGCGGCGTCGGCCGACAGCGTCCCCGCCACCGCCTTTGTCACGCCGATCTGTTTGGGCTCGCCCAACCGCCGAAGAGGCCAACCGACACGAGCGAGAATCCGTTCAAAACGAAGATCTGTAACAGTGACGATTTCCGTGATGCCGTACGTGATCGACCATTCGAGGATCCCCGCAAACATCGTCAAGGTAGCTTCGTGAACTGAACCTTCCCCTCTCCCCTCTTTGAGCGTCGTGTCCACGCAAAACCGCGAACTCTCAATCATATTAAAATGGGTCTGCAGGTGTCCAGTTGGGAGCAGCGACGAGAAAACGTCGCCCACCATCGTCGGCCCGTTCGCAGGAAGGAGCCTCGCGCATCCGGCGATTTGGCCGTTCGACGATACAGCCAGGATATAGGTTGGATCATATGTGTCGAAGACGTCGGCCTCGCACCCATCAACAACGGCAACATCCCAACCAAGCCGCTCCGAAAATACGCGAGCTCGCAGCTCGTGATGACTTTTCAGGAGGTGATCTTCATGGCAGGAGCGCGGTCTGGAGAAGGCAAATATGTGCATGAATATCTCCCTCGTTTTTTAACGAGGACAGAATCAGCACAGAACGAAGCCCGCGTGCAGTTGTAGAATCCTACAAGCTGACTCTCGCGGCGTCAGCTCATGTCTGTGCTGAAGGCTCCGCCACGCCGTTGCGCCCTCCAAAGAGTTCGAAAACACAAGATATTGGGCCGTCAGAGGACGTGTTTTCGCAACGCAGAGCCAGGGCTTGTAGCGATAACGTGCTGCCGGGCAGGAACGTTGACACTCCAAACCGACAGGGTCGCCCTTCAATGCGAAGTGGACGCTCTTTTTATTCGATATCAAACCGCTTCAGCATCGATCTCAGCTCGGCGTTCTCCTGACGGAGCTTGACCATCATGAGCCCCTTCAGGCGGCGGTTCTCCTCCTCGAGCGCGTCAAGATCGTCCTCGCCATTGTCCTGGGCAAAGACTTCGAAGCCTCCACCGACGGCGCGCTCATGGATAGGGGCGCGCTTATCGGGTTTGGATGAACGAGTTGACTTGCCGGCGATTGGTCGATTGACGTCCGCCGCGGACGTAACACTCGCGGGGAGTTCGTCCGGTGGTTCCCGCAGGACTAAATCATCCCCGCCGGCTCGGTTCGATCCAGTTTGAACGCGAGGCTCTATCGAGGACGCACTTTCTAAACCGCGAACCTCAGCATTGACAACAGATTGCACGTCCGACCGGGCCGCATCGGGCAAAACGCCATCGGTCTCGATCTGCAGCGCAACGGCCCGCAGATCGAGATTGCCCCAAATGGATGGAGATCGAGCCTGAGCCTGCCGCCGATTCTTGTATTCGACAACGAAGTTGCGTTGTGTTGTTCTCATCGTTCCTCAGCTTCACATCAATTGACCGAGCGCAGTGCCCATTGCCGCGTTGACGGCGTCGTCTCAAACGTGAAGTATTGCCTAGTTCATCCCCAGCCGCTTGCGCAGCGCAGCATTTTCCGCCCGGAGTTTTTCGCCAAGCAACTTACGCAGTCGGCGATTTTCTTCCTCAAGCTGAGCAAATTCAGCGAGTTCGTCGTCAAACGTGGCAGTGCTCGCGGGCATTTTAGCCGGAGTTATGCCAACGGCTTTTTTCCAGGTGTAGTAGGTCTGGTCGGATATCGCCAAAACCTTCACGGCATCCTTCAACGTTGCGCCACCGGCGATGGCAGCTTCAACTTGATTGATCTTCTCGCGCTTCTCGTTGTCACTCAATCCGCGCGCCTTTGGCTGTGCCGTCTTTTGAATGACCGAGCTGGCCTTTGCCGCCGCCGTTGGTTTCTTAGACCTCGACTGCTTGGCGCGAGCGGACTCCGCTTCAGGCTTCGTCTTAGTGTTCTCAGACGGGTTAAGGAGTTCTTCGTCGGCCATCGATGATCCTCATGTTGTTCCACGCGTTTTCGACCAGGTCGGGGCTGGTGTCAACGCCGCCGCATGGAAATCCCATCAGCCACCCTACCGCGGAGGATTGCGGAAGACAGATCGCCTGCGGATATGCCCGAACTTCTGTGGTCGATTGGAGCTTCGGCGCCGGCGCGGACGCCGCTCGCACAGGCTTTAAGGTTACAGGTGATCCGGGACTGTCTACCGCGGAACCAAAACCAGCACCAACAAAAAACGACTGCATATAAGGTCCAAGTGTCGCTCGACGCGGAGACATATCCATCCACGACGTTGGCCGAAAATATAGGACAACTCGAGATTTTTTATTTTTTCTCGGACGTTTTCACCGTTACGATTAGAATCTCTATCTTCCATTACTACTTACAAAGCTCCTCGCCTCAGAAAGAATTTAAGAGTTTTCGTAATTCCAAGCGATATCCGCGATTTTCTCTCTGGTCCAAAGCGTCCAGTGTCGATCATGTTTTTGGCCCGTCTGAAAAGTGCGCTGCGGGTTCAAGCTGGTTGTACCTGTCGTGACGAGCATGTTTCCACGGGGCTGTTAATGAACGCACCCAACCCACACAGAGCCGAACCGTTTCTCGGCGGCCTCGACGATGTTTTTGTCGCAGCCTTCCGATAAAACCAAGCCGAACGGTTTCAATAGCGGTTCATAGTAGCCGTCATCTTCCATAGGACTTATCGGCTCGCTGCCCGCCAGAGCGTAGCGTATAGAAGCCCATAGCTCCCATGCGAGTTCCAAATCGCCCTGCTCATCGGGATAGACGCGACGCCTGGGCACCATCTTTGTAAACAATCCTAGTTCACCAAGGAGTATCGTTGCGACGAAATGAGCGCAGCAATCGGCAAGCTGAATGCCGATAACCTCTTTGGAGTCGCAGTCGGCAGTTAGTACACAGCCGTTTGGCAGTGTGACCGGCTGACGCTTCATGCCTTCGTCCAGATAGGCGGTGACCATTTGAGCGCGATCGTGAGACGAAACTACCTCGCTGATGCGCGCGGCCAACGTCATCAACTGGTGCCGCTCATCTAGGGCGCAAACGCCAATGGCGATCTTGCATCGACCAATAATTTCGCGAAAACGTTCACGCAACTCCTGCGCCTGCTTATTTCCGCTCATTGTCATGCTGCTCTTAAACTCGTCGCGGCCTGGGACAAAACCGCATTGCGACAACGCATCCTTGGCTAGACCAATCTCGTTCGGCCCGGCGCAGACCGCGGCAAGAACAATGAAATTCGCCCGCTCGTGGATGCTTTCGTCGAAATAGATATCCATCCCGTAGTTGCGACGACATTTGCGGTATTTGTAAACACCCCGGGCCAGTCAGAGGCGGTCATAACGTGACCAAGGCGGGTTGCCGTTCCCGAGAAACATGAAAGACGGGACTCTGCCGCCCGAAGATATTGGCCTTGGCGTCGGTCGTTGCGAGCTCGATGCGGCGGCACAAACGATACCGCCACAAAATCGACCATGCTTGTGAAGTCGGCCTCAATCCTCGTTCTCGTCGATCTTGTCGGCCAACTGGTTAAGGCCCGCAAGCAACAGCTCGAACCTCTCAAAATCGGGGGGGTGACCCTGGACTGCTTAGGTTCTTAAAAAAGCGCGTTCACATCATCCAATATCGCTTGCAATTCTTCGTCGGCCTCAGGCTTTTCGTTTCTCATCGCAAGATCTCCCGCGTGTGTTCCTCGAAGAAAATACGGGGGAAAGCTTGGCTGCTCCTCCTGCCGGCTTGAAGTTGCTTTCTGAGAATTTCAGTTGCCTGTTCGATCCGTAGCGAAGACGCGATCAGACCTGCGAAGGATGGATACAAACGTTTCTTAAGCGCGCTAAAACGGAGAACATCCGGACTTGATGCTGCGCCGCCCCGTCGTTGGGTGCGGGCACACCTGATTTGAACTGCGGTTGTGCTGCAATACAATCGGTGACCAGTCACTGAGTTTCTGGCCACCACTGCGCCCTCACCGGATCCGGGGCTTGCTAGACGTGACCTCAGCAAGCGATGACGCTTCGTCCTCGAGCGAACGGCACGCGCTTAGCCATGCCCCCTCATCCACTCCCAGGTTTGTGCGCAGCCAGGCCAGTGTCATGCGCTTTGTCGCCTCCAGAGCATCAGGCGCCTCGATCTCGGTTTCCTTTGCGTCGAGCCCCGCGATCCCGCCAAGGCCGTGTCCGGCCCCATGCAATGTCAAAAGCGCGTCCGCTCCCGGTGCATCGTAAAACGCATCGGCATGCCATTCCGGGCCGCGGCTTGTGAAATGCGGATTGTCCGCATCGCCACAGACGACAAGGCTGCGGGTCGTCATGGTGGAGAAATCGACATCGAAGAACGGAAATCGGCTGGCGCTCTCGTCGGTCATGTCCTTTCCGCCTCGTCCGGGGGCTGCCAGCAGGATGCCTGCCGAAATGCGGGGATCGGAAAAGTCCTCGCCATTCAGCTGCGCGCCGAGAAGCAGCCCGACCGTGTGACCTCCAAACGAGTGCCCTGCCGCGCCGATCCGCGAATAATCCATTCGGCCCGTGACAGCTGGCGCCTGTTGTTCGATTTCGCTCAACCGGTCGAGGATCACTTTCATCTCCTCGACGCGCTCGCGCCAAAAGAACGGCGCGCCAGGGGCATCTGAAGGCAAGCCAGCGACACGAGAACTTGCATGCGTCGGCTGGATGACAGCGAAGCCACGCTCGGCCCAATATTGGACGAGGGGTGCGTAACCGTCCTTTGACGGGATATAATTGGAAGGCCCAAACCCATGCGAGAGCAGCACGATGGGAAGGCTGTCGCCGGTCGCCGGTGCGGTCAGACGCAGGTCCAGCGGCTGGCGTCCAGGCATCTGCAAACGGAGTGGAGTATAGGCCACCGTGAGAGCGCCCTCAGGGGTCGGGATATGTTTTGCGAGAGCGATCAGGTTATTCATGATCGGGTATCCTTCCATTTGTGTCCAGATGGTGCTTCAAGACACCGAGTGTCCCGCGTCACGAAACCAGGTTTGAGCGTCTGCGCCGGCGGGCATTTTCATCGGCGCTTGCGGATCCGTCACCGCACGCCAGACGGCGTCTGCCACGTCTTCCGGCGTAGTGCATTCCGTGCTCGAGCGCAGCGTCGTCAGGTAATCATGGACGAATTCGCGATAAGGCTCGGGGATTTCCAATCCCATACGGGCGACGGCGTTCTTTCCGAACCCCGTTGTCGGGGCAGAACCGGGCAGAACGAGCTTGACGCGGACGTTGAAAAGAGCAGCTTCGATAGCGAGACTCTGGGTAAATGCGTTCAGCGCCGCCTTGCTGGCACTGTAGACGGAGAGTGCCGGCAGCGGCTTGAGGGTGACGATGGAGCTGACGTTGACGATCACGCCTGACTGAAGGGTGCGCATTTGAGGAAGGACCGCTTTGGTCATTGCCATTGCGCCAAACACGTTCGTTTCGAACACCTCCCGGATCTTCGACATCTCAGCGCCTTCGAAAGCATTGAGCATCCCGACACCGGCATTGTTGACGAGAGCATCGATTGGTCCAGCCGCTTCAACCGCCTTAGTGATGCTATCCGCGTTGGTCACGTCGAGCGCCAGGACTTTAAGCCTTTCGTTCTGGGGCAGCAGGTCGTTCTGCGGGATACGCATGGTGGCGACCACGTCCCAACCCGCCGTCGCAAATCTTTGCGCGGTAGCGAGGCCGAAGCCCGATGAGCAACCTGTGATGAGGATTTTGGGCATAGCGTTGTCTCCTGACGATTGATTTGTCAGAAGATGGACGAAGGGGAGCGGACTTGCTATATTCATATGTCCGAGAATATTTAGCATAAGTCCGAGATATGACCGATCCAATCGCCGAAGTCGTTTCCCTCCTGAAACCAAGTCCGTCGATCTCGAAGCTCGTAACGGGTGGCGGCCAATGGCTGGTTGAGCGCACGGAACTCGGCAGTCCGTTCTACTGCGCAGTCGTCGAGGGCAGTTGCCTGATGACGATCTCCGGCCGGCAGTCGATGGTGCTGACGGCTGGGGACTTTGTGCTGGTTCCCAAGATCTTTTCATTCACAATGAGCAGCCTCGAGCCACCGCCACGGGGGGCGCTTGCCCGGCGTCTGGAGACCAGCCCAGGTGTCTTCCGGCTTGGAGACCCCGAGGCGTCCACCGACATCAAAGCGATGGTCGGGCATTGCGCGTTCGGTACAGACGACAAGGCCCTCCTAGTATCGTTGCTTCCGGAGGTCATCCACGTCCATGGTGAGGCGCGCCTGATGACGCTGGTCAACATGATAAACGATGAAACAAGAGCTGACCGCACCGCACGCGAAATGGTGCTGCACAGGCTTTTGGAAGTGCTGTTGATCGAAGCTTTGCGATCATCTGCAAGTGCTGCGGCTCCTCCTGGTCTGCTTCGCGGTATGGCCGATCCGCTCCTGGCGCCCACCTTGCGCCGCATCCATGCGGATCCCGGCCGCAGCATGACGGTTGAGACGCTCGCTCAGGATGTGGCGATGTCCCGTTCGACTTTCTTTGATCGCTTTCGAAGAGAGGTCGGCGTCGCTCCGATGGAATACGCGACCGGCTGGCGCATGGCACTGGCGAAGGAATTACTTCGCGACGATGTCGCCATGGCCGAGATCGCGCAACGCGTCGGCTATGGGTCCGCAAGCGCCTTCAGTGTCGCATTCAGCCGGCATGTGGGAATGCCGCCTGGCGCCTACTCACGCTTAAATATCTCGGAATAGGACCAGCGCGATTCCCGATTGGGAACGAGCTGTTCCCAAAATGCCGTTGTAGCCCACCCCTCCTCCGAATGTCTTAGACGCGGAAGTTATGGGGCAAGCCGGATCAGGCTTTTCGGACCTGGCCTTGATGACGATGGTCACGGTCAAGGAACGGCTCGACTACGGCGCTCTCCAAGGCGTTGCTATCAGCCTTTGCGAGCGCGACCGTACCATTTCCAAAGAGGTGAGCGCATAGGTCTTTGGGTAACGAGGAGGCTTTTGGATGGAGCAATCGCCCGCCGGGAAGGTGGTCGGTCGAAATCGAGAACCATCTTGGACTACGGCGAGTTAGAAGGCACTATTCGGAAAGGCCAAGATGGCTGCGGCACCGGCTGGGTGTCGGCGCGTGCAAATTTGAGCTGTTTGGCGACGTCGACATCCAATTTTGGGTCGACGCAATCTCGACGATACCAGGTTGCTCCCACGATCCGTGCCCAACGCAAATCGAGTTTCCCAGGCCTGTACATCTGGCGCTTGATTTGGCCGGAGTAAGGTTCCCGCCCAAACTCTTCAAGCTTATGGTCCCTGCCCAGCCATGGGCGCTGATAGAACTGCGGAATGTATTGCTTCAATCAATCTCCCGGCGTTCAAATTCACTTCGGAGCATTTGGGTTGAAAGGCTCTCTACCCAAAGCTTCGGCTATCTTGCGCCAATCTCTGCCCCCATGCCCGCGATGCGCAAGCACTCGACGTTGGTTAAATGTGCCATGTCACTCGCGTAGTAATAGCCGAGCTGGTGAAGCTCGGAGAGGAGAAAGGGCTTAAGCCGGAGATCTGAGAGCTTCGTGGACATGGCTGGATCAAAGCAACGTCGCGTGTTCAAATCAACTCGCAAAATTGACTGTTGTCCCGCCTTCAGCCAGCCGGATGATGGCCAAGCCTGTCGTCGAATGGTTTTACATTGTCACCACCGAACTGGGCCTCGGCCGTAATCATCTCGATGAATTCGGCGCTCGACATGACCCGGGTCCCGGATAGCAGGTCGAACTCGCAAATAAATGTGACAGCCCATCGCGCATGATCGATCTGCACTGCGGTATGGAACGATTTCATCTTTCCCTCCTGGTTTCCCAGATTGAAGCACAGTGGCGGCAGATCGTCTAACCGCCGCAAGCCGGGGGTGCAAAAATAAGACTGCAGAAGCTTGACTCGTCCACTATAGGTGACTATCGTCAACATAATGAAACGCAGTGATCGGTGTTAAAATGTCGTTCAAGGAAGCAGCTTTAGATCAGAGCGGTCATAACAGCGATTGCGGAGACATTGCCCGCCAACTGCGCAAGGAAAGGGAGGGTAGGAACTGGTCCCTGTCTGACCTTGCTGCTCAGTCGGGCGTTAGCAAGGGGACGATCAGCAAGATTGAACGGCGAGAGGCAAGCCCGACGGCCGTCGTACTGTCGCGGCTGGCAGCTGCATTCGGATTTACCTTAGCGGGCTTTCTCTTGAAAGCTGAAGATTCCGGCGACCCGGTCACGCGGCGCGCAGAGCAGCCCGAATGGGAGGATCCCGAGACAGGCTACAAGCGTCGTCAGATCTTCGTTAAGGCCGACCATCCTATCGATCTCACTGCTATCGAGTTTCCTCCAAACCGCAAGATCAAGTTTCCTGCGGTTGCATTTGGTGCTCGCAGGCATCTAATTTGGGTCCAAACCGGCGAAATTCTCATCCGGATCGGCGAGGACGCTCATCACCTGACCGCCGGCGATAGCATCGGCATCAATGTCCTCACGGACGTGTCTTTCGAGAACGAGACGGATGCGCCGTGCTTCTATCTTGTGGCAACCGCAAAGTAAACGCGGGGAGTTTTCATGCTTTCCCCCCTGCGCAATTATGTGGCGGCCGGATTGGTCGAACTCAGTTCGCAGAATAACCGTACTGCGATTAACGGCTTCCGGGTGATTGCGCTTCGCCCACCGCAGCACTGTTCCTCGCGTCCAAGACAGATGGAAAGCTCGCGGGCTGTGTGGCCATCCATGATTTCGGTGAGCGGGCGATGCGGAGAAGAAACGCCTTTTCGTCGCCCCTGGCTAAGGAGGCTTCGGACGTGGAAGAGCCCTGGTCGAGAGCGCTGCCACGAGCAGATGGGTTTCAACCCGGCTTGTTCTGAATCCCCGTGGCCGAAATGCCCGCTGCCATTGCCGCTATGAAGACTGGCTTCCGGATGATCGCCCATACTGGGATGACGTCCTTCCTGTTTTCTGTTTCGGAAAAACATTGTGATTAGAGAAAAGCGAAAAAACGCGATGACCCCTATGCCTGTAGAAACCAATGAATCTATAAGCCAGCTCTCGAAGATGTGGGGCAAGCTGGTGGCGGATGTCGGCGGCATGATTGCCGATGAGGCCGGGCTCGCAATCCGCTGGGCCGACTCCCGCTTTGTCTTTTACAATGCGCTTGTTGCGACCGATCCGGTGGAAGGGGATGAGCAGCTAAGGCACTTGCTCGCGCGGTCCTCGCAATACATGGGTACTCAGGAGCAGCCTGGATGCCTTTGGCTCTTTGACGACCTGATATCTCCAAAGGTTAGAGGCAGACTTGAAGATCTGGCACGCGAGGCTGGGCTTGTGAGTGCTTTTACATGTTGGGGCATGGCCGGCGATCTGATCGAACTGGACGAACCACATCATCCTCTATTGCGCTTCGAACGTGTCGCAAGCGCTCAGCATCTTGAAGATTATTCGCGCCTCAATGCCCGCGCCTACGGCATGCAAGAGCAGGACGCAGTTGCGGCGCTCCGCAACTCGCGCCTCTGGCGTGAGGAAATCTTCGCCTATGTCGCCTACGAGGGGTTGAACCCAGTGGCTTGTGCAGGTGCATGCAAGGTAGACGGTCGACTTTTCCTGGTCCTGGTCGCGACGGAAGCCGCGCATCGTCGCCGTGGCTTTGGAGAGGCGATCACGCGAAAGGCTTTGACAGAGGCAAGTCGGGCAACTGGGATTAAGCGGGTCTGCCTGCAGGCAACTTCAGACGGCAAGCCCGTCTATGAAAAAATTGGCCTCCGCGTGAACTCTTCACTCCAGTTGTTCATGCAGGGCCCGTCTTGAGGATGTCTCCATCGATTGGGACAATCTCGGGTCGTGCGACGGCATGACGCTCATTTGCCACCGGTTGGTCGATGCCGTCGGCTGCCCGAAATCATCGCCCCGTCTGCCGGCGCCAGCGTCTTACCGCGAGCACCGCCGTGCCTGTCTGCTCGGCCGCGAGCTGCAGCCGGCGGGAGGCGACCATGGGAAGAGGCCATGGACCTCGCCCGTCCGTTACCGAAGGATGCGCTGATTATTTCGTCGCACGAACCGTATTGATCCACGATCGTCGCGAGATCCGGAGACCCGGTGGCACAGGCAGTCTGCTTTGATGCCTGAAACCAGGCTTGATCGCATCGAAAAATGAAAAAGCCTGCCGCGGAAGGAGGTGCGGCAGGCTTTCGAAAGAAATGAACAACGGCTGGGAGGAGAAATGCCGCTGTTCCGTCAGGCTCCCCTTGGGAGGAGGAGTGGGTCGCCTGAAACACGAAGCTCTGCGGGAGGAGATGCATCGCTTCGATGAGGTAAAAAATACCAGAGGCGGCCTCAACCGCCAGCGCTTATATTGCAGCGCAGCCATGCATATGCTGCAATGCGATATAAGTCTTTGCTCATTTTCCGATCATTATGATGGTCGTCCAGCCTTCTTCTGAAATTTGAGGTTCGTCAGTGCAGGATCTGGCTGAGGAACAGCTTGGTGCGCTCGTGCTGCGGATTGTCGAAGAATTCGGCCGGTGAATTCTGCTCGACGATCTG
>Ga0102593_1001475_pt1 | contig 22946 bp, 17 predicted proteins | sample AraplaCol_mMS_r2_2_FD_76862 | JGI IMG/M metagenome (GOLD analysis project Ga0102593, IMG submission 76862) | Arabidopsis root microbial communities from North Carolina, USA - plate scrape MF_Col_mMS_r2 (SPADES assembly) (version 2) | ecosystem: Host-associated > Plants > Roots > Endosphere...
TGTCATGCTGTTCAAAGAGATGCTCATTAATTCGTGGTGAATAAACGGATTTTGAAACCGTTCTAATGCAGATTTAGCAAATGACAAAGACTCTTCTTCCGAAACAGGTAAGCAAGGAATAATTTCTTCATATAAACATTTTCGAATAAACGTTCCGATTACTTCATCTTCGACTGCTTCTCTGACCGTATTTAGTTCCGCTAAATACGCAACAGGCATCATAGCAGTATGAATACCGTTTAAAATTCTGACTTTCTGCAGCGCATACGGTGCAATGTCGTTCACAAATTTTACATGTAAACCAGCTTCTTCCGCAGGAAACTCCGCTTTCACCCACTCTGGTCCTTCAATAACCCATAAGTAAAATGGCTCTGCGATAACAAAAAAATCATCTTCATAACTCACTTCAGCCAGTGTATTTTTATCGTTTGGATACCCTGGCACAATTCGATCAACAAGCGTGCAGCAAAAAGCGTTTGCTTCGTGTATCCACTCGGTAAATTTCTTTTCTAAGTTCCATTTGTCGGCATAGCGCAATACCATTTTCTTTAACAAGTCCCCGTTTCGCTCCACTAATTCACAAGGAAGGATAATAAGTCCCTTTGTGGGGTCTCCTTGAAAAGCTTTAAACCGCTTATATAGAAATGCTGTGACTTTCCCTGGAAAACTCTTTTGCGGTGCATGTTCCAAGCGGTCTTCTTCTAAAAATGCGATGCCTGCTTCTGTTGTATTAGAAATAAGAAATCTTAGCTCTTCTTTCTCCGCTAATTGCATATACGCCTCATAATCTTCATATGGATTTAGACCTCGGCTAATAGATTCAATTACTTCATGTTCTTTGACTGCTTTACCGTCTTGAATTCCTTGAAGAGAAACCGTAAACAAACCGTCTTGCTCATTCAATTTACCTGCATTTCCCGTAATTCTCGGATTGACAGCTACTATACTGCCTTTAAATGCAGTGTGTTTGTTCATTTGATGAATTTGCCAATCAGCAAACCCTCTTAGAAATACGCCTTCTCCAAACTGCAGTACTTTTTCTGGGTATATACGTGTGTTAGCTTGCATCTCACGGTTTAGCTTCATGTTAGCATCTCCTTCTTTGCACACATTAACATTGTTATTTTTATAGATTTTTATATTATTTTAATTCTAAAAATGTTAACGTTAACATTTTTGGGCCGGTTATACTAAATAACCGGCTACATAGATGAGCGTGACTTTACAGACTGGCGAACCATTAATTCGGTATTAATTAAAACTTTATTTTGCAGCATATTTTTGTCATCTTTGTTCATTAATGATAAAACTGCTTCTGCTCCGGTCATGCTGATTTTCTCGATTGGTCTTTTAACGGTTGTTAGTGAAGGAGTGGTGTATTTGGCTAATTCAATATCATCAAATCCAATAATTGAGATATCACTCGGTACGTTTAGCCCAGACTCGAATGCGGCATTCATAGCACCGATTGCCATATCATCATTTGAACAAAAAACAGCAGTAGGCGGTTGCTTCAACCTTAACAGTGCTTTCATTCCTTCATATCCGCTTTGCATATCGTAATTTCCTTGAATCATATACTCTTGACGAATGGAAACATTATGATCAATTAACGAGTTAAGAAATCCTTCCTTACGCTGCTGAGTTGATTTAAAACCTTCTATTCCTTCTATGATTGCAATATGTCTGTGACCTAATTCAATCAAATACTCGCCGGCTTTGTAAGCTCCTTCTTTGTCATTAGACAAAATATTAATAATTGATGAATCGTCAACTTGGCGGTTGAGCACAATCAACGGGATGCCTTTCTCTACTACATTATATATAAAAGTGTTATCACGATCGCTTTGACTCATTAAAATAATCGCATCAAAGCGTTTATTATTGATGTACGTATAATCATCATAATCGTCAATGCCTCTTACAAATAAATTATACTGAACATCAATTACTTTACTTACCCCTCTAATACTATCCACTAAAAAACTTGGTGACGTACCGTTTGCCATGCTCGTAAAAAACAATCCAATTGTATGAGATTTTTGAAGAACCAAATTTTTCGCATGATAGTCAGGAATATAGTTAAGCGTATTTGCAATATCTAAAATTTTCTTTTTTGTTTTTTCTTTAATAAGCGGACTATTGTTTAATGCACGTGAAACCGTTGTATGTGATACGTTTGCTAGTTTTGCAATATCCTTAATTGTAACACCCATTTCATTTACCTTCCTTTAATGAATCAGTATCGATTTTTATTATAAGGATATCACAAGTTAGTAGGAATAATAAGCAAATGGTGAATGTTATGACAGTTTTGACTAAGACCTAGCATGAATATCTTGGACAATCTCCGCGTGTTTCTTATCCGTTAGCTTATACATAAAACCAATAATCACTGCAGCAATGGATAAAGCAATAGCAGGATATAGTAACAGCAAACTTTTAATCCCCACTAATGTACCTGCCTTTTGTGCCACGTTTGGGATATACCCAACTAACCCTAAACCAATACCTGATAAGAAGCCGGATAGCGACTGAGCGAGCTTTCGAGAAAAGTTGAACAGTGAATACGTTGTGCCTTCTTTTCTTTCGCCTGTTTTCCATTCACCATAATCAATGATATCTGATACAAATGCCCATGTAATCCCGTTAGGAATGCTGATACCTATAAAAGCAATACTTGCTAAAATCGTAAAAATTACGACGTTAGAAGGCATAAAGAAATTTACTGTGTCCGCTGCAATACTGATTCCTAAGCCAATCATTGCCGCCTGCTTTTTTCCAAATCGGCTAACAAGCTTTGGCAGCATAATGACTCCTAGAAAGGATGAACCAATAATAATAAAGTTCATGTAAGCCATCAATTTAATATTCCCTAAATTATATTGTGCAAAGTAAATAAGCATAGCTGATTTAATATTGTAAGCTGAAATGGTAAATACCGTCATAAATACTAAAATTAAAAGAGGTTTGTTACTTACAAACGTTTTAAAAATAGACTTGACTGATAATTTTTCTTTTGGACTCTCTTTTACGACAATGCGTTCTTTGCAATTGCGATAACATACATAAAAAGCGATTATTCCAATGACCGACATAATCCCCATGACAACGGGATAACCGATTTTTTCATTTGGAAATAACAGAATGAGCGGTACAACAGCAATGCTGGTTACAAACAGTGCACCTAATGATCCTGTTTGACGAAAAGCAGCAAGAGACGTGCGATCAGAAGTATTTTGAGTCATGGATGCGCCTAGCGATCCGTATGGAATATTGACAAATGAATAGCCAATTCCCCAAATCATATAAGAAGCGTACGCATAAATTAATTTACCCGCCGGTGAAAGGTTTGGAGAAATAAAAGTGAGTACGGTTAAAATAGCCAACACCATACTTCCGAACAGTAAATACGGTCGGAATTTCCCTTTAGCACCTATGTTTTTTCGGTAATCAATGGACGAACCAACAATTGGGTCGCAAACTGCCGCAAATAACTTACTTACTAGAAAAATTCCTCCCGCAGCCGCGGCAGGGATGCCTGCCACATCTGTAAAGAACTTCAACAAATACAACTGCCCTAAATCAAACATGAAACCGTTACCAAAATCACCCATACCATAAGATATTTTTTCTTTTACACTAAGATTTTTCTCTTCTACTTTTATTTCAACCTTTCTTTCTGTTGCCACAACACTCATGGTAATCCCCCTTCTCCCCTTGCAATTCTTTAAACTATTTTGCGTCTTTAATTTTGCAGCGTGTAGGCTGGGAAGCTAAAGTAGTCTTTAGCATTTTCATAACATACTCCTTTTACAATTTGCTCAAGCAACTGTTGGTCGTTAGGTACTTCCCCTTCTTCTACCCACGTACCGATTAAGCTGCATACTAGTCTTCTGAAATATTCATGCCTTGTATATGAAAGAAAACTTCGGGAATCTGTCAACATACCGATAAATCGACTAAATAACCCAATGTTTGATAACGCTTTCATTTGTTCTAACATACCTTCTCTTTGATCATTAAACCACCAAGCTGTGCCGAGCTGCAGTTTGCCAGGGATGCCATCTCCTTGAAAGCTGCCAATTATACTTGCTAATACATAATTATCTTTTGGATTTAACGAATATAAAATCGTCTTTGGCAAACTATTTTGTACGTCCATTTGATCAAGAAGCTGTACGAGAGGCTCTGCCACTTGTCCGTCATACATCGAGTCATACCCTGTATCTGGACCTAACTGACGAAACATTTTGGTGTTATTGTTTCTAAGAGCATGAAGGTGAAATTGCATTGCCCAACCTAGCTCATTATACAGCTTCCCTAAAAAGATTAACGTATATGACTTGTATTTACTTTCTTCTTCAGTACTTACGCCTTCACCTTTTAAGGCTTTTAAGAAAATCTCCGAAACTTCTTCTTTCGAAGTCTTCGTATATACCATTTTGTTTAGTGCGTGATCAGATAAACGCCCTCCCATGGAATGGAAAAAACGAGCTCGACTTTCAAGAGCTTTTAACAAATCATCATAGGTGTGAATGGAATGATGTGCACAATCTTGCAGCTTTGCAATCCAGTTCTTAAACCCTTCTTGATTGATTTCAAGCCCTTTATCCGGACGAAAGCTTGGAAGTACTTGGGTCTCAAAACCTTGGACATCTCTTAGATTCATATGATACTCTAGTGAATCTGTTGGGTCATCCGTCGTACAAATAACTTTTACGTTAGAACGTGTAATAAGATCTCTTGCACCAAACTTACCGCTTCGTAATTTCTCGTTTGCTTTTTCCCAAATAAACGGTGCCGTATGTTCATTTAATATTTCATCAATATCAAAGAAACGCTTTAACTCTAGATGCGTCCAATGATATAACGGATTCCCAATTGTCATCGGAACTGTTTTAGCCCACGCGAGAAATTTTTCATAGTCACTCGCTGATCCTGTTATCTTTTCTTCTTCAATTCCGTTGGCTCTCATCAGTCTCCATTTATAGTGATCTCCATCTAGCCAAACGTTAGTTAACGTTTTAAACTGTTTATTCTCATAAATTTCCTGGGGGTTTAAGTGGCAGTGATAATCAATAATCGGCATATCTTTTGCGTAAGCATTATACAAGTGTGCTGCTGTTTCATTTGTTAATAAAAAATTGTCATCCATAAACTTTTTCATTCCCATTCACTCCTTCACTTTTTTGTTAACGTTAACAAAATCAAATAAATTGATGAATACTCTTATTTATAGATAGCTATATTAATAAGATATAATCTTCAATAACAAAAATGTTAACGTTAACATTTTATTTAATTCTATTACTTATTTCTAAATTTTACAACAATTTATCTTTATATTTTTCAATTTTTTCTCTCTTTATTTTCATATATTGATTCTTCATTTTAAAAAAACAGGATTTATGACATGTTTCCATAAGAATTAAAGCAAGTTTTTTCACATAGAGCTTATACAAGGGTAATAAGGCGAACGGCTGTCTTTAATGCTATAATTAACTTCGTATGCAAAATATCACTACTAGCATTTAAACCATACATAGCCGCTTCACCTTATTTTCGTATCATTTAAAATAAAGGAATTTTAAAGAGAAAAGTGAATAGTATAAACATGCACTTTATTTACTATCTCTTTTTAATTTTCATATATTCATTGCTTTTAAAGGAGAGGATATCATGCCAGGAGCTACAAGCATGGTCGTAATTGGAATTACTGCCTTAATTGTATTTGGACCAAGTAAATTGCCGGACATAGGACGAGCATTTGGACATTCCCTGCGAGAATTTAAAAATGCAGCAGAAGGAATTATACAGGATGACGACAAAAAAACTCCAGAGGATACTACTGAAGATAAAGAGGAAAAATCCTAATTTTTATGTAAATGAAAGTTATACAGACTAAAAAGCCCACTTTTAACGTGCAGTGGGTTTCTTTTTTGATGTATGATAGTAAAAAATAGTAAAGAAAGAGGGTAACTTTTTGTTTAAATCGAAACTGCATTTTTGGACATTAGAACTATTAATGATTGCTTTACTGATTTACATTTGTAAACATATTTCGTTTGTTTTTCTACCAATCGGTGTGTTTATCTCCACTTTGTTTTTCCCTATTCTTGTAGCTGGTTTTCTTTTCTTTTTATTCGAACCAATTGTGTCATTTCTCACAAGAAAAAAAGTGCCAAAAACACTGGCCATCTTATTATTATACGTTGTTTTTATCGGCGTAATTGCTTCTATTGTGGGCGGTGTTGGACCTACTTTATCTAAACAATTAACTGATTTGGCTAAGAATATTCCGTCTTATATTGTAGAAACGAGAGAGTACATAAATGATTTATCTAACTCAAGATGGTTTAACTGGCTCGTTGAACAAAAATATGTGTCGCTCGATCATATTGAAGAGTCACTTTTAAACTACGCGTCTACTTTACCTACGAATCTCACAAACAGTATTTCATCTGTTTTAAGCGTCGTAACAAATATTACACTTACGGTTGTAACCGTTCCTTTCATTCTTTTTTATATGCTTAAAGACAGCCATAAACTTCGTAAAAATACGCTGCGTATGGTTCCTGCTTCTTACCGAAAAGAAACGTTACGTACAATGAAAGAAACAACAAATACGCTAGCTACTTATATTCAAGGCCAAATGCTCGTTTGTTTATTTGTCGGTATTAGTACATTTATTGGTTACCTCATCATCGGGTTGCCTTATGCATTAATACTCGCACTAATAGGAGCCCTTACTAATATTATCCCGTACGTCGGCCCTTTTATTGGCGTAGCACCCGCTTTAATCGTAGGTTTATTATACTCTCCTACAAAAGCAATATTAGTAATTATCGTCGTCGTAATCGTCCAACAGCTAGATGGGAACATTATTTCTCCGCTGGTAATTGGAAAAAAATTAAACACTCATCCTTTAACGATTATTATTTTATTGCTTGTTGCAGGTAATATTGCAGGAATACTCGGAATGATCTTAGCGATTCCGGCTTATGCTGTAACAAAAACAATTGTGATAAATATTGTAAGAATGATTCAATTCAGAAACAAATCTATCAAGTTGTAAAATGCAAAGGCAATACAATAAAAGGACCTTCTCTTGAAGGTCTTTTTATTGTTCCATAGGTTCAGCACTGACACACGATCAGGTGATTTCCATCCGGATCTTTAAATGTAAACCAATGATTGTGTTGAATTCCTGTCGTTAGCTCTACTTTTTTCTGCTTCATATATTCATAAGCTTCTTTGATATCGTTTGTATTCAAATGAAAAGCTGGCGTTTTAAAAAGCGTATTTTTTGAATACGTTTTGCTATCTAATACAATTCCTGTTCCATTCATAGGTATCACATATAAATGATCATATAAAATGTCCCCATCTGCTATCAAACCTAGTATGTCACAATACCAATCTCGTGCTTTTTTTATGTCCTTTACAGGAATAAAAACCGTGCCTACTTCATTTAATATAGGGTTCATTTATGACCTCCGGTATGGATTTAGTAGTTTTACAAAGTATTCTCTTTTAATCGCTGATAACCTTTTATTTTGAGATACTTTCTATCAGTCCATTAAACTCGGTAGCAGAATTAGTAGTCTTGCGGACAAGGTTATTCTCCATACATAAGCTACACGGCAAATGTATATACTTCATGACCAAACGTAGATTACTAAAAAAGAAAATGAGAAAATCTCCCCCTTCCTCTGCTTTGCACGTGTATAATGAAAAATAGACTATAGATAGTAGCCTTCTTTTGTTTGTAGCATCGAACTTTCGTGCATTACAATAGATTTAAAGCCACTATCCAGCTAAGAATTAAAATGACTAACTTAAGGTTAAGGAGGTTAGATGTGTATGGATTATTCATCTTTACTCATACGCGAAGTCATTGATAGAGTATCTAAATTACGCCTCTTATCTGTTTATAATGAAAGTATAAAAGGAGATTTAGAAAGCACCATCCTCCCTCTTTATCAGCAGCACTTTGAAAATAAAGATGTAAACGAAACGTTGAGAATTTTAAAAAAAGACTTTCTCAATCGTACGAAACGCAGATGGTTAGATGCTGCTATACGCGACTATGAGCAAAAAAATCCTAAGAAGAATAAAGAGCTGATTGGAGAATACAAAGCGCTAACAGCTTATTATAAAACGAATGGAAAAGAACTCTTTTGCAAACAGTTTGAAAACGTATCATCTCCGGAAGAAGTCATTGATAAACGAATTGGTATTCTGCGTGAATGGAGTCAAGAAGATAGCTTCTTCTTAACGGATTATCCTTATATTCATCAAAAAACCAAGACCCAGCGAGAAAAAGCAATCCATACGGATATATCTATTATTATTGGGCTTACTATACTGGATCCAAGCTTCCAAAACGGAAATCATAGTATTATTGAGAGCCCTTTTTCAACTGTAGAGAATCCTTTTTTCTCTAACTCAAGAGCAAAACTTCTCGTCGAGCAACCCCTATTAGAGAAAGAAGGAAAAGAATATTTCTTAAGTACTTATAACTCTGAAGACGGGACAGATTACGAATTGTTAATAGAAAAAGAATACGCTGAAGAAAATGGAAATAAAATTAGTGATTTAGATCGGTTTGATTATAAAGTGTTTTTAGAAATCATGAGCCAGCGGGACGAGTTGTTCGCTACACAAAAAATCATTAACGTAAAAATTGGTGACCTTGTGAAAGCACTTTATAAAACAGATAGTAAGCGCAACTATCAGATGATAGAAGAAAGAATTACAAAAATGAAGCACTACAGCATGACAAAAGTACAGCATAATAAGAAAATTGCCTATGGTATTTTTGACTTTGTAGATATTACTACGATGCCGAACGGAACGCGAATTGCTGAAATTCACGTCAATGAAGTGATATATAGAGACTATATTCAACGCCAAACGGTGCGTATTTATAAAAATAAAGTAGAAAAATTAAGTTTAGACGCCGCTTATCATTTGCTATTCGTTATGCAAAAAGAGCGCCTCATTTGCTATGAAACAAAATCTTCATACAATGTCACAAGAGATTATTTATATTTTTCGACAAGAGTCCGCTTTCGAAAAAGACGAAAAAAAGAAAACCTTGTCGAAATTGAAACAGCCTTAGATGAGCTAGTCGAACAAAAACTAGCTGTCCAATCCTATAAAAGAGTGGGCCAAGTGTTTCAGATTACCTTTATTCCTGTGGGAGAAAGTGAAGTAAAAGACTTATTAGCTGGTGATTACGAATATGCTCCCCTTTCTATTTATCAAAACGTAACAAGTTCTATAGGCTAAAAAAGAATGCCCTTATAATCTTTATAAGGGCATTCTTTTTATCTATCTACTATTAATCACTGCATTTTTTGCTCCACATTTCCGTGCGAAAGTGTTTTTTTGCTCCAATTCTTTATGTAAACATATTATTTCCCCTGCTAATATAGCTATTAAACTTCACCTTCCTTATCATTTTGTGAACTTTTTGTGTCTAAAAAAGTATTTATAATTGTTTTTTGCTCCAGATCCCCGTGCGAATGTGCCGTTTTTCTTTCTATACTGCATTTACTATAAGTTTGGCTCCAATCTTCCGTGCAAATATGCCACTTTTACATAAATTTTCTTGTGCCAGCGACTTTCCCTCTTCGTTTCCTTCAATTTTTGCTCCACATCTCCGTGCAAAAGTGTTTTTTGCTCCAGATTCCCGTGCAAACATGCCACTTTCTTAAAAAAACACTATTTTTGCTGCAAATGTTTGTTTATCCCCTCTGAAAATGTGAACTTTTTGTGTCTCAAAAAGGGCAATTTTCTTTTTTTTGTCCCTTTTTTCCGTGCAAATGTGTCACTTCCTTGCTTGGATCTTTACTTTTATCATTTTTGCTCCTATTCTCCGTGCGAATATGTCATTTTTACATCAAAAATTTTTTTGAATTTGTCGCATTTTGTGTATTTCATCCGTCATAATACGACATTTAGCTTAAGAATGCTGTTTTATCAACGTTTATGAAATATAACACTATTTTTGCTCCACATCTCCGTGCAAATATGTCACCTTTTAAATAGATGTCTCGTCCCTTGATATCACTAGTCTTTTTAAAAAATGCACCATTTCCCCGTGCAAATATGTCATTTTACAGCCTATATGACTGTGTCTATACTGTAAAAGACGACGTCTATAGTTTTGGAAAGGAGGTCACTACATGAGTATACAAAAGCTGTCACTAAAACGGCACACCCTTGTAGCAAACAAGCTGCTGATTGCCATGAGCGGCTTAAGTAGAAACACTAAACGAGACAATAGCTATTACTATGAAAAACACTCATTTGGTCTTGCGAAAAACTTTGTAGATATAAAGTGGACGGGTTCTCTGATGAAGCAAATTTTAGCTTACGTAGCCAAATGTAACAGCCAGGGGCATATTTCAATTATTTCTGAGCAAGAACTGGCTAATACAATCCAATGTTCCGTTCGGACCGTTCAAAATAATAATAAGCTTTTAGAAGACTATGACATCATTCGCTGGGATCGTTTATGGGGAGACTATATTCAAGTTTCTTTAAACAACTATTTAGAGGATTTTTTAGATTTACATATAAAAGAAGCTGCTGATGTTCAAAACATATCATATAATCCTGAAATGCTTGATGAAGATAACAATACATATACTTCAAAAGGTGGTTATACTTCTGTTTCGATGGAAGTGATTTATCAATTGCTGGCTATTAAAAATATCAACATGCTGCGTCTGGCTTTACGTGCGTTGTACGTATACGAATCTGATGTAAACGTAAAGAAAGATTCAGAAGCACTTTTATCTTACACCGAGGTAAAACACATTCTTCCAAAATACATTGGCTATAAAGCTGCTATTAAAGAAATGGCTAGTAAATTGAGTACAATTTTCCGTATCGATGTGCTAGAAAAAGATGATTGTGTCAAAACATTATTAGAAGAAAAGCAGCCAAGAAAATCAATTATTGAAAAAATCAAGGATGGTTTTATTTTAAGCTTTAATTTAACTGGTGCTCATGATAGTAAAAAACAAAAAGAAATCGAAAAAATCCGTGGAGAGCATGCATTTGCTCAGTTTAAGAATTTCTTTAAATCTTTTGGACATTATTCAATTAAAAAGGAAGATATTCATTCCATTGTACATGAGTTTGGTTTAGATATAATCGAAAAATCATTAACGTCCGTTCAGCGTCACCTACAACAAACTTACATAGAAGAAAGTATGGATGCATTTCGCCCTCTTGTGCATGAAATGGAGTCAAACTTCTTTACGTATATCCGCAAAATTGCCAACGGGTATTATCAGGCAAAAATTAACGCTCTATAATACTCTTTTTTGTTATGCCTTTTTTTACTCATTTCTACTCTATTTTCCTTCCATTCTTTCTTTCTCTTTAACTTACTAAAATATAAATGTCTGTGAGCTATAATAAACCCTTTTAAATGATAATGATTTTCGTTTTCATGAAAAAAATCAACTAAATGAACAAAAAACACAATAAATAAACGTTATTTTCCGAACTATTGCGTAGAAAATATGGCTGTTATAAAAAAATCCTATATTTTTTCGTGAAAATTCTTGTAGTAAACTGCAGTTTTTTTGATTACTTTATTCCCTTTAACCTCAGTCAGCAGAAGGCTTTTACCCATATAAGTTTTAGCAATGTTTTTAATGTTTTTAATGTCTTTTTAATCTCTTATAAATATATAGTAATTTCTATAAAACAATGGACAGCAAATAAACAGCATTTATATATCCGAATACATTAAATTAAAATATATAACTCACTGAAAAAAGCGCTCCCATAAAATAGAAACGCTCTTTCTTACTTCATGTATCTGTATAACTTCATAAAAAAACACACAAAACAAATTCTTTACATCTGCTTTGTGTGTTTTTTTTATTTAGTAGGATTATATTGTTTAAGAACTTTATCACGTACATATTTAAGATGATGATACATTTTCTTGAATGCATCATCTGGGTCATGATTAGCTAACGCATTATAAATAGCGGTATGATGTTCTACAGTAAGTGCTGGTTCTCTAAAGGTAATTTCGCTATCTGTTTTTTCATGAGTGAAAAGCAGCGAATTAATCATACCTTCTACCACCGGATTATCCGCGCTAACAGCAATAATTCGATGGAATTCCTTATCCGCTGCACCGTAATTGTTATCTGTGCTCTTTTTTATTTCCTCGATCGTTTCTTTTAACTGTCTTAATTGATCATCGTTTATTTTTTCCGCCGCCATGGTTACTAGGCCCAGTTCTAGTGCCATGCGCGCCTCCACTACTGCAGGTAAATTATCGATTGATAACGCTAACATAACGGAAAAAGGATGTGCTCCTATTTTGTTATTAAAATACGTACCTCCACGAGTTTTTCGTGTAATTACACCAAGTACTTCTAATGCACTCAAGGCTTCTCTCAATACAGGGCGACTTACATTCAGTACGTCTAATAACTCCATTTCAGTTGGCAGCTTATCTCCTGGCTTTAATTGCCCGCTGACCAATAACTGAATAATACGGTCGACTACTTGTTTTGCCAGCGTATTACGATTAACGGATTCAAATGACACTTTTTTAGTCGAACCACTCATCTTCATCCACCCTTTTCTGAATATTGTTTATTTGTAAGACTAATTATATCATATAGAGTTTTTTTATGTATTACCAACCACTACTTCTTAACTATTCTTATTTCTTATCTACATAGGATTATGTATTAAACTGCTCGTTATTATAAAAAACAGAAGCTCGAACAAAGACGTAGAATTGTTCGAGCTAAAAGCACCCTGTAATTATTTTTGAAAAAATTTTTAACGTATCAGACAAGGACGTTTATTATCAAAGCTCCAATTTTTAATTAAATACTGCATAGCTTTTGAATCATCACGTGCTCCTAATTGCATTTTCTTATATAGCTGATGTGCTTGCTCGATTCGTTCTAAATCCACCTCTATGCCAAGTCCTGGTTTTTTAGGTACTGCTACTCTTCCTCCCTCAATTTTAAAAGGATCTTTTGTCAATCGCTGACCATCTTGCCAAATCCAATGCGTATCAATAGCCGTTATTTTTCCAGGAGCGGCAGCAGCCACATGAGTGAACATGGCCAGTGAAATATCAAAATGATTATTTGAATGTGATCCCCATGTAAGACCCCATTCATGACACATTTGAGCCACACGAACCGAGCCTTGCATCGTCCAAAAGTGGGGATCAGCTAGAGGGATATCCACAGCGTTTAACTGAATAGCGTGACCCATTTGACGCCAATCTGTAGCAATCATATTTGTAGCAGTTGGCAGTCCAGTTGCTCTGCGAAATTCCGCCATTGTTTCTCTTGCTGAATATCCATTTTCGCTACCGCAAGGGTCTTCTGCATAGGCCAATACATGATGTTTATTTTTACATAGTTGAATAGCTTCTTCCAAAGACCAAGCCCCGTTAGGATCTAAGGTAATTCGAGCTTCAGGGAAGTTTTCAGCTAATGCTGCTACCGCTTCTATTTCTTGCTCACCTTTAAGAACACCGCCTTTTAGTTTAAAATCGTTAAATCCATACTGCTGATGAGCTGCCTGTGCAAGTTTTACGATTGCTTCGGGAGTCAGAGCTTCTTCATGGCGAAGTCGAAACCACTCCACTTTTTCATTTTCACCACTTAGATAGTCCAAGTCAGTTTTTTTGCGATCTCCAATATAAAATAAATAACCTAGCATTTCAACATGTTCCCTTTGCTGGCCTTCTCCTAATAATGCTGCAACTGGTACATTAAGAAATTTCCCTACTAAATCTAATAAAGCTGCTTCCAGTGCAGTAACGGCATGAATGGTCGTCCGTAAATCGAATGTTTGAAGTCCTCGTCCTGCCATATCTCGATCTCCAAATTTTTTACGTACTGTATTTAAGATGTTATTATAATTTCCGATTGATTGATCTACTACAAATGTCTTCGCATCTTCAAGCGTTTGACGAATGTTTTCACCTCCAGGTACCTCTCCTACCCCTGTGCTTCCAGTACTGTCTTTTAAAATAACAATATTTCGAGTGAAAAAGGGACTATGGGCACCGCTGAGATTAAGCAGCATACTATCATACCCAGCCACTGGTATAACCTGCATATCTATAATTTGAGGCGTAGTCGACTTTTTTTCGTTTTGAATTTCACTATTTGTAAGAACATAATTATTCATGCTTTTCACTCCTGATCTAAGTTTTTTGAATCCGCTTACATATTGAGCGTACTTTCATCCTTTGAGGAGATATTCTTCAGTTCTACTCGTTTAATTTCTCCTACTAAAAGAAGATAACAGAGAATAGCTATAAGAGCGTTAGCGCCCACAAAAACCAATGCTCCATTAAAAGAGCCTGTTGCATTGACAATGTATCCAATAATAATAGGCGTTGTAATAGAAGCAACGTTCCCAAATGTGTTAAAAAGCCCACCGCTTAAACCGGCTATTTCTTTAGGGGAAGTGTCAGCAACAACAGCCCACCCTAATGCCCCAAAGCCTTTTCCAAAAAAAGCAAGTGACATAATTACTACAACAATCCATTCAGCATCTACATAATTGCAAGCAACCATGCTACAGGAAAGCAACATGCCAATAACGATAGGTGTCTTACGTGCAAAAGTTAATGAACGACCTCTTTTTAAAAAGAAATCAGATACAATTCCCCCTAACACCCCTCCTAAAAATCCGCATATGGCAGGTAGAGAAGCAATAAATCCAGCTTCCAAAATTGACATTCCGCGTGCTTGAACTAAATAAACAGGAAACCATGTTAAAAAGAAATACGTGAGCGTCGTAATACAATATTGTCCAATATAAACACCTAACAACATTCTGCTTTTAAGAAGTTGTTTAATTTGATTCCATCCTGGGCCAGTATTTTTCTTTGTTTCTACTTTTTTTTCATCCATATCAATGAGCCCGCCGCCCTGCTGGATGTAATTTACTTCTTCTTTTGTAATGCGAGGATGTTTGCTTGGACTGTAGATCACTTTCATCCAAACAGCAGCTAAGATTACTCCTAAGACACCCATAATAATAAATACAAAATGCCAGCCGAACCTGTGAGTAAGCCATGCCATAATAGGCGAAAATAACACTAGTGCAAAATACTGAGCCGAATTAAAAATCGCAGAGGCTGTCCCACGTTCAGATTTTGGAAACCAGGCTGCTACAATACGGCTATTTCCCGGAAAAGAAGGGGCTTCAGCTAACCCAACCATAAAACGAAGCGTAAATAAGATAATTATAGCAGCACCGCCACTAAAAAAACCGATAAATCCTTGAAAAAAGGTAAAAATAGACCAAAAAAATACACTGCATGCAATGATTGTCTTTGATCCGAATTTGTCTAAGAACCAACCTCCAGGAAGCTGACCAATTACATAAGCCCATCCAAATGCTGAAAAAACATACCCCATTGAAATTGAATTTAAGCCTAATTCTTTTTGAACAGAGTCTCCTACAATGGACAGCGTCGCTCTATCTGCATAATTAATCGTTGTCAAAACAAAAAGCATAAATACGACAAACCAGCGTACATGGCTTTTCTTGCTGCTTCCCGCTTCCAATTTCGGTTTAGCTTGCATAATCACCTATTCCATCCCCCTCTTATTGTTTTGTTCTTTTCCTATGTTTATCTCTCTTAAAAAGGAGGAATTTTCCTCCTTTTTAAGAGAGTAAAAGGTTCATAATACAATAAAGGTATTTAACTTTTTATAAAAACAGTTTTAATAGCTGTGAAAAATTCTTTAGCAGCCTCCCCTTGTTCTCTAGAGTGAGAACTTGATTGTTTCATGCCTCCAAAAGGTGCCTGAAGTTCAACGCCTGCGCTTTCCGAGTTAATTCGAATAAGCCCAGCATCCATTTCATTAATAAAAGAAAGCATATGAGAAATATTTGTAGTGAAAATAGAAGCACTTAGCCCATATTGAACATCGTTAGCTAGTGCTAATGCTTCCTCGATGGATTCTACTTTCATCAATGCTATTACGGGGCCAAAAATTTCTTCTTGTGATATCGTCATATGCGATTCTACGTTTTCAAAAATAGTAGGTTCTACGTAAAATCCATTTTCATATTCCCCGTCAGTCAACTGACGTCCTCCGTATAAAAGAGTTGCACCTTCACTTTTTCCTTTTTCAATATATGACAATACGGTCTGTAACTGATTTTCGCTTGCACATGGTCCCATCCACGTGTCTTCGTTTAACCCTTCTCCAACGGTAATTTCCTTCGTTTTTGCTAATAGTTTTTGTTTGAATTTTTCATATACCTCATGCTGAACAATTACCCGACTAGTCGCAGTACATTTTTGACCTGTCGAACGGAATGCCCCGCTGATTGTACCTTCTACTGCTAAATCTAAATCTGCATCCGCCGCTACAATTACAGGGTTCTTCCCCCCCATTTCTAACTGATATTTAGCTCCTCGAACGAAAGCCTGTTGACCAATTTGTTTGCCTACTCGATCGGATCCTGTAAATGTAATCGCATTAATTTCTGGATGTTCAGCAATAGCTTGACCAATGATTGATCCAGAGCCCGTAATCATATTTACTACACCCGCTGGAATTTCTGCTTCTTCAAAACATTCGATAATCTTAGCGCACGTAATAGCTGTTTCAGTAGCTGGCTTAATTATGACAGTATTTCCGTAAACAAGTGCCGGAGCTATTTTCCATATAGGAATAGCAATAGGAAAGTTCCATGGGGTGATAACTCCAACAACGCCTAACGGTACTCGAGATGTAAACATCAATGCTTCAGCATCGGTAGAAGGAATTACATCTCCCATTTTTCTCATACCTTCCCCTGCATAGTATCGAAGAATAGCTATTCCGCGAGCTGTTTCTCCTTTTGTTTCAGCCAAGGTTTTTCCCATTTCACGTGTAGCACATTCCGCAATTTCATCTAGTCTATTTTCCATAATATCCGCAGCTTTGTGAAGGTACTGTCCGCGAGCTGCGCCTGACAAGCGCTTCCATTTTTCTTGAGCTTGTTTAGCTGCTTTTATCGCTAGATTTAAATCTTCAAGAGTTGATTTTTGTACATATCCTACAGCCTCTTTCTTATTGGCTGGGTTTAGACTCTCCATCATCTCTTGAGACGATGATGGAACACCTTTTCCGTTAATAAAATTTAAGTATTGTTTGTCTTGAACACTAATTGTCATATGAACTCTCCTTTTTATAAAGCGTTTACATTTTATTAATTAAGATAAAACTTGTTTAGAGGATTTAGGATATTGATCAAATGCTTGTGTTAAAATCTTTTCAAGCTGTGCGTAATGTTCTTTATCTACTGAAACAATAGGAGGCCTTACTCTATCTGTAACAGGTAAACCTATAATTTCCATCCCTGCTTTAATCAATGAAACAGCATATCCTTTTTTCTGCTTGCGAATATCGTTAATTGGAAGAATTATATTTTGGTAGAGTTCACTTAGTAACTCTTGATCGTGACTTAATAAAGCGTTGTAAAACATTCTTGATATGTGCGGGACATAGTTAGAGATTGCTGAAGAATAAGAATTAAATCCAATTGGAGCGTATGCTGGCATCGTTACTTCAGCCATCGGCATTCCGTTTAGCCAGCCTAGTCGTTTTCTTAAAGACTGGGTTAATTCTATATTTAATTCCATATTTCCATATCCGTCTTTTAATCCTACTAGTTGGTTTAATTCTGTAAGTTTTTCTAAAGTTGGCAACTGTAAAATAGCATTGTCTCTTTGATAAACAATTGCGTTTAAATTTGTATGCTCAATGATTGCTTTTAGATAGTTGTAAAGGCCCTCTTGTTCTCCTTCAATTAAGTATGGAGGTAAAATTAAATAGCCGTCTGCCTGTTTTTCCTCTGAAATACGAGCCCATTCTAAAGCTGTAGAAAGATTACCGCCCACACCTGTGTAAACGGGAACTTTTCTGTTGACGACAGATATAGCTACTTCTAACATTGCTGTATATTCTTTTGTATTTAAGGATTGAAATTCTCCTGAACCGCAAGCGATGAAGATAGCCTCTAACCCTTCGTCTAATAAAAATTGAATATTTGCTTCTAAAGCTTTTTCATCTAATTTTCCTTGGTTATTAAGGGGAGCGACGGGAAAACCTAAAATTCCTGTAGGTGCTTTTCTATTCATATTCACATGCATATCCTCCTATAAATTTTCAGATAATTTTTACATTTTTATTGTAAGACAAATTAAATTGTTTGTCAATAAAATAAATAATCTTAAATTATTAAATAAAAAATTTTAAAATAGAAACGAAAAACACCTCTAAGAAAGAGGTGTTTTTCGTTTCTATTTATACGCCTTTTTTATTTCAATTTCATAGTTTCTCAACTTACGGTAAAGTGTACTTCGATCAATTCCTAACAATTTAGCTGCTTGAGATATATTGGAATGAGTTTCTGTTAAAGCAAGTAAAATTTGCTCTTTTTCAGATTGAAGATGATTGGTGGTTTCTGCTTCTTCACCGATGTAATTTGTTTCAAAAGCATTTTCGTTTAGCTGCTCTTTCATATCCTGATCCGAAACTACATTATTTTTACTGATCACTACTAACCTTTCAATAAAATGCATCAATTCTCTTACATTTCCTTTCCATTTATAGGTAGTTAATTGTGAATAAGCTTTTTCTGTAATCTCTATATTTTTCTTTTGATAGAGATTCGTATAATAGACTAAAAAATGCTGAGCAAGGTAACGAATATCACTTTTTCTTTTACGGAGCGGTGGAATATTTATAGTTAAGACCTTAAGCCTGTAAAGTAAATCCTCTCGAAATTTGCCTTTTTCTACGACTTTTAATAAATTTTTGTTCGTTGCTGCAATAACTCTTACATCTACAGGAATATATTTATTATCACCTAAGCGCATAACCTGTTTTTCTTGTAAAACTCTAAGTAAGCGGGATTGTCCATATGTATCCATCTCCGAGATTTCATCCAGAAAAATCGTTCCTCGGTGCGCCATTTCAAACAAACCTTGCTTTCCTTTCCTTGTCGCTCCGGTAAAGGCCCCTTCTACATATCCAAATAACTCACTTTCCAGTAAATTAGGCGGAATAGCTGCACAATTAACAGCAACAAAAGGACCGTTTTTCCGCAAACTTTCTGCATGAATACTCTGAGCAAATAATTCTTTCCCGGTGCCGGACTCACCAAAAATTAAAACGGTTGCATCTACAGAAGACACTGTCTGTCCAATCCGTTTAGCTTCACAAATTTCCTTAGAATGCCCTAAAATATCAGAAAATGTGTAGCGTGTTTCAAACTTTCTTGACAGTACTTCCCCTCTAATTTTAGCTTCCATTTCTTGAATACTTGTAATATCCTGAAAAGTTATCATTGCTCCGATAATGTCTTTCTCCACTTTAATTGGAGCAATATTAAATATTAAACTTTTGTTTTTGATTTTTTTGATTATACCTAAATGCTCTTCTCCTCCAAAATAATTTTTAATAGGTAAAAAGGGCATAACAGCATCAATCTGCTTCCCTAGCACTTCTTGCCTTTTTAATTCTAGCAAGTGCTCAGCAGCATGATTAAATACTTCTACTTTTTTATTTCGATTAATACTAATAATTCCTTGTATAGAATAATCAATAAGGGCTTTAACTGTTTGGGAACGCTCTTTTTCAATTTTTCTTCCTAAAGAAATCTTTTTAGCTTCTAAAAGCGCTGTCCGAACGGCAGAATTTCCAGATTCAATAGAAATTGCCTTAAAGCCTTTTCTAAGTGATAAAGTTGTTGTTTTCATTCCTCCAATAACAATATCTGTTTCTCCTGAGGAAAGTTGCTCAATATAAGTCGGAATATCTTCAACTGAATCAAGAAGATAAATAGAAAGGTTGATACCCAAAATATCTGCTAAAATTTCCACATCATTTTTCATATTCTGAAATGCGAGCATGGCCACTTTAGGATTTTCTAAGTTTGTTACCTGCTTGCTTTTATAAAAGGCTTGAGCTAAATCTTGTCCTGTAATTGGAATTTCAACTAGAGGAATTTTGCTTACAGAATCAGTAATTAACCTTGCAGTCCCTCCTCTGCAAACGATAACATCACAACTGGGTTCTAATTTATTGGCGAGTTTTACGGCGCGACTTAACCTTGCAAGATAGATTTCAACCTCTCCTTGTAATCCTAACTCTTGAATTACTCTTCTCCCTTGTAAAAACAGTTGTTTATCTGGAGCAATAAAAGCAATTTTTGACATATTCGTTCCCTCCTTATTAGTTAGAATATTCTAGTTATTATAACGTATTGGTACAACAATTGTTGCTTTATGTACAACAATTGTTGTATATTTCATCACTTTTCTTCGGTACAAAGGCTTTTTTACTCGTTAAAACACTTGGCATGCTTATTGCAATAAATAAAAATGAACATGTTTAGAAAGAAACTAAAAACGATTAAGGAGAGATAAATCATGTCTTTGCAAATCAATCAAACAGAAAAACCCCTTTATATCAAAGTAAATGAAAACGATAATGTTGCTACGATTGTAAATTCAAAAGGATTATCGAAAGGAACTGTGTTTCCATCTGGTTTAGAGCTAAAAGAATATATCCCTCAAGGACATAAAGTTTCATTAAAAAACTTTGAGAAAGGTGACAAAATTATTCGCTATGGAGAAGTTATCGGAGCTGCTTCCTCAGCGATTTCTCAAGGAACTTGGGTAAAAGAATCATATGTTACCCTACCTGATCCCCCTATTTTAGAAAAGCTGCCTTTGGCAACTAAAGTTTCTGCCCCTTTATCTCCTTTAGAAGGATACACATTTGAAGGTTACAAAAATACAAATGGAAGTGTTGGCACAAAAAATATACTTGGGATTACGACAAGTGTTCAATGTGTAGTAGGAGTACTTGATTATGCGGTTAAAAAAATCAAAACAGAACTTCTTCCTTCTTATCCAAATGTAGATGATGTAGTAGCTTTAACTCATAATTATGGCTGCGGAGTTGCCATTAATGCACCGGACGCCATCATTCCGATTCGTACATTACAAAATCTTTCTATTCATCCAAATTTCGGCGGTGAAGTTCTAGTAGTTGGCTTAGGGTGTGAAAAGCTGCTTCCTGAACGTTTGAGTCCACAAGAGATTTCAGGAAATATAACACGTTTGCAGGACCAGGCGGGTTTTAAGCAAATGATTGCTGCGATTATAGAGATGACAGAAGAAAAATTAATTAAACTAAATAGCCGGACGCGTGTAACCTGCCCTGTGTCTGATTTAACGGTAGGTTTACAATGTGGAGGAAGCGATGCCTTTTCCGGTGTTACTGCCAATCCAGCAGTTGGATATGCGGCAGATTTACTAGTAAGAGCAGGCGCTACTGTTTTATTTTCTGAAGTTACTGAAGTTCGAGATGCTATTCATTTGTTAACGCCACGAACAATTAATAAAGAAGTTGGTCAATCCCTGATTAAAGAAATGAAGTGGTATGATCAATATTTAAAAAGAGGCGAAGCAGATAGAAGTGCAAATCCTTCACCTGGAAATAAAAAAGGCGGACTTGTAAACGTAGTAGAAAAAGCACTTGGCTCCATAGCTAAAGCGGGAACAACTCCAATTGTCGAAGTTTTATCGCCTGGAGAAAAACCGACTAAAAAAGGCTTAATCTATGCAGCAACTCCGGCGAGTGATTTTGTATGCGGAACATTACAGTTAGCTTCTGGAATGAACATGCATATTTTCACAACAGGGAGAGGAACTCCATATGGCCTGGCAATGGCACCTGTTCTTAAAGTATCTACTAGAAGTTCATTAACTGAGCAATGGCATGATTTAATAGATTTAGATGCGGGAAGAATAGCACAAGGAGAAGCAACCATTGAGGAGGTTGGTTGGGAGCTCTTTCACTTAATTATAGAAATTGCAAGCGGCCATAAGAAAACATGGAGTGATTATTGGGGGTTGCATAATGATTTATGTCTGTTTAACCCTGCTCCCTTAACTTAACAAGATAACGAGAACCTGCGCTTGCGCTGTTTCTAAACAGGTTCTCGTTACTTTATGACAAGTTGTATAACTAATTGGAGTTTAAATGACCTCTGTCTACTGCTTCTGGCGGTGTTTCCATCCAGCCGTTTTCCATCATAATATCCGCGGCCTCCTTTACAAACTTTGAGATGTTTGTCATTGATTTTCCGTATAAAAGCGCTAGATCATGCCTTCCATCTATAATCTCCTAATTCGATTTGTTCTTAGGTTGGTCTTTTCTATCTTATCTATTCCTCAACTTTTGCCCTTTGTTGGAAGAGTTAAGAATCTCAGGTGAGATATGCAGGCTTAAGCATTTTAATCTACAGTCAGACCTATTCACGGCAACCACTCCTTCTTTCCGGGAAATTTACTACTGGTAGCTTATCCTAAATTTCTCATAATATAATTGAGAATCATTATTCCAAAAATAAAAAAGAGCTGTTTTATACGTCGTATTTCTCACGTATAAAACAGCTCCGTCTGTTATTCACTGCGTTCAATTACTAGTTAGCTGGACTTCTTTCTTATCTTCATTTTCTTCTATTCCCGCTTCTTTTATATTCACAAAAGGTTGATCAGCAACGGTCACAAGCTCGCCGCCGCAAACATGGCGAACAACGGTTACTAGCTCTGGAAAAGCGGGGAATTTGCCGTATAACGTTTTTAAAGGAAGTGCGCCTTTACATATCTTACTGTTATGTGGTTCATACCCTTTGAGCGTATCAAGTAATAATTGTTCTCCGCTTTCAGTCAATTTGATGTAGGTGTTTCTTTTATCATTTTCTCTTTTGGACAAATGCAGATATCCTTGATTTTCTAATTTTTTCGAAAAATTAAACGCTGTAGAGATATGCATAGCTCCTAAATTAGCTAACTCTGACATAGAGATTTCTCCCGTGTTACTAGCTAAACATAAAATATG
>Ga0102593_1001477_pt1 | contig 22935 bp, 23 predicted proteins | sample AraplaCol_mMS_r2_2_FD_76862 | JGI IMG/M metagenome (GOLD analysis project Ga0102593, IMG submission 76862) | Arabidopsis root microbial communities from North Carolina, USA - plate scrape MF_Col_mMS_r2 (SPADES assembly) (version 2) | ecosystem: Host-associated > Plants > Roots > Endosphere...
GGCGGCAGCCGGCGCCGAAGTGATGGCCCGCCCCTTTGCCGCGGCTGCATCGGGAACGCCGGGGCCGGTCGCGGTCGAGCTGCCCGAAGACGTGCTGACCGAACTGGTCGAGCGACAGCCAGCGCGGGTTCACGGTGTGGCATTCGCCGAGGCGACCCTGGAGCATGCGGCGCGTGTGCACGATCTGCTTTCCAAGGCCAGCCGGCCGATCCTGATCGTGGGCGGTGAGTGCCGGAGCGATGATTTCCGCAACGATCTCCAGGCGCTCGTCGGCCGGTGGAACATTCCCGTTGCCGTCACCAACAAGAACCAGGACCAGTTCTCCAACGCAGACCCTCGCTGGGTGGGCCAACTGAGCTTCTTCACCTCGCCCGCGCACACGGCGCTCTTCAGCGAAGCCGACCTGATCGTTGCCATCGGCAGCCGCATGGGCGACGTGTCGTCCCTGGGCTTCGCCTTTCCGCGGCAAGGCACCAATCCGCAGAAGTTCGTTCACGTGTATCCCGATCCTTCCATCATCGGGCGCCACTTCGCCACGGAAGTGCCGATCGCCTCGACGGCGCATGGCTTCGTGCGTGCCGCATTGCGCCATGGCGGCTCCGGGGCGGTGTCGAGCCAGTGGCTCGAGCGGGTGCGCGCGGCGGCCGACCGTGCGCACGGCTGGCAACCACAGAACGTGGTGGCGAACGACGTCCTGGGCCACACGATCATGGCGATCGCACGGCTGGCCCGGAACGATGCAGTCTTGACCACCGATTCGGGCAACTTTGCAGCCTGGGTTCACCGCATCTTCAAGATGACGCCGGCGAACCGGCTGCTCGGCTCGGCTTGCGGCGCCATGGGAACGGGTGTCCCGGCCGGCATAGCCGCTGCCTTGCGCCATCCGGGGCGAGAAGTCCTCGCCTTCGTCGGCGACGGCGGATTTCTCATGAACGGCAACGAACTGATCACCGCGGTCGACAGAGGGCTGAACCTGCGCGTGGTGGTGTCGAACAACGGGTCGTACGGCACCATCCGCACCCACCAGCAGCGGCACTTTCCCCATCGCATCAGCGGCACGGACCTGGCGAATCCCGGCTTTGCAAAACTTGCCGAGGCCTTCGGCGCCCGAGGGTTCAGGATCGAGCACTCCAGGGATGCCGCAGGCATCGTCGAGCAAGCGATGAGCGTGGAGGGACCGGTGTTGATCGAAGTCTGCAGCCATCCCGACATGTCGGTGGAACGCTCTCTCAAGTGGGATTGAGCGCCCGTCCAGTCTGTTGGCCTGCGATTCTGGCAATCGAAGAGCCCGTTTATCCGGTCGTCTTTCGGACCCTGCGGCGCCCTGTTGGAGCGGCAGCAGTGATGATGGCTGCCAGTCGCCGCGCGGCGTCTGCAAACTCTTCGGCAGTGAATGCTCCCAGGCCCAAGATCAAGCCGGAACGCCCGCTGCCTTCCGCGTACATGCGAGACACCGGGCGCACAGCCACGCCGGCTCTGGCAGCCTGAACGGAGACGGCCTGGTCGTCAATGCCAGGCGCCAACCAGAGCACCGAGTGCATGCCCTGATCGCTGGGTTGCAGCCATGCCAACTCGCTGGGAAGCATCTCCTGAAATAGCTGCGAAAGCTGGCTGCGGCATTCTCCATAAACGCCTCGGATCCGTCGGATGTGCCGATCCAGATGCCCCTCGGCGATGAAAGCCGCCAAGACATGCTGATCGGCGCTCGGCGGATGGCGGTCCAACAGCATGCGAGCACCACAGAATGCGTCGACGAGCCTCGGGGGCACGATGGCATATCCGAGCCGCAACGATGGGAAGAGGATCTTGCTGAATGTCCCCAGATAGATCACATGGTCAGGATCCAGGCCTTGCAACGCCGGAAATGGATGTCCCGCGTATCGCAACTCGCTGTCGTAGTCGTCTTCCACGACCCAGGCTGCATTTGTGCGTGCCCAGGTCAGCAGGGCGTTTCGGCGCGCCATGCTCAAGGGCATGCCCAACGGATATTGATGCGATGGGGTCACGAACGCGGCGCGCGCATCGGGTCTCATGCGCAAGCCCTCGTCGACGATCAAACCTTCCGAATCGACCGGCACGCGCACCATGCGACCTGGAGGCCCCAAGGTTTCCAATATGGCCGTGATGCCCCAATAAGCCGGGTTCTCGACCCACGCATAGTCTTCGTTGCCCAGAAGCACCAGGCAAGCCAGATACAGCCCTTGTTGAGTGCCGGTAGTCACGATGACCTGAGCGGGGTCACAACGCACTGAGCGAGACCGTCGCACATATTCTGCAATCGCCTGGCGCAAAGGCAAGGCGCCCTGAGGGTCTCCATAGCCGCTTGGCATTCCCTTGCCGCGCGCGCGGATCTGGTTGCCCAGACGGCGCCACACCTCGCCGGGAGCGGCAGCGCCGGCAGGCACTGAAACGGCAAAGGGCACCGGTGGCAAAGGCATGAACTGCCGAGCGATCTGGGCGAACGCCGCGGAGGGCAACGGCAACGGAAGGGGCTTGGCGCTCGCCTTGCCTTCGCGCGCATCGGCAGCGACCAATTGCATGTCGGCCAAGGATGCGGCGACGCGCGTGCTGCCACCCTGTTCGGCGTCGAGGAATCCTTCGGCAATCAGCTGTTCGAACGCCTCGAGGACGGTACCGCGCGCGACGCCAAGCGACTTGGCGAGCGCCCGCGTCGACGGGAGGATTTCGCCGGGTTGGAGGTCGCCTCTCTTCACCGCCTGACGCAGCTTGTGGGCGAGCTGCCGTCCGAGACCGCCGGCCTCACGATCGAGTTGCCCGATCGCTGGGACCTCCGGCGTCTTGGCTGTGCGCGGCATGGATTCTGGTCTCCTGAGATAAGTGAATACTGGTTCATCTCACTGAACCTGAATACACCATACTACTTTTTGACGACGGCTTGTTTCGAAGCCGGCACGACACGAGAGCGAGGCACCCCATGAGTGATTGCGTAACCGAAAAAAACCAAGCCGTGGCCTTCAAGAGTTGGCTTTGTGTGCTCTGTGGATTCGAGTACCACGAAGAGCAAGGCCTGCCCGGGGAAGGCATCGCATCCGGAACGCGCTGGGAGGATGTGCCGAACGATTGGGTGTGCCCTGAATGCGGTGCCGGCAAAGCCGATTTCGAAATGATCGAGATCTGAATCGCGCCTGTTCGAAGCTTTCTTCCTCAGCAATCAACCACAGAGATAGAGATATGTACGTTCCTGCCCACTTCGATGAATCGCGCCCTGAAGTTCTGCACGACCTGATCGCCAAGAATCCACTGGGTATTTTGTTTACGCACGGAAAAAGCGGCTTGGATGCCAACCACATTCCGTTCGAGCTGGATGCCAAGGAGGGATCCAAGGTGGTGCTGCACTCGCACGTCGCGCGCAACAACCCGGTGTGGCAGGACATCGTCAGCGGCGACGAGGTGATGGTTGTGTTCCGGGCTGGAGATTCCTACATCTCGCCCCAGTGGTATCCGAGCAAGCAGGAGTTTCACAAGCAAGTGCCAAGTTGGAACTACATCGTGGTCCATGCCTATGGGCGAGCCACGATTCGGGACGATGAGCGATATGTCCGCGGCATGGTGGCTCGACTCACCCGCACTCACGAGGCGTCGCAACCCACGCCGTGGAAGATGACCGATGGTCCGAAGGACTACATCGACACGATGCTCAAGGCGATCGTCGGCATTGAGATCGAGGTCACGCGCTTGGTGGGCAAGGCCAAGCTGAGCCAGAACAAGGACGTGCGCGATATCCAAAGCGCCGGGGAAGCCCTGAATGCGAAGGGCGAGCGGGTCATTGGCGACGCCATGCTGGCGTGCGCAGAAGCCAAGGCAGCACAGTAAAGACGGGCGCGAAGAGAGAACGCCATGACCACTCGCCAAGAGCCCATCGTGATCGTTGGCGCAGGTCATAGCGGATCTAGAGCCGCAGCTGCTCTTCGCAAGCATGGTTGGACGGGGGGCCTCAGCCTGATTGGTGAGGAGAGTTGCATTCCCTACGATCGCCCCCCGCTGTCCAAGGCCGTGCTTCTAGGCAAGAAAACAGGCGAACAATGCGCCTTCTACGCCGACTCCTGGTACGCGGAGAATGAGATCGATCTACAGCTTGCCCAAAGTGTCGTGCGCATCGATCGAGAGGCCGGGCGCGCGATTTTGGAAGGCGGGCGGGAGATCGCCTACCACCGTCTTCTGCTGGCGACCGGGGCGAGCATCAATCCGCTCACGGTGCCAGGTTCGGATCTGAGTGGGGTATTGCCGCTGCGTACGCCCCCGCATGCAAAAGCGATTGCGGACTCGCTGCAACATGGCTGCCGCCTGGTGGTCATCGGCGCCGGCGTGATTGGCCTGGAGGTTGCTGCCGCGGCGCTGGAACGCGGCTGTACGGTCACGGTGCTGGAGCGCGCACCGCAAGCAATGGGCAGGAGTGTGCCGGCGATCGTCTCGGATGCAGTGGTGGCTGAGCATCAACGACGAAGCGTGGATATGCGATTCGGTGTCGGGATCGTGGCGCTGGAGGGGACGGACAGGTTGCGAGCCGTTCGCCTTTCGACCGGCGAGGCCGTGGCATGTGACATCGTGGTCTATGGCCTTGGTGTTCGGCCGAATGTCGATCTGGCTGAAACGGCGGGTTTGGCAACCGACAACGGCATACGGACAAATCAGTATCTGCGAACCGACGACGAGCGAATTTTTTCGTGCGGTGACGTGTGTTGCTATGACAGCCGACTCTACGGGCGCGCCGTGAGAATTGAAAACTGGCGCAATGCCGAGGATCAAGCAGATACCGCGGCGCGAAACATGCTCGGCCAGCAACTCGAGTTCGATGCGGTGCCTTGGTTCTGGAGCAATCAGTACGACTTCGCACTCCAGGTCGCAGGACTTCCCTCCCTGGGCTCCGAAACCAAGGTCGAGACGATTGGACGTTCGCGACTTTTCCTCTCCTCCGATGCCGAGGGAGTTCTGCGCGGCGTGAGCGCAATCGGTTCGGTTCGAGACATTGCAGGCCCCATCAAAGACTTCAAAGGCGTGCTTGCACGGACTTTGAACCACGGATCGTCCGCTTCGGAAGGTCCTCCCCCCAAGCCCCCCGACTGCGCGCACGCATAGCACCGTGTTGCGCTGGCATTCACCATGGCGGTTGGACATCGCCAGGGGAAGCCGCGTCCGCTCTAGATCTTTTCAGCGCATCCGAATGCATGCCAGTTGGAGAATTTCATGAAGCAATTCCGCTCCCCGCTCTTGGATGCCGATCCACTTTGCCGCATCGGCGTGGCGGACCTGACTGCGCTGTATCACTCAGGCGAAGTCTCGCCCGTGGAAGTCGCGCGTGCATCCCTCACCAGGGCCGAAACGATCAACGGGCCCTTCAACGCATTCACGTACATCGATCACGACGGCGCAATGGAGCAGGCCCGTGCGTCCGAACAGCGCTGGCGGACCGGTACCCCGCTGTCGCCGATCGACGGCGTTCCGGCAACGATCAAGGACATCGTCTGGGTCAAGGGCTGGGTGGTTCGCTTCGGCAGCCTGACAACGCAGCCGCAAGCGCAACGTGAGGACGCACCGGCGGTCGAGCGACTGCGCTGCGCCGGGGCTGTTCTCCTGGGCCTGACCACCACGCCCGAGTTCGGGTGGAAGGCGGTCACGGACAGCCCGTCGAGCGGGATCACGCGCAATCCATGGATGCCCAGCGTGACCGCCGGAGGATCGTCTGGTGGTGCGGCCGTGGCGGCCGCCACCGGCGCCGGCGTCCTTCATCTCGCCACGGACGGCGGAGGATCGGCCCGCGTTCCTGCCTCCTTCACCGCAACGGTGGGATTCAAGCCGACCTACGCGCGCGTTCCCACCTTTCCGGTGAGTGCCTTCGGAACCCTGTCCCACGTCGGGCCCATTGCCAGATCCGTTGCTGACGCAGAGGCCATGTTCAGGGTGATGGCGGGCAGGGACATGCGCGACTGGACCCAGTGCGCGCATGGCCCCACATCGTCTGATTGCGGCCAGACCGCGCTCGCCGGCACGCGAGTTGGCTACTGGACGGAGCCCGCGACGGGGAAAGTCGAACCAGAGGTCCTGCAAATCGTCGAGCGAGCCGTTCACCGAATTGAACGCGCCGGTGCCCGCGTAGAGCCCGTGGAACTTCCTCGCAACGATGTCCTGGACATTTTCAAGCACCACTGGCTCTGCGCTGCAGCGGCCCGCATCGACTCGATACCCGAGCAAGACCGAAGCCGCATTGACCCCGGCTTGCTGGAGGCCGCACGCGACGGCGGAAAGATGACCGCGGGCCTGGTTTCTGCACAGATGCGGCGGGCCGAGTTCGGTAGCGCAATGGATCGGTTGCTGCACGAGCACGACGTCCTCGTCTCTCCCGCCACGGCAGTGGCCCCCTTCGAGGCGGGTCACGAGGTGCCGCCGGGCAGCGGCATGACCCGGTGGACCGATTGGGCCGGCTTCAGCTTTCCCATCAACCTGAGCCAGCAACCCGCCATCGTGATCCCTTGCGGGCTGACCGCGGACGGTCGCCCGGTCGGCATTCAGCTGGTCGGGGCACGAGGCGAAGACAGCCGATTGCTTTCGGTAGCGGGCGCCATCGCGCAACTTCTCAACTCGCCATAGGTTCCCTCGCGGCGATTCCCGGGTCGCCGCGGCCGTCGTCACTTTCCCCAACTGAAACTTCAAAGAGAAAATATGAATAGACGTGACCTACTAGCGCTGGCCGCGGCCGGCATTGCCCCGATGTCGCTTTCCCGCGTCGCTTCGGCGCAGGCGACCGACGGGATCGAGTTCGGGGCGCCTTTCCCCATGTCCGGCCCATTTGCCGTCAACGGCAAGTATGGGGAGCTCGGTGTTCGCATGGCAATCCAGCGGTACGGGACCGTGATCGGTCGTCGCCTCGCGTACAGCGTGTTCGACACGGAGGCAAAGCCGGCGACGGCGGTGCGCAAGGTGCAGGAGGCCGCGCAGCAAAAGAACACCAAGTTCTTTGTCGGCGGGATCCTGTCCCCCGAAGCTCTGGCGATGGGCAAAGAAGTCCACCGACTCGGGGGCGTCTTCTTCTGCTATTCCGGTGCAGACGAGATCACGGGCAAGGAATGCAATTCGGCGACGTTCCGGTGGCCGGTGCCTGCCTATGGCGCCGTCGCACAGACGGTGCGGCCACTCATCGAGGCACAGCCCAAGGCGAAGCGCTGGTACACCATCACCGCCCAATACGTCTTTGGCGAAGGAATGCTGGCCGCCACCAAGGATGTGCTGAAGGAAAAGGGCGTGGAGCTGGTCGGCAACAGCTACCACTCGCTGGCGGAGAAGGAGTTCAGCGGCTATCTGACCAATGCCATGGCGGCCAAGCCGGACGTCCTGGTGCTGCTCAACTTCGGTACGCAGTCAACCGATGCACTGCGCCAGGCCATCAGCTTCGGGCTGCACAAGAAGATGACCATCCTCGTGCCTTGGACGTCCGGGTTGGAGCAGTTCCAGTCGCTCGGCGCAGAGTCCACCGAGGGCATCTACTTCGGGGCGCAGTACTGGCACAGCGTCGATTCTCCGACGAACCGCGAGCTGATCACGCAGGTCACCAGAGAGCTGAAGGTCACGCCGAACTACACCTTGGCCGCTGCGTTCATCTGCACCAAGTGCGTCATCGACGCGATCGCCAAGGCGGGTTCGACCGAGCCGAAGGCGGTGATCTCGGCGCTGGAAGGCATGAAGTTCGAGGGCCTCACGGGCCAGGAGCAGATCCGCAAGGAAGACCACCAGGTCATCAAAGACTACTACCTGCTTCGCGGCAAGGCCAAGAAGCAGATGAAGGATGCGGACGACTATGTGGATGTCGTCAGTTCCGGACAGTCGTTCTTGAGCGTCGAACAAGCCGGCTGCAAGCTGAGCTGAAAAGCCGGCCGCGAACTACCGGAGTCGCCGTATATGAGTGTTTACCTTCTGCAGACTGTCAACGGCGTCGGAATAGGAATGTTGTATTTCCTGCTGGCCGTTGGACTGTCCATCGTCTTCGGCTTGCTCCGATTCGTCAATTTTGCCCACGGCGTTTTCTATTTGCTGGGGGCATATTTTTGTTTCGAGGCCGTCAGGCAAGGGATGAGCTTCTGGGCCGCCTTGCTCGTGGTCCCGCTGTTTGTCGCGGCCGTTGGGTGGGTTGCCGAGAAGACCCTGCTGCGGCATGTCTACGCCAAGCCGCACGAGTTCCACATCCTCATCACGGTGGGTGTCGCGCTGATCATCCAGGAACTGGTCATCGTGCAGTGGGGACCGCTGGGCGACAGCGTGGCGGTCCCGACGGGCCTGGAAGGTGTGGTCATGTGGGGCGACTTCATCTATCCCAAGTACCGGCTCTTCGTGATCGGAGTGACAGCCGGTTTGGCGGTATTGCTTTGGTGGGTGCTCGAAGGCACTCGCCTGGGCAGTGCGGTGCGCGCCGGGAGCGAGTCGCCCGAGATGGTCTCTCTGCTCGGCATCAACGTCTTTCGTCTCTTCAGTCTGGTTTTCGCCCTCGGCGCGGCGACTGCTGCGATCGCGGGTGTCCTTGCGGCCCCCATCCGAGGGGTCGAACCATTCATGGGAATCGAAGCACTCGCGGTCGCGTTCGTCGTCGTGGTGGTCGGTGGCCTGGGAAGTTTCACCGGAGCACTCGTCGGCGGCATTCTGATCGGCGTGGTGCAGAGCGTGATGAGCACCCTTTGGCCAGAGGGTGCCCGTTTGATGATCTACGTTGCCATGGCCGCGGTTCTGCTGCTGCGCCCCAATGGCCTACTTGGAAAGGGAGGCTGAACCATGCGTCGAAACATCGATATCGCAGTTGCTCTTGGCATCGTGGTGGCCTTGCCGCTGTTGTTGAGTTCAGGCTCATTGGCCAGCGAAGTCCTCATCTATGCGTTGGCCGTTCTGGGTTGCAATCTGCTGCTGGGCTATACCGGTCTGCTGTCCTTCGGGCAGGGCATCTTCTTTGGACTCGGAAGCTACACGATCGGCCTCATGCTGACTCGCACCGGGCTGCCCATGCCCCTTGCGCTGGTGGCCTCGATCATTCTTGGCGGCCTCGCGGCGGGGCTGGTCGGGATCGTGTCGATTCGACAGAAGGGGACCTACTTCGTCATGCTGACGCTTGCCTTCGCGCAGATGTTCTACTTCCTGGCCTATAGCGTTCCGTCCCTGACGGGAGGCGACAACGGGCTGCTCAACATCCCGAGACCGCCGTTGTCGGCGTTCGGCGTGGTTCTCTGGGACAACACCACGGCGTGGCAGTTCTATGCGATGGTGGCGGTCATCTTCCTGTTGGTCTTCGTCGCTCTGCACCGGGTGACGACATCGATCTTTGGGCGCACGCTGCTGGCAATCCGCGACAACGAGGTGCGCGCCAGCGCCATTGGCTACAACGTACCGCGCTTCAAACTGCTCGCTTTCGTGCTCTCGGGTGCCGTGACTGCACTGGCCGGCGCACTCAACGCGATGATGGTCGGCGTCGCACCGCTCGCGAACGCCGAATTTCATGTGAGCGAAATGATCCTCGTGATGACGGTGATCGGTGGCGCCGGCAATCTCGCCGCGTCGTTGATCGGGGCCCTGTTCTACGTCCTCGCGGCCGATTGGCTGTCGACGCTTTGGCCGCGCTGGCTGATGCTGCTGGGTGTGCTGCTCGTGGTCATCAGCCTGGGTATGCAGCGCGGCTTATGGGGCCTCATCGAAGACGGCTTTCTCGCCTTGACTGGGCGGTTCAAGCGGACCGGTGAAATCCGCGTCGAGGAGAAGCAGGTATGAGCGCGGAATTTCTTCTGGAAGCACGGCAGGTTACCAAGCACTACGGCAAGTTCGTGGCCCTTGGCGGCGTGGACCTGCGCGTGAGGCGCAACACGGTGCATTCGGTCATCGGCCCCAACGGCGCCGGCAAGACGACGCTGTTCCACATGCTCACCGGCACGCTGGGTGCGACCGGCGGCAGCATTGCCTTCGATGGCCAGGACGTCACCCGTGAACCCGCCCATGTCCGAGTGCGCAAGGGCATGGCCAGGTCGTTCCAGGTCACGAGCCTGTTTCCCACGTTGACAGTGCGCGAGAACTTGCGCCTTGCGGCGCAGGGCGTGAACGCAAGAAGGGCGTTCAATCTCTGGCGTTCGCCGCAGGGCCACTGGTCTTGCGCAGAGATGGTGGACCGAGTGATCGAGCGCCTTGGTCTGCGGAATCAGGAGCGTACAGCGGCTGGTTCGCTGTCGCATGGTCAGCAGCGTCGATTGGAGGTCGGCATGGCGCTGTCGGCCGAGCCCAAAGCCATCTTTCTGGACGAACCGACCTCCGGCATGGGGATCGACGATCTGGACGACATGAAGACGCTGATTGCCGATCTGGGCCGCGACTACACGGTCGTTCTGATCGAACACAACATGGGGATCGTCATGGACATATCGCACACAGTGACGGTGATGCAGCAGGGACGGGTGCTGGTCGAGGGAACGCCCCAGTCGGTGCGTGATGACGAACGCGTGCGAACCGCGTACCTGGGAAGCATGATCACCGGAGGCCGCAAATGATTCTTCGCTTGGATCGGCTACATAGCCACTATGGCAAAAGTCACATCCTGCAAGGCGTTGACCTTCAGATCGGTAACGGCGAGTTGGTAACCCTGCTCGGCCGCAATGGGGCCGGCAAGTCCACCACGCTCAAGACGATCGCCGGCGCGGTTCGCGCCACGGGCGGCAAGATTGTGTTTGGAGGCGTCGAGCTGCAAGGCTTGCCTTCTCACCAGATCGCTTCGCGCGGCGTTTGCCTGGTGCCCGAGGACCGGGGAATCTTCAAGCTGCTGTCGGTCGAAGAAAACCTCCTGCTCGGGCAGCGCCGAGGCTCTCCGTGGTCACTGACCGACATCTACAGGATCTTTCCGCGTCTGCAGGAGCGGCGGAAGAACGGGGGAGGGCAGCTCTCTGGCGGGGAGCAGCAGATGCTCTCGATTGGACGGGCGCTGCTCAACAACCCCAAGCTTCTGATGCTGGATGAACCGGTCGAGGGGTTGGCCCCGGTCATCGTCGAAGAGATCGTTGCCCAGCTCAAGGAGATACGGCGTGCTGGCGTCGCGGTCCTGCTGGTGGAGCAGAACCTGGAAGTCTGCACTCAGCTCGCCGATCGGCACTATGTGATCGAGCAAGGAACGATCGTCTATCAGGGCACCAACGCGCAGTTCTTGGCCGACGATGCGGTCAAGGATCGATACCTCAGCGTCGGTGCCAGCTGATCAACGAAATTCACCTCTTCAACTGGAAGCAGCCATGCATACTTTTCGAGAAAAGCATCAACAACCGTCCCTCAGCCTGGATCCGCAATGGATCGATGCCTGCTGGATGCCATTCACCGGAAACCGCCAGTTCAAGGAATCGCCGCGGGTCATCGTTGAGGCCAAGGGAGCGTACTTCACGGATGTAGATGGCCGGAAGATCTTCGATGGGCTCTCGGGTCTGTGGTGTTCGGGGTTGGGGCACGGCCGAGACGAAATCTCCGAAGCCGTCGCCAAGCAGATTGCGAAGCTGGACTACTCGCCTGCTTTCCAGCATGGTCATCCCGCCCAATTCGAGCTCGCGAACAAGATCAAGGCGCTCATGCCACAGGGGCTGGACCACGTGTTCTTCACCAGCTCCGGATCGGAGGCTGTGGATACCGCGCTGAAGCTGGCACGTGCCTACTGGCGCCTGCGGGGGCAAGGAACCAAGACCCGCTTCATCGGTCGGCAAAAGGGCTATCACGGGGTGAATTTCGGGGGGCTGTCTGTCGGTGGTCTCGGCGGCAACCGCAAGCTCTTTGGCCCCGGTGTCGACGCAGACCATCTTGCCCACACACAGCTTGCACGCAACGCCTTTGTTCGCGGCCTGCCGCAGGACGGCGCCGAGCTGGCCGACGAACTTCTCGACCTGATCGCATTGCATGACGCATCGAACATTGCCGCAGTGATCGTCGAGCCGATCTCCGGCTCGGCCGGCGTGATCTTGCCACCCCAGGGCTATCTGAAGCGGCTGCGGGAGATCTGCACGGCGCACGACATCCTGTTGATCTTCGATGAGGTCATCACCGGATTCGGCCGTCTTGGCGTGATGACGGGCGCGGAAGCATTCGGGGTTGTGCCGGACATGATGACCATCGCCAAGCAGGTGACGAATGGCGCTCAGCCATTGGCCGCTGTTGTTGCTTCAGGTAGCGTCTACGATACTTTCATGGGAGTGGCGTCCCCTGACTTCGCGGTCGAGTTTCCCCACGGCTATACCTATTCAGCCCATCCGGTCGCTTGCGCCGCGGGAATCGCGACGCTCGACGTGATCGTGAACGACGAGATCGTTGCTCGTGCGGCGGCCCTGGCGACCTACTTCGAAGATGCGGTGCATTCACTTGCCCAGGCGAAGCACGTCATCGATATCCGCAACTTTGGATTGGCCGCTGGCATCGGCATAGCAGCGACTCCTGACGCGCCTGGCCGGCGGCCCTACGACATTGCCAAGGCGTGCTGGAGCAAAGGCTTCTATGTGCGCCAGGGCGCGGATTCCATCCAGCTCGCGCCGCCGTTCATCTCGGAGAAGGCGGAGATCGATCGCCTCGTCGAGGCCCTTCATGACGCCCTCGGCGAAACGCGCTGATGCGCGGCGCTGCGAAGTGACGGAGACCTCTTCAGTTTTCCATGGAGAAATTCATGAGTATTTCCACCATCAACCACTTCATCGACCGCGGCGCTATCGCCCTGAACCACGTTGAACACGCCGTCGGGCAGGCCGGCTTCTACACCAAGCAGAAGTCGATCATGCAACGCTGGCCCGAGAGCATCGGCACGGGTGCCGAGTTCGTGATGCCCACGGCGAAGTAGAGCCCAACTCGCTCACTGAGCAGCCGCCGGCTCGAACATGTCACTCACCGGAAAATCGCCAAGCTGGCGCAGCGCCGGACCCGCCAGGCATTCCCGAAACATCCGCATCGCGGTTGACTCGAAGGCGTCTCGGCGTGTGACGAGCAGCGTTGGCGCCCGGGAGATCGAGGCATCGATCTCGTGCACGACCAGGCGCTCGTGCGCGAACGACCTTGCGACCACATACCGGGGCAGCAGGGTGACGCCGACGTCGGCGCCGACGCAGCCCAGAATGCCTTCCAGCGTCCCGAATTCGAGCCGCCGATAGGACGGGCGGCCGAGCTGGACGAGCAGCTGCTCCAGGCGCTGACGGTATGAGCAGCCGGCCCGGAACATGAGGGCGGTCAGCGGCGCCGCCTCGTTGCGCAGAGCCGCAAGGTGGGGCCAGCGCCGCGACGTGACCAGGACCAGCTCCTCATCGAAGATCTTCTCGGCCTTCAGCCGGGGGTGATCGATCGGTCCCGCAACAAACGCGCCGTCCACCTCGTTGTCGATGACGCTCTGGATCAGCTCGGCCGTGGGCCCGGTGCGCACGACCAGCTCCACGGCCGGATGTCGGGCGTTGAACTGCCCCAGCACTTCCGGCAGACGCACCGCGATGGTCGTCTCCATGGAGCCGATCACCAACGGCCCTCGGGCCTGACCGTCGTTGCGCGCGTTGGCCGTCGCTTCTTGCAGCAGTGCCACCGCGCGAGAGGCGTACGGCAACAGGCGCATGCCGGCGCTGGTGAGGGCGACGCCGCGGCTGTGGCGTTCGAACAGCGGCACGCCGACCTCGTCCTCGAGCGCCTTGATGCGGCTGGTCACGTTGGACTGCACCGTGTGAAGCTCCTTTGCCGCCTTGGTAATGCCCGCGCAGCGAGCCACCGCGGCAAAGGTTGTGAGATCGCCAACTTCCATATGCATCTCCAGATCAGATCGAATAGCTGACGACTTCAATCAGCAAGCAGCATCCGCAAGATGCGTACCTGCAAAAAACCAGGCGCAACGAGCAAGTTGGTGCGAATGCGCCCTACAGAGGGGCATCGTAGGCAGTTTTGGCGGGATGGAGCCCATGGTTAGCCCTAGGTGCAGGGGGCGCCGCAGGGCCAGTGGCGTCGCCAAAACGCGCCCGGCAAGCAATCTGTTCCAAAGATTGCCGACATCAAAACAAATCGTTTCTCAGGATTCGATCGGCTTCCTAGCATCCGGGACTACCACCACCCCATGTCGAGGAACCCATGCTCACCAATCGCTTCACCGAAAAGTTCGGCCTGCAACATCCGATCGCTCTTGCGCCCATGGACCCTGCCTCTGGGGGCGCGCTCGCTGCGGCGGTGTCGAATGCCGGCGCACTCGGCCTCCTGGGCGGTGGCTACGGAAGCCACGAAGTCCTGGAGCGTGAATTCGACTTGGCGGGCGATGCCTCCATTGGCTGCGGCTTCATCACCTGGTCGATGGCGCGGGATGTGTCACTGCTCGACAAGGCGCTGGCGCGCCGGCCGCGGTGCCTGATGCTCTCGTTCTCCGATCCCGAGCCCTTCGCCGCAAGAGTGCATGCGGCGAAGATTCCACTGATCTGCCAGGTGCAGACGCTCGAGCACGTGCAGCGCGCACTCGACGTCGGCGCGGCCGTCATCGTGGCGCAAGGGACGGAGGCGGGGGGACACGGCTTCGACCGGCAAACCACCATGACCTTCGTCCCAGAGGTCGCCGACTACCTTGTAGCGAAAGGGCCGGAAACAATCTTGCTCGCCGCCGGAGGTATCGCGGACGGACGCGGCTTGGCGGCTGCATTGATGCTGGGTGCCGACGGCGTCTTGATGGGAACCCGCTTCTGGGCAACCCAGGAGGCCCTTATCCACCCCAATGCCAAGGCCCGCGTGACGCAGGCGCGCGGCTCACAGACGATTCGCACTTCCGTGTATGACATCGTGCGCGGAAAGGCCTGGCCGAAGGAATACACCGGCCGCCTCATGCGCAACGACTTCATTCATCGCTGGCACGGAAACGAAGAGGCGCTTCGAGGCCTGCGTGAATCCGAACTGCGCGCCGTCGAATCGGCGTATGAGTCCGGCGACTACGACTGCGCGAATGTCACGGTGGGGCAGGCCATTGGCCTGGTCGACGACATCCCGTCGGCGGCCGATGTCGTGCGCCGGACCGTCCGGCAAGCGAGCGACATCATCAACAACGCGCAACGCCGCATCTGAGAGGCGTTGCAAATGCCACTCTTGAAGTTCGACCTCATTCAAGGCCGAGACGACGGGCAGCTGCTCGCGCTTCTCGACAGTGCCCACGCGGCGATGGTGGAAGCGTTCGACGTGCCGCTCTCCGACCGCTACCAATGTGTCACGCAGCATCGACCGAATGAACTCGTGATCCACGACACGGGGCTGAATCTACCGCGCTCGAACCACGTGGTGCTGCTGACCGTCGTCACCCGGCCCCGATCCGACATGCAGAAGAAAAACTTCTACCGGCTGCTCGTCCGCAACCTGCAGAGGGACTGCGGCATGCGCGCGAAAGACGTGGTGGTCAGCCTCGTCGAGAACAAGGATGCGGACTGGTCCTTCGGCCTTGGGGAGGCCCAGTTCCTGACGGGGGCGCTCTAGCTCAGAGCACACGAGGCCGTCCGCCTTGGTGCAAGCAATGCACCTTCATCAGGCATCTGGACAACGGATCGGTCTCATCGAAATTAATCGTTTCTTCCACCTCGGGCGCATCGATATGGTTGCGCCCGGATCGAATCAACTTGACGGAGATTTTCATGCGTCGCGACCTCAACGATGGAGGCGGCGAATCGCTGGGCTTCGGCCTGGCGCTCACCGCCGTGCAGGTTCTTGTCTACTTTACGTTTGTGCTGATGTGCTGCTTCAACGCGAGAGGAATCGCATTCACGGTGCCTGTGCTCGACATCCCTTTCGCATTCGCTTTCGGTCTTCTTGTGATCCTGTGCGGGATCGTGTTGACCATCATCTACGTCGTTCGAACCAATCGGATGGATGGCTGACATGAAAAAATGGATTACTGCGTTCGCAGCTTCGGCTTCGGCGACCCACGCGTTGGCGGCGGGAGGGGCCATCGGCTCTCCCTCCGCAATCGCTGTATTGCTTTTTCTCGCAGTGATTTCGATCACGCTCGCCATCACATGGTGGGCAGCGCGCCGCACCTCGTCGGCCAGCGACTTCTACGCGGCGGGAGGACGCATCTCGGGCTTCCAGAACGGACTGGCAATCACCGGCGATGCCTTGTCTGCTGGCGCCTTTCTCGGCTTGACCGCCCTGGTCTTCTCGAGCGGGTTCGACGGCCTGATCTACGCCATCGGCTACACGACGGGCTTGCCGATCGTTGTGTTCCTGATGGCCGGAAAGCTGCGCCAGCTGGGGAAATTCACCTTCACCGACGTCGTTTGTTCAAGGCTCAGTGGCAGTGCCATACGGGTGTTTTCCGCGTGCGCCTCGCTGATCATTGTCGCGTTCTACCTCATCGCCCAGATGGTGGGCGCCGGGCAGCTGATTCAACTGCTCTTCGGCATCGACTACAACCTTGCCATCGTGTTGGTCGGTGTGCTGATGGTGCTGTATGTGGTCTTTGGTGGAATGATGGCCACGACGTGGGTTCAGATCATCAAGGCCGTGTTGATGCTGTGCGTGGGAGGGGCAATCACGTTCCTGGTGTGGAAGCAGTTTGGCTTCAGCATGGGCGCGTTGCTGCGCAAGGCGGTCGAGGTGCACCCAGGAAAAGACGCAATCCTCTCGCCGACGGCTTTTGCCAAGGATCCGCTGTCGGGGCTTTCGCTCGGTATTGCGCTGATGCTGGGTACCGCAGGCCTGCCTCATGTGCTCATGCGCTTCTTCACCGTGCCCGATGCCAAGGCTGCGCGCACGTCGGTTCTCTGGGCCACCATCTTCATGAACTGCTTCTACGCCATGATTTTCGTCATCGGCTTCGGCGCACTTGCTTTGCTTCGCACGCACCCGGAATACATGGACGCGAAAGGCTTGTTGATCGGTGGCAGCAATACGGCCGCACTGCACCTGTCTCATATCCTTGGCGGCGAGATCATGTTCGGGCTGGTTTCTGCCGTCGCGTTCGCCACCATCCTGGCGGTTGTTGCTGGCCTGACCCTGTCTGGCGCTTCGGCGATCAGCCACGACATCTACGGCGCGCTGTTTCGGCACAAGACGGCCGACGCTCGGGATGAAATCCGGATCGTTCGTGTGGCCACGATCGCATTGGGTCTTTTTGCGATTGCGCTCGGCATTGCGTTCAAGGGGCAGAACGTCGCCTACATGATCAGCTTGGCGTTCTCGATCGCCTGCTCGTCGACATTTCCGGTGCTCATTCTTGCGATCTACTGGAATCGCCTTACAGCCACCGGTGCGGTGGTAGGGGGAAGCGTGGGGCTGTTGTCTTCGCTGGTGCTGACGGTGCTTGGCCCGGCGATCTGGGTCAAGGTGCTTGGACACGCGAGCCCTGTGTTCCCGATGGATCCGCCTGCCTTGATCACCGTTCCTCTTGCCTTTTTGGCCTGCGTGATCGCCAGCCGTTACTGGGCACCGACGGAGTCAACGCCAGGGGACCTGCGGCACTCATCCCCTCATCGCGGGAAAGCGCAACTCGAAGCGAATCAAGCCGGGTAAAGGGCATGAAGCGCACACCTCGCCGCCGTGCAATGCCACGATCGCCTTGACGATCGCGAGCCCGAGGCCGTTGGACTCGGTATAGCTGCGTGCCGCGTCGCCTCGGTAGAAGCGGTCGAACAGGCGCCCGAGCTGTTCGGGGGGGACTGGCGCCCCTTCGTTCTCGACAGCGATCGTCGCCATGTCGCCGTCTTGCGCCCCGATCAGCCGCACCGTCGTTCCAGGTGTGCCGTGGCGTACGGCATTCACGACAAGGTTGTTGACCGCGCGCCGGCATAGCGCTGCATTGACGAAGGCCACACCGCTGGCTTGCACTTCGAACCGAAGCCCGCTCTCATCGGCAGGGCCTTCGAAGTATTCGGCGATCTTCTCGAGCTCAGCATGCAGCGCAATCGGAGCTCGCTCGATCGTCAGCGATGCATGGTCGGCTTGCGCGAGGAACAGGATGTTCTCCGCAATCTGGCGCAACCGGTTCAGCTCTTCGAGGTTCGATTCGAGAAGTTGCTGGTACTCATCGGCGCCGCGAGTCCGTTGCAGCGCGACCTGCGTCTGTCCGATCAGCGCGCCGACGGGGGTGCGGATCTCGTGCGCGAGATCGGCGGAGAATTGCGAAAGTCGCTCATAGCCGGTGGCAATGCGGTCAAGCATGGCGTTGAACGCGACGACCATGTGCTGCACTTCGAGCGGCGCGTCATGCTCTGGCAGCCGCACGGCGAGATTGATCGGGTTGATCAGGGCCGCCTTGCCGGCAACCCGGTGCAGCGGCCTCAGGCCGTGCCGCAGCACCAGATACGCAAGAAGGGTCGAAGCCAGCATCGCGACAAGGGCGCTGAGGATGACGCGATCCCGGTTGGCGCGAATCATCCTCACCTCGTTGGTCAGCGGGTGGCCGGCCACCACCTCCACCATGTCGCCATTGCGGCCCGAACGCGCGAGCGCCGCGACCCAGTGCATCGGCACGCCATCCGCCGTCGGGACGTCGAGTACGTTCCCGATCGCCAGGTCGCGATCGGCCGCTACTGCGGCGAGCGCGCCGGGCACCGGAAAACGGCGGGGGTTGACGTCGATGAAGGGCGCCTCGCCGGGGCGGCGCAGCAGCAGCACATCGCTCTCGGCACCGAGCATGGCCGTGAACAGCGACGGCCGCTCGTGCAGGTCGGCGATCGTCTGCACGTTGCCCACCAGCCCGCGGAAGTGCTCGACGCGACCGATCAGCCGCGTGTCCAGCTGCTCGGTGATCGCCGACCGCGCGGAATAAAAAAAGTAGGCGCCGAGCATGCCGGTGACCGCGCACGCGATCAGCGCAAGCAGCAAGGTGGCTCTCACTGCCAGCGATCGCGGCAGCCACCTCATGGCGCGTCGCCGAACGAATAGCCGATGCTGCGCACCGTGTGAATCAACTTTTTCTCGAACGGCTGATCGATCTTCGCGCGAAGGCGCTTGATCGCGACGTCGACGACATTGGTGTCGCTGTCGAAGTTCATGTCCCACACTTCGGAGGCGATCAGCGTGCGCGAGAGCGCCTCGCCTTGCCGCTTGATCAGCAGCTGCAGCAGAAGGAACTCCTTGTTCGTCAGCGCAATCTCCTTGCCTTCGCGGGTGATCTTGCGGCGCAGGACGTCAACCTTCAGATCGGCGAACTCGTAGAACTCGGCTTCGCGCACGATACCCCGGCGTAGCAGCGTGCGAATGCGCAGTACCAGTTCTATGAACGAGAAGGGCTTGACGAGATAGTCGTCGGCGCCGAGTTCAAGGCCGCGGATGCGGTCGTCCAGGCGGTCGCGCGCGGTGAGAAAGAGCACAGGCAGGTCCCGCTTGTCGCGCAAGGCCTGCATGATCTGCCAGCCGTCGATGCCGGGCAGCATCACGTCAAGCACAACGAGCTCGTAGGCGTGTTCAAGCGCCATGTGCAGCCCATCCGTTCCGGTGCGCGCAAGGTCCACGGCGTAGCCGCTTTCCTTCAGGCCCTTTTTCAGGTAGTCGCCCGTCTTCGGGTCGTCTTCGATAACAAGGATGCTCATGGGAGTGTGTTTGCCATTCTCTCTTGCGGGGCGGCGCCGGTTCATGACTTTTTTGTCATTCGAATGTCATGCCCGTGCGCACGGGTGATCCCTAGAGTGACCTGTCTTCATTCTCTACGGCTCATCATGAACACCAGATTTGGAAAACTCCTTCGGACCTTCGCCCTCCCGACCTTGATGAGCGCCGGCCTGCTCGGCGGCAGCTACGCCGTGCACGCCCAGGCGCCGCAGCCGGTGGGTGTGCGCGGCGCGATCACCGCCGTCAGCGGCGATGCGATCAAAGTCCGCACCAATCGCGGCGAAGACCTGACGGTCAAGATCAACGGCAACACGCAGGTTCGCGCGGTCACGCTCGCCAAAGTGAGCGACATCAAGCCCGGCAGCTACATCGGAACGGCGGCGACGCCGCTGCCCGACGGTTCTCTGAAAGCGCTTGAAGTGCATGTTTTCCCGCCCGCGATGGCGGGCACCGGGGATGGCCACCGTGCCTGGGATCTGGCGCCCAAAAGCACCATGACCAACGGCACCGTCGGCGACCTGGTCGCGACCAACGGTCGTACCCTGACGCTCAAGTACAAGGGCGGCGAGAAGAAGATCGTCGTGCCGGATGACGTGCCGATCGTCAACCTCGAACCTGGCGACCGCTCGTTGCTCACGGTGGGCACCAAGGTCGTCTTGTTCGCGACGAAGGAAGCCGATTCAGGCCTGTCCGCCAACTTCATCTCCGCAGGCAAGGACGGCGTGACGCCGCCGATGTGACGATGAAGAGCACGATGATTCATCCGCTGGCGGTGCGCGCCGCCCACTGGGTCAATGCATTCGCGATGACCTGCATGCTGATGAGCGGTTGGACGATCTACAACGCGTCGCCGATCCTGCCATTTCAGTTCCCCGCCTGGATGACGCTCGGTGGTTGGCTCGGTGGCGCCATTGCGTGGCACTTTGCGGCGATGTGGCTGCTCGTCGCGAACGGCCTGCTGTATTTGCTCTACGGCATTGCCAGCGGTCATTTCCGTCGCGAGTTCTTTCCGATTCGTGCCAGCGAGTTGCTGCGCGACGCCGGACGTGCGCTGAGGTTGCGGCTTCCGCATGAAGTCGGCCGCTACAACGCGGTGCAGCGCTTCGCCTACGTCATCGTGCTGCTGTTTGGCGTGCTCGTCGTCGCATCGGGGCTCGCGATCTGGAAGCCTGTTCAGCTGGCATGGCTGGTCGGCCTTTTTGGGGGCTTCGATTTCGCGCGCAAGGTGCACTTTGCGGCAATGGCCGGCATCGCCGGCTTCATCGCGATCCATCTGCTGCTCGTCCTCCTCGTGCCGCGCACGCTGCTCCCGATGGTCATCGGACGAGCGCGTGTCCCTCACCGTACCGCATCATGATCAAGCTCTCCGACCACAAGAAGCAGCTCGTGAACCTGGAGCGACGGCTGCTGCTGCGTTCGTCGCTGTCGATTGGCGCGCTCTCTATGCTGTCGGGCTGCAACCTGCAGAACGACGACCAGGTCGACAAGGTTTTGTGGGCGCTGTCGCGCTGGAACGACCGCGTGCAGGCGCGCCTCTTCAGCGGCAGCCGGCTCGCGCCGACCTATGCGGCGAGCCAGGTCACGAAGCCTTTCCCGTTCAACGCGTTCTACCCAGAGTTCGATGCGCCCCAGGTCGACTTGTCGAGTTGGCGGCTTGAAGTCTCGGGACTCGTCGCCGACAAGACGGCGTGGACCGCCGAGCGCCTGCGCACGCTACCGCAAGCGCGGCAAATCACGCGCCATATCTGCATCGAGGGCTGGAGCGCGGTCGGCGACTGGCGCGGCCTGCCGCTCAAGACTTTCCTGCAGCGCATCGGCGCGGACACGACGGCGCGTTTCGTGGGGTTCAAATGCGCCGACCGCTATCACTCGAGCCTCGACATGGCCAGCGCGCTGCACCCGCAGACGCTGCTTGCGCTTGACTCTGGCAACGAAGCGCTGCCGACGGCCAACGGCTTCCCCCTGCGGCTGAGTGTTCCGACCAAGCTCGGGTTCAAGAGCGCGAAGCACGTCGCCGCGATCTTCGTGACCAACACGAATCCCGGGGGCTATTGGGAAGACCAGGGGTACAACTGGTTCAGCGGGATATGACATCGGCAACTCGGCAACCTTGCTGCCGAGAAATTTCCCTAATGGCCGCGCTTGGTGTTCTGTTTGATCGCCTCGGATTTGAACTCTTCAAGCCTGGTGTGCGATCGTCAAAACAAAGCAGGTGAGCGCCGAAGCTCCCGGTACAGCGTTGCACGGCTGATGCCCAGCCGGCGCGCGGCCTCGTCCTTGTCGCCGCCAGTCTCCGCGAGCGTCTTTCGTATGCAGGCATCGCGCTCCCGGTCGAGGTGTGCCTGCAAGCTGGTCGCTCGCGGCGTTCCGTGGCGGCCGGCAATGGCCTGCGGGCGCTTCGCGGCAGGCTCATCCGGCAGCCCGGCCTCACCGGAGAGCAGGAAGCGCAGCAGCGCGGCTTCCAATTGCCGCACGTTGCCCGGCCAGTCGAAGGCCTTCCATCGTGCGCGAACAGATGGGGGCACGCGGCGTCCCGGCAGGCCTTCGCGCAGCGCAATGCGCTCGAGCAGCTGCTCGGCCAACCACTCCAGGTCGTCGCGCTCGCGCAGCGCGGGCATGTGCACGCCGAGCACATTGAGCCGGTAGTACAGGTCGGCCCTGAACTGGCCCGCGTCCACACGCTCCTGAAGGTCGCGGTGGGTGGCGCAGACGACGCGGGTGTCGATCGGGATGGGCGACACGCCGCCCACGCGCACGATCTCCTGGTTCTGCACGGCACGCAGGAGGCTGGCCTGCAGGCTCAGGGGCATGTCACCGATCTCGTCCAGGAACAGCGTGCCACCGCTCGCGAGTTCGAACTTGCCGGGCTTGCCGCGCGTTCGCGCTCCGGTAAAGGCGCCGCCTTCGTAGCCGAAGAGCTCCGCATCGATCAGCGATTCGGGAATGGACGCGCAGTTGACCCACACGAACGGCCGCCGGGCGCGCGGCGACAGCGCGTGGATCGCATTGGCCGCCAGTTCCTTTCCGCTGCCGGTCTCGCCCTGGAAGACCGGGCGCGCGGCGACAGCGCGTGGATCGCATTGGCCGCCAGTTCCTTTCCGCTGCCGGTCTCGCCCTGGACGAGCACCGGCAGCGACAGCGGCGCGGCCTGTTCGATGGCCGCACGCACCGCGTCCATCCGGGCGCCTTGGCCCAGGATGTCGTCGAGCCCGTAGCGCGCGGACCACGGCGTGGGCGCGCTATGGATGGCGCGCCCCTCGTCGCCGGCGACGGCAACCGCCTTCTTCAGCGCCGCCATGTTGGAGAACAGCGCCAGGCCAACCGCGCCGATGATTTGCTCGTCCTGATAGACGGGCACCTGCCGCGCGAGCAACTGGTGGCCTCGCACTTCGAGCG
>Ga0102593_1001481_pt1 | contig 22897 bp, 29 predicted proteins | sample AraplaCol_mMS_r2_2_FD_76862 | JGI IMG/M metagenome (GOLD analysis project Ga0102593, IMG submission 76862) | Arabidopsis root microbial communities from North Carolina, USA - plate scrape MF_Col_mMS_r2 (SPADES assembly) (version 2) | ecosystem: Host-associated > Plants > Roots > Endosphere...
GGGAGGAAAAATGAAATTTTCAAAAAAAAAAAAAAAAAAAAAAAAAAAAAAAATAAAAAAAAAAAAAACCACAAAAAAAAAAAAAAAAAAAAAAAAAAAAAACTTAACTTAAAAACCTAGGACACTACATACTAGTAAAACCCGCTCCAAGGCGGAATTTGTACAGGACAGTACTATGTACACTATCCGATTCCATTCAGCACGCATTCAGACTTGGCAGGGCATGGCAAAAAAAGTTATTCGGGTCCAGTCGCGCTTTCAATTGGCGCAGTCTTAAGGCCCTCTCCTCCCCGAAGAATTGTTCTATCTCCACCTGGTCAGGGGGCCAAAATGCAGGGAACCCTCCTGGCAAAGAAAGACCATCCCGATCCACCGCTTCCTCCAATTCAATGACCCATCTGGATGCATCTGCAAGCTCTTGTTTATCAGTCAATCCCGGTCTGGTGCCACCATGGAGTCCGATAATGACATGTTGGTATCGGTTCGGAAAGACCGCCCCGACAGTATCTGCGACTTCGTGTCGGACTCCTTTGCCATGGTTATTGTGAAAAATGACAGCGGAGAGCGGATGCGGTGGATGGTGCCGTACGAGAATGGAGCCAAGGTTTCTATGTATTCGATTAACGTTTCGACTGCGGAAGAAGGTTCCTGACGACGAATCGCCCAAGCCGTAGGCGGCTGGTGTAGCTGGATACCAGGTCAGTTATGTGGAGTTCATGTATACCGTATAATAGAAGCCTGGCACTTACTCTTCGTAACCGTGTTCCCTAGTACCCTGCCGGCCTGCATCATCTGCTCAAGAAAGATTTTCGCGGGCGCGAGATCTTTGCTGACCGAAGTCCAGCACCAAAACAGGACAAAACAAGGCTCAGCTACCGGCATCGGAGCCATTTCTGGATTCACGGCGATGGCGTCTCCGCTGAATTCATCGGGGAAATTATCCTCTAAGAGCTGTTCAATCCTGCCCAAGACCGTAGCGGCCTCAGCTAAGGGAAAGGCTAGGAAGCCAGCGTAGAGGTTTGGCACTGGGTATACCTTCACGCGAAGCTCTGTAACAATACCAAATGTGCCGGCTCCAGCACCGCGGAGTGCCCACAGTAAGTCTGGATCTTCGTTGGTATCAACAACACGGCCCCCGGCCAAAACCACCCGAGCCCCAAGGATCTGATCAACTCCAAACCCGTATGTTCCCACATAGAACCCGTATCCTCCACCACATGCCCATGAGATATACCCCACAGACTTTGCCTGTCCAGTAGGGGTGAATAGGCCGTATGAATTGAGGGTTTCCTGCAGGTGGCCGGCAATCACTCCGCCGCCAACGCGTACGCTGGCTCGATCTGGCTCGACACTGACGTTGTCCATATCGCGCATATCGATAAGAATGCCCTCGGAAACCAAGGAGCGGCCAAAGAAGTCATGACCGCCTGAGCGAATAGCAAAGGGAATCGTTTCTTCAGTGCAGAATTGAACCAATTGTGAGACCTCTTGTTCTGTTCGTGGCCGGGTGCAAACCAGTCGTTGCTTGTTCAGCGCACAATTATATAGCTCAAGACAGTCATAAAATTGTTTCCCTTCAGTATGTACTGAGAGGCTCGGCAATAGTTGTCGCAAGCGATCCTGGATGTGTATCTCACTATCGGCCATATTGGTGATGTTCAGATGAGACATATAATTTGACCCAGCTCTCCGAAAAGCAGAAAGAAAATAAGCAAGTTTTAAGAATCTAGACTTGGGAATGAAGCCATGAACATCAGTTGGATAAGCAGCTGCTCAGTTAATGACTGGGTCAACCACCCCGCATATATTTTCCGTTTTAGGACAGATCGCGAGGGCGCCATGAAACTCCACCTGGAGTTTAATGACGCCCTCCATCGGTGGGCACCGATCGGCATCTTCATTCAAAGCATCCATGCTTTTGACTGCAACGGTCCAATCCCAGGCAAATGGTTAGTTGAATAGTGAGAGAGCTTGTCTGACATTATCCAAACTGAAACCCCTGATAGCATGTTCACTAACAAGCAAGATTATTTGTATCCAAACTATACTGTCTACTGCTCCCACCGACAAGCGCTGGAGGAGCAAGAGTTTTACCTCTTAGCGAACCTTATATGTTACAATCGTGCGTCGTCACACATATTGCTAAGTGCTGAAGATTTGGAGGCAGAGACCTCGTAATTTATGTCACTTCCTCCCTTTGCACTTGATTTTACATCATGTACAATGTACAATGTACAGAGGCTAGGATTTGTACTTCTCATGGATAGCCTACCACAATAGTCAGAGCATGCGAATCAAGAATCGAAGGAGCAAGATCACTTGTATGCTTTGTATTGCTACATTGCGATGATATTTTTGCAGTCTAGTGAAAAAGAAAGTCATTCTAACCAGGCCTTAACAATATCCTGAATCGCATCCCACATCCAAGCATCACGTAACTTGGCCAGGTGGTCAAATCCATGTTCTCCATCCCGCACGACAAGTCGAAAGTTGAGGCTGGGGTCAACCTGGGCAAGTTTCCTCTGTAACATGTAGCTCTCCTCAACAGGAGCCACGCTGTCATTCCGTCCATGGAGTATCAAGACTCCACCGCGCGGAAAGCGGGCTCCAGCATCGATCCTTTCGAGTAGATAGGGACTAATGGGGGCTGCTGGGAAAAGCTGGCCTAGCTGGCCATGTTGGCATGTCGCAAACATTAACTGGAATCGATCGGCATCAGCAGCGGCGGATATAACCACAGGCTCCTGTGTAGTTGCCTCCTGTCTCTTAACCTTCTCTAGATGTAATCTCAGTGTATCCGGCGGATACGTCGGTAGATTGAACACAGACCGTTCCTGGCCATTACTGAAATAGGGTGCTTTCGGGTTGACCATAGGATAAACGGCATTGACCGCTCGAATCTTGTCTGGATGAGTTAAACCCATTTGTAAACTGAGATATCCCCCGGCACTGTCGCCGATTGTCATAATCCGGTTCAGATCGGCTTTCACAGTACCGTTTGTTTCTCGCTGTATTAACATGGGGAGCGACTGATGCAGCCATTGCCAGTGATCCTCCACATCCTCAAGTACGTCTAGCACAGAAGACTCCGGCAACAGTCGGTAATTTGGAGAAACAATGATAGCTGCGTGTTCCTGTGCTAGTTCGAGATACCACGGGCTAAAAAATGGAGGAAAGAGACTGTAGCCAGCGATAAGGCCGCCACCATGATAGCGAAGGAGAACTGGTCGAGGAACGGAGAGTAAGTGTTCCTGAGATGGATCGTTCAGACTCTTGGGATAGAGCACATCCACGGTGATTTTATGGCCGCTAACCGTTTTATAGTCGACGGAGATGATAGAGAATGCTTCAAACCGCGACAAATCGGTCGCATTCAAGGTCAAGGCATCCATTTCTGAGTGTAATCGGTGGTCTGGTTTGTAATAATTGCAAAGACTGTGTGTGTGAAGGGAGAAGCCTCTCATCTGTCTATGTATTCAAGTATTAATTAATAACTCACTTCATTCACGTGAACCTTGTCCAATGATTCGATTCAAGCTCGCATTCTCGACAGAAACGGAAAACCAAGTGGGGTCCAAAGGACGGTTCCATTGGGAAGCCATTTTAGCTACCAAAGAATAGCATTACCATTTCTCGGGAGTTTCAGATTAGTTAGTTATTTCCGCTGATTATCGCGCAATTCTCGTGCCGAAAAGACCTAGAATAAAGTTTTCAAGGCTGCCGTGAGTGGAGTAAGGATGCCGAACTTGTTACTAGCTCCATAGTCAATTTAGAAGCCCCGACTAATGTAAGATCCTCAATTCCCGAATTACCCGTCGCCTAGTAGTTCGGGGAAATGCCACATGGTCCGATATTTCCGGAGTGTTAGGCATTTGAGGGGCTGTCAATTTTTGGGCCATCAATCAAATGTCCAATACCATGATCGAACATGTCTAATATAGTATAACGCCGACTAGTAGAGACGGATCCTACAACCTCGCGAAATGACCCAAATAGGAAATAAGCTATATGTAACTTCCTGTGCCTTGCCAAGTGAAGATCACTATTATGTAAAATGATTACGCCACAGATTAACCTTACAGGGGGCATATGGCCAATCTATTTCCCTTAGGGGTAAGCTACTTTCCTCCTTGGGCTAAATTGCGAACCACCTTCTTGGTCTGCTTCAGAGCTGAAGATTCTCTTAATTTCTTGGTCGGATCGTCGTATGGATACCCCACGAATAATGTAATGCTTTGTAACCTCGACCTGTTTTACATATGTATCTCCTAGCTAGGCCTTCTCCAATAACGTAATAAATTGGTCTAAAGGCCGCAAAGCAAACTTGTTGGTCTTGTCTAATCTGTGAGCTGAGGCCTGGGTCCGCGCTTCAGTGTAAGCTGACCTAACCTATACGAAGTGGACCTGATACTCAAATTTATACTCGAACATTTTGTACAAAGCGGGTAAAATAAGGTGACTCACGCTCATTTCTTTGGAACCCCCAATTATCTTTTTTTTTTTTTTTTTTTTTCGAAAATAATTTAAATTATTTTTTCAAGGCTTTAAATTTTTTATTTTTAAATAATTTTTTATAACAATCCTCCCTGAAAAGATTTCTACCCCTTTTGAACATTATTTTCCAGACATCTCTGATCTTTCCAATCATGGCCATCAACCGTATTGCTGTCTATGGTCACCGTGGATTCGTTGGCTCTCGAGTTGTTGCTGCTCTGATTGCCTCGGGAGCTCCAATTACTGTTTTGCATCGCCCTAGCTCGGATACTTCCAATCTCCCCGATCATGTGAGAAAGATTGAAGTCGACGTTCTTGATGAAGACGCTTTGGTTAGTGCTTTACAAGATATAGACATTGTGATGTCAGTCATGGCTACTGCGTATCTATCTTTTTTTTAACCTATGCTAATGGACTTCTCAGCTCTCTTGTTGGAGACGAGGGTACCGACAGACAGTATGGCTTTGTGAAAGCCATCCCTAGGACTAATGTCCAGCTTTTCTCCCCTTCGGATTTCTGTCTGCGATACTGTGAGCAAGGAATTCGCATGCCCTGTATGAAGGCAAAAGCGAAAGTGGAAAAGGCTTCTAAGGATGCTGGGATACCAACCTCCGTCATCCACGTAGGAAATTTCGCTGAGTTTACTTTGAATACAACGTCAGTCATCAACCAGCCACTCGGGATGTTATCCGTAACTGACTTTCACAAATTATAGGGCTGTGGGCATTGATTTGCAGAATAACATATTGGTCTACACCGGCAACTCTGCCAACGAAAAAGTCACAATGTGGTGTGTAAAATTTTACCAACGAATCCTTCTTATCTTATAATCACTTTGGTCTGGTTAAATTAACTCCTTGTAGCACCAAGGACTACGTAGCAGCTGCGTACGTCGACATATTTACCACCAGACCTATACACACCATACAGAACCGGACCATCACCTTGTCAGAGCTTGCACCAACAGGCATGGAAATTGCAGCGATCATGAAGGAGAAGAATGGCGGAGACCCCTCTATTGCGACACGAAGCTTAGAGGAAGTCAATCGAACGATCGAAGATTATATCAGCAGGGGGAGTAATTTCGCTGTCCCGCCTTATTGCCGCAAGATCTGGGGGACAGGACAAATGATGAAAATGCTTCCCAATGATTTGTGGGAAGTTAAGGACTACAAGAAAGCAAGTCTAGAGGACCTTGTCATAGGAGGAAAATTGGAAAACTATAGAGCCCTACCCGATCAGGTGGTAGAGTTCCTCAATACGCTTTGAGACATGTATTACCGTATACTATTAGGCTTACAGCCCAGTATGTATATGCGAACCACAGCTTAAACGCTGCTGCCTCTTGTTTACGGATAATTTGATGTGCTCCCACAATCGATTATTTTTGCTCTTCCTCTTCTGACTGTCAGCATAAGCAGGCGCGTGTAAGATGGCAGATAGATATTATATTGGACTATATCTCCCGGTGTCGGAGAAGTGGGTATAGAATGGACTATGGAGAAGTGTGTATTCTAGCTACCGAAATGCCGTTTGTTTCAGTAATGTTGTTGGTTCTTCGAGCCAGGATGTAGGGCAGGCCTCTCAAGGCGGCTGAGATGCGGAGCCGTCAAGTAGAGTTTGAGCTGCCTTCATCAAAGAGTACGCGGCGTCCACATTTCTCGTTAACTCTCGAGGTGGGGCTTGTAGTCATCAGTATATCAATATCGGGTCCCTAGTCAGATGGGTGGGACAGACCTCGCGATCTGGCCAAAAACGGAAACATATAGTGGAGAAGTCCCAAGGTTTCCATAGACACATCCACTAGTTGACTACCCTTTAAAGTGGAGCTAAATCACATACAATTCATGAGAAGGCATAGACCAGTCCTAGATCAAGAATATCCAAACATGCGAGCCAGCTCTTTTTTTCCCCTCTGGGAAACTTATGAATCCAAATCAGTAGCGTCACTCCAACGCCAAGAAAATCAAACACGAGTGCGCCTCTAAAAATGATTGCATAGTCCGTCGAGGCTAGTGAATTGGGTAGAGACAGAACATTAGTAACGATCGCGCAAGGAAGCATCCAGCAGAAGTTTGGTAGGTCTAGTAAGCCAACAGGAAAGGAAACTTGATTTTATCTGCAAAAAGATAACTTCCACATTTCCTTGGTGACGGCTGCCACATCGTTCGAGCCAGAGAAGTAAAGAGCGAAAGACTGTATTCCACATATAGTTAACGCAATGCACATAGTAGTTTCTACATACATGTGATTTGATGCTCGGGCATGGTCTTGACCATGACAAGATATACAGAGATCAAGACCTAAATTATTCATCGAGAAATGAATCAAACTAGGCATCGCCTGACTAGAATGCGGCACCAACCCGAAAACCTAACCAAAACCGCAGCGGTTTTGGTTTTCATTTCAAGATCTCACAATTTTGCGGTTCGGTTCCGATAACTAGTAGTTGTGGACGATTTACTGCCAGCATTTCATATACTAATGAAACCTGGGAAGCTACTGAATATATTCTTGGAAGGCCAAGACAAAACTTGAAATGTACTGGGATTGTAGCGCTATGTAGTGGTATATGCAAACGCTATTCGATAGAAGTGAGAAGCAGATAAAGTACAGACTGACTCGTGGATATCATCTCAAACATTATATTCAAATAAGTGATTAGTAGAATTTTGAAAGGTAAGATCCTCGCTTCGATACCCGTCGAAATTCATCGACAGCAGGACTCACAGGCTTCAATGAGCCATCATCCATGTCCATTTGTTCAACAGCTCGATACCCCGTGGACCGGCCATTATAGGGACTGTTTCTACCGTCCGCTTTGGCACGAATATAGTAATGCGCATCATTTTCTTCCATCCCGATGAACCAGCGTTCTTTCAGCTGTCGTCCAACAGGTCCCCCACCACACGCACCCTGTAATCGCGAACTATGCGGACTGTTCATAGCCAGCGCGAAGAGATTCTGCGGCTCGGTGAAATCGGTAATCTGGTGACCGCGCGCCTCAAGGAACATGAAGCCAAAACAGATAAAGCTTGTGATGAAGCAGAATACCAGAATCACGTAGAAGACTCCTTGCCAACTTTGCGTTCCGCCAGAAGCATAGCCGACAACTTGCAAGCTCGCGCGGAAATATTGGTACTTTGGCTCCGGAAGGACATCGTTCGGTACACTGTAATTGAATCCTTGAACATACGGCGCGTCTTTCGAACTCAATATTAAGGTACTCCCGGCCATTACCGCCAGGGCCTCGCCCACAGAGGGAAAGTGTTTACTGAGTGAGTATGACTTTGAAGCTGAATCGTAAGATGGCATCATCTGCATAAGGAGACGTCCATTACTCGCTGCCCCGTCCGTGATACCCGTCCCCAGACTGAGAGAATTGGCCCACTCTGATGCAATGTTCTTCCATTCAGGTTCCCAATTACCCTCAATGAAGCCTGGATCATGACGATTGTATTGAAGGGGATTGCCAGGGTTTTCGCAATCCGCGGTCAAAAAGGCACCGCTCGATGCGGCACTATAGCGCGTGGAACAGACCCCGGTTTGTTTGGCGCGAATGGAGCATAGTACGTATGGGGGATGGGGAAGACTTGGTTTACCCAGCAGGTAGATCGCGTTTGCGGGCCAGGCACCTGTTATATTAAGGAGTGTGTTATTGGCTTCGGGAAGCTTGCCGAAGATGGGAGGGCGTTGGCCATATTTCTCGCCAAATCCGAAGATATCATCGACAACGGTGCTATTCAGCCAGGATGGAAGCCTTGGGATTTTGTCCGACGGATTGGCTAGCCAAGTGGTTGCGTTGAAATCATCTGAGTCAGGCCATGTGTTATAGACCAGGGGCGATATTTCTGATTTGTTCATCCCCACGCATAGCACGTTTACCGCGGGCGACGGAACGGTGGCGTCAAGATTATATTTGCCTTCTCCTGAGGCATCCTTTGGCTGTTCAATTTTGTTTTTCGCATCCATTGCTGCACCGGGGACTCCACCGTGGGGCATCGCCATGGTGATGTTGTTGACCATACGGTGGTGCTTTCTCGAAAGCTCTGCGGTGTCCTTGATTTCAATCCAACTACCGGTAATAGTAGTGTTATCCCAGAGCGAGCCAGTTGGTTTTGGACGGTGGCGAAGATGATCAGAAGTCTTGTTGTCGCCTTCCACGAGCTCACTCCAATGTGTTATCCATTGTTGGTAATTGTGGTATGCTGAACCGACATGTTCGATCTCAAGACATGTCGTGTTTCGAGCCTCAGGGTCCATATCTACGGGGATAGGAGATTGACATGTTGAAGCAAGATACAAGGTGTTGGCGAAGCTCGCATGAACTAATCCCGCGAGCGTTGTGTCTTCCGATGGTCCCATGGAAAGCTTTGGCGATACTGATTTATGGGTCAGTCTTGATAAAACTCACGATATGGCTATGCGGGGAACAGGAAAGCTCCGGACTCACCCAGCGCCTCGGCAGCAGTTGTATACAGCATCGCGACAAACGTAGCGACCAATGCAATGGCACCAAGAATTGTCAGTCCTGAGTACCGCAGAGTCTCCCAGTGCACAATCATCGACCCAGGCTGCATAATCCATGCGCGCATACTCATATCAGCAATACTAATACCGCGCGAATCCTTGGTCAGCGCCCTTCGACTCAGTACCTGGCCCAAAAATGCGACGCAGATAGTGACATAGGCCAATTCGATCGTTTTGGCGAAAAAGGCGCATAGCAAATTCGCGGTGGAGGGAGCCAATGCTTGTTTTTCATTGATTATATCCCAGCGAGGTTTCCAAAACGCGACAACGAGGTAAATGCCGGAGAAGATGGTCGAATAAAAGGCGAGAAGAATGATAGTGATTGGGACCCACGATAATCGGCGCTGAAGTACTAAATGACGACTGGGGCAATTTGGTGAGTGGAGTATGGCAGGTGTTTCGGGGGTTTTCAAATAGCCTGGAGTATCCGTGTCGCTATGATTATCGCTGTTGATGCTGGAGACCGAAGCTCGTCTCGCTCTACCGGCGGGCAGAGTCTCGCCGGAGGGATTCGTGATACCCAAGCCGATATCACTGAAATGTTCATTGGAGTGGTATGACGGGGAAGGGACATGGTGATAATCCGGATCTGAAGGTGAGTTGCGTCCGAGTGGATTCCAGGAACGCGCAGGACGAGCATGGAGGAGGTCCTCCTCCGGCAGCAACGAATGCTGTGATTCTCCAGCCATCCTGACGCGCGCTCTCACACACTGTAATCCCCAGTCTGTTACCAACCGCACGTTGGAGGACCGTTGGCCTTAAAATCCAGGTCCAGCCAGCCCTGGTGGGTTTAAAAATAGGAACGGAGGAATAGAGTGGAGAGAAACTCTCTCGTGTCCCCTCTCCTTACTCTCCCCTCTCCTTCTTCCTCGTGCTTATTTTTTGTTCTAAATTTCTGCGGCTGATTCCAATTGCCAGTGGGGCCTCAATGCTGTAGGTCCCGGTCCTCAGCACTAAGGGTGGCCCTAGTCACTAGGCTCGGAGCCGGAGTGACGTTCATTTGTCCCAGTCGGTCTATAGTGGAGTGTTCGAAGATGTGAATGGACATTTTAGATGATCATTTCCCCACTGGATCCTCGATAATTGGGTCGTAAGCAACAATTTACCAGGGTCCTGCCTTGTTTATTTCTGGCTGCATGGCGTATGGCAAAATCGTCGCAAGGCTGTCAGCCTGTTCCTCTCCCTCTGGCAATTGAACATTTGGTCAAAATCGAGATCAATGTAGTGGAAAGGGTCGGATGGAAGTGGAAAAGTGAGGTGAAAATTAGGACTGACGTTGAATTTGAGTGGGCGGAAGGAGGATGAGCAGGTGACCACACAGCTTTGTGATATGTTAAAGCTTGTACAGTGCAGTAGTTAGTATATAATAATCAATTAATAAGTTAATTAGGCGTGACGGCAGTCTCGGATAGACTAGTATGACCGAACGAATTGCATGTTCTCCTATAATGATTCGGGCCATTTAGCGAGAAGTCCAGACATTACTGGCAGTCATTATTATCGATGGCAGTTCTATAGTAGGTACTATATAGGTGCTACCAGTAGTACTACATGACTTAGACAAGTGATAACAAAACAGCCGAGGAGTCCGGAATATCAATCGAGACTTTCCCTTCCTGAACTTCAAGAATCTCCTTGCTTGCACTGACAGTAACTGGCTTTCCTTGCTTGTGATTATAATCATATGAAACACCCCCGAAAGTGACATTGTTGACGGAATCGCTCCCTGGGGCGAACAGACGTTCGACTTTCACACGATGATGATTTCCATGGAGTTGGAAATTGTATTCACTGCTAGGGCGATCGCCAGGGGTACTTTCGTTAAAGGCCTTCATGTTGACAGCTACAATCCTGACAAGGGCCTTTCCATCGTAGACCCCATAGGCGGCCTCTGTATCCTTTTTCAGGGGTATATTCACAACCCGAGTGTCTTCAGAGTTTCCTAGAGCTGCGGCAACCATAATCTGACCATAGTAAGGGGGCTTTGTAGTTGGCCCTTCGCCTTTGCTGAAAATAGGCTGCCATGAAGCGTATCGGTAATTGAGTCCTTGGTGAAGATGGAGACGTTTGATGCCCTGCCTACCACGTTAGTATAATCTGCTAAGTAGTAATATCTACTCGGGAGAAACTTCATACATGTGCTGCAGCCCAGAGTGAAAAGTCGACCATCCAGAGAGCATCACCAAACACGTCTGTCTCTCCGATTCGACCCTGGCCCGCGATGGAGTTCATTTCACCCAGAGTGTATAAATGGCCAAGATGGGCGAGACTTTTAGCACGACTTATTTGCGGTGCTAGATTCTCAATGATACTAGTATGATTCATCAGGGTTTCTACTATTGGTCAGTAGCGTACAACACATAGCTATGACGAGAGTAATACTTTGGAGATCAGAAGCACCATTGCTAGTAGGGTCTTGATTGACGCCCATATAACTGACGAGGGTAAAGTTTAGCTCCGTCGTCGCATACTTTAAGGACGAAAAAACTCACTTATGAAAAGAAAGTTCTTTGGTCAAGTTCTTCTCATCATATCCAAGATCAAATACTTTGTTCGCAGTCCAACCGTTAGTGTCAATAGAATCCAATAAAACGAGACTTGGTGCCATAAAGCCGGGAAAAGATCCCGGACAAGCCTGTTCAACAGCTGTTTTGACTATAGCGGACTTGTGGTTCCATTCTTGGACGTAGTCAAGCATCGAGTAGTTGCTTGATCTATATTCACCAGGTGCAAAATTCCACTCATTGCCCAGTTCGAAAAGATGCAACTTGGGTCCAATGGAAGTGCAAGCTTTAACAGCAGCCTCCTGAAGTTGCCGAATTGATCGGTTCTGGTTCTGATTCAAGCCATGTAGAAATTTGATAGGTCCAAGTGTGTGATAGGAATCGAAAAATGCTGGACCATAATTGACCTGAATAGGCTGGTCATCCCCGGGGGTCTCATATATAAGCTGTATATTTTCTTTCTGATCAGCGAAGTAGTCTGAGTGGTCTCTAATTATATCATTCAATGATTGAAAGCTTTTGAGTGAGTGCGGGAACTATCTTACTGGGAAGTTCCTCCAACTCTGACCAGTGGATAAACTCCCGTAAGATCTTTGAAATTCTTCAGCAGGTTCTTGGAAAATACGTTGGGATGCGACTTATTTCCAGCGTAATCAGGAAAGAACGCAAATTCAATTGAAAATGATTGAAGATCTCTGGGAACAGGCTGAGATTTGAGATTTGCTTTTGGGATGAACATGCCCTGAGGACTCTGGGATCCCTCGCACTGGCCGAGAAGAACGGCCATGCTGATAGCAAGCGGAAAGAGACCGGAAGACAACATGTTCGTTGATTCTGTGAACTGGCACTGCTGATGATGTGATATTCTGCAATTAATTGAAGAATTTCGTTCATTTATATTATCTACAGTCGGCTATTCAAATCCATCGGTCTTTGAAATCATGCCCAATATGAGTAGAGGGTTTCTTCGCCTTCCCGAGGTCCTCCACGTCGATCCCTGGCAGCAGAAATTAGATTGACCTCACCTCCAAACTGATGTCAAAAACAAGTATTCTCGGTGTAGAGTAGCAATAAAACAAATCATATTAGTGGACCCGGAAGGAGTCTGTTCAATTGTTACGAATTAAATGAAATACATACCGTGAAGGGCGGACTGAGCAACTCCAGAAGCTTTCAACACTCTTCTAAACTAGTCCAGATGAAAGTCTCGGTACAAGGACATTCAAAAGTCCCTGTCCATTTACCGAGACCTCCAAGGATGCAATCAGCTTTCATCCTTCGTCCTATGACAGATGGCCGAAGATGTTCCCCGGCATTGGCCTCCACATTCCGCAAACTTCCCCAGTTTCCCACCCCGTCATGTACCCCACAGTTTTCCGACATGCCGGGGTTTGCAGTGGGGTTGTGCCTTTGATTCGATTCGACTATTGGTATTCGCATCAAACTCGAACTGGTGAAGTTTCTCATGCGGAACCGTTCCGGCCAACAATCTCGCTGCTACTTGCCGTTCATAAAAACCGCTTGAACAAATGCCGATTCTCATAGCCTTGACAAATTAGCTTTCTTCAATAGCCTGAGTTTGACCTATGAGCATTCTATTAAGTCGCAGTTCAAATTTCCACTGATGACTTGTCCAGAAAGCGATGGTCAGCGTGAAGACATGGTAGTGGTCGTTCCTATGAAATAGTATAGCCGGGCGAAGTGCTCATTCAAGTAAGATACTGCAAGATAGAAGCTCTTACTAATACTAAATTCCATCCATGGAATTATCTATGACATCGGTATGGCAAATCTGAATTGGAAGAGTGATCCATCACTATAAACGGATTTATTTGTTTCTACTAACAGGGACGCATGCTCAAGGAATCGTCCTCTCGTTTTTATACATCCACGGATAGCCTTGGCCACCTTGTATAATCTCGTCAAATCGCTTACTGATACGACTATAATTTTGACCATAACGACCAAGCTCACGCAGACGTATAGCAACCCAATCTTGATAGATCTGATCTGAAGTGGCTATCCCGGCAAGGAATAATGGCCAGGCAATTCGGACCATTAGGCGTGGTCGGCTGCGGTGGAGCTTCAGGCTCAGCTCAAGTACTTGCGACACAGCCGCTTGCAGCGATACGAGGTTGTTGCTAATCTGCGTAGCTCGGTATTCGTTGAGAATATCTTGAAAGCATAGGTGAAAGAAAACAATCGTGCTGTAGAAGGTGATAACGGACCAGTAAACGGTTTCCATAACTCTTCTATTATCACCAATGGACTCACACGAAGGCGCTGCTCTCGCGGTGGTCAAGACCGTATCATATTCCTAAGAAATGCAATGAGTCCAAAGTATGTGAAATCAAGTACAGACACTATTCAAGTCGTGTCACTTCACTTACCATGGCTATGATATTGATTTCATCAATGATCTTTTCGTATGGTGTTTGATTTCCCGAATCTACCTCCGTACTTCCACCTTGCTTAAATAATTCAGTTATTTTGAACTGTACCACATGGCTTCGGTGATACAACGTCAGCCCGGGGAGATTCTCCATATCATCCAACTGCGCCGAAAGAGGGTAGCTTTCACCCCAGAATCGCGCTGCTGACTGCCTACTTATTCGATAGAGCTCTGACAATGTAAGTCTGGTTGCACTTTCACTTTCGGCTCGCAAGAAAAACTGGAATATATCGGTATCCAGCTTTGTAGTAGCGGGACCAAAGAAAAGCGCTGCAGGTGTAAAGAAGTACAACGTCCAGAGGAGAAACAGAGGCACTGATGTACAACGAAGCCCTTGTAGGGAGTCTGGGATTGAAGACTCGGCATAGAGCATATTCTGACTAGCCTGAGTGATATTACCATCGGAAGGTGCTGGCTGGATATTAACATATGTCCTCCTTGCGCCTGTGTCATTGTTCTGTAACATCTTCGATATGGAGAAACCCTGAGGCTCCTGTCCATGAGGCATTTGGGCGCTAGATTGAAGTAGTGGTACAACATGATTATGTAGAAGACTCTCGATTCCTCGAATGTGGATGTTGATTGCAGTCGCGCCGTTGCCGAATCGATTTTCATAATCAATCATGAGCCACAGCGTGATGAAAATTGCTTCTATTTTTTGCGGTGATTTGACATCTTGCTTTAAAGCATACCGAAGACTTGACAGGGCTCGACCATAATGTTGGCGTCCATCCAATTCACGATTTTCAGTGTCTGGAAATGGCATAAAGGAAGCTCCCTCGTCATGAAGTCGAGAACGATGAATTTCTCGAGCAGTACTGGCCAATATCATGCTCATAACCATCGGTTCCTTGATACCAATTCTATGGTAGGCATAAGAGACTGTTGACCAAGGCCAATGCTTTCCCAGTAAGACGACTAGTGTTGAATTTTGAAGGTATTTCAGACAGTCTTGGTCAGATGCAGATAGAGTAAGAGAATTAGCAGCCTGTACGTTTTGATTCCTGCTGATAATGCTCAAGTCATGCCCCGGTCTCAAATTTGTATTGCGTGAGAATAAGTTCGATTGGACGTGGTGATTTGACCGTCTCCCAACGATCGGATTTACATCAACCGCCACACGATTTGGGGAAGATTGTTGGCCATTACCATTATCCGAAGAATTCACGGCCGAAGACGAGGAAGACTTTGACTTGCGTGGAATAGGCCCGCCTTTCCACTCGCATCGGATGCGTGCGACTACGCATCGCTTACACTGTGGTTCCTCCTGGTTTGGAACCAGTTGCTTTTCTTCATCACATTTCACCTTGCGAATTCGACACGTTCGACAACCTATGCATTGTGAGCATCTCTGCCAAATCCAATGCGTTAATTCAAGGAGGGGGATCTTTACCTGTCTTGGAGCGCGTGTTGCCAGGCTTGTGCATATTAAGACTTCTTTAAAGCTATCTCGAAGACCCGCTTAAGATCCATCTGTTTCGCACGAAAAACTCTCAGCCGATCTCGCGTGTAATCTCAAGGTCTCAAGCCTGGGGCTGCTAGGTCAGTCGACCCCCTACGAACCTATCGCGAGCACAGGATAGCAACTAGGCAAGAAGAATGGTGTTGAGGGGAAAAGTGGAGGTCGGGGTTGGATAGTCGGGGAAGAGCCTGTCTTATCTGCCGAGCCGACGCCGACTGCTCGTTGCCGATTGGCTGCATCGGCAAGCATCCTCTTAACCCTAATAAGCAGCGCCATGCGTCGCCGAGAAAGCGTAACCTTCTTTTTGATAACCCCAGGAAAACTTGGAATCGGTCGGACTTCCATAGATGCCGGCCCCTAGAGGAATAGTATATATAATGCATCAAAGTCTACGATAATTATCAGGAGGATTGTATCAACCAGTGCCCAATCCGGTTGGTTCATTTCGCATCAAGATAGCTCTGGGTAATCGAAGATACGGACACTATGCATATCCCCGAATCACAGCGAGTATTCCTCGATAAGGTCAAGGAAGTGCTCCAAAAATATGATGCCCTTTTAAAGGATATTAACCATAAGGTAAATAGTGAAATATCTAATCTTTCTAATCGCCAGTTCGGCAGTTGTTCCCGAGCTAATGATTTGCAGATCTGGTCAAACCCAGAGCTTGCGTATGAGGAATATCAAGCCCATGACCATATATGTGAGCTCTTCGACGGTCTACAGGACAGTGGATATCGAGTTCATCGCAAGGCATTTGGTTTGGACACTGCCCTTGAGGTAGACTACGTCTATGGTACTGGTGGACGTGTCATTGCCTTCAATGCCGAATATGATGCTCTCCCTGGTATCGGCCATGCTTGTGGTCATAATTTGATTGCGACGAGCTCTATTGCGGCATTTATAGCGACCTGCGAGTCCATGAAAGCCAAAGCCGAGTCGCTATCTGTATCTGGATTTACAGTACGTCTGCTAGGAACTCCAGCGGAGGAGTCCGGTGGCGGCAAAGTTAAGCTTATCAAAGCTGGCGCCTACAAACATGTAGATGCGTGTTTGATGGTTCATCCCATTCCTATGATACCAGGAAAACCAGACATTCATTGCATGGCTACTTCAGTCGAGGGTGGATTCCTTGCGAATGACAAGGTGAAGGTTACGTTTACTGGCAAACCGGCCCATGCTGCAGCTGCTCCATGGGAGGGAATCAATGCTTTGGATGCGGTTGTTTCAGCCTACGTTAATATATCAATGCTTCGTCAGCAAATTCTGCCCTCACAAAAGGTCCACGGTGTTATTGTCAACGGGGGCGATCGACCAAATGTAATTCCCATGTCTGCCACGGTGGATTACTATATCAGATCGCCTACGAAGAAGACATTGGAGCCTCTTACTGAGAAAGTGTTGAAATGCTTTGAGGCAGCGGCCACCGCCACAGGTTGTAAAGTTGAGTATAATTGGTATGGATTGATTAAATCATAACGAGATCGGGACATAAACTAAATTAATCGACTAGGGGCCCTTCATATGCCGACCTTAAGACCAATCTACCAATTTGCGAGAGCTATGTGTCGGCAATGAGAGCTATGGGACATCATACCCTCCTCGATAACTCCGAGCAGAAAGGGGGACTCTCGGGAGGTTCTACAGATATGGGTTAGTCCTCATGCTAGAGACATTAGATTGGCTTACTGATATATGATAGGGAATGTCTCTTATGAAGTACCGGGATTCCACGGAATGTTCTGTATTCCGGCCGAGGGAGTCAATCATACACCTCAGTTTACGAATGGAGCTGGGTCGCCCGAGGGATTCGAGAGAAGTATTGCCTGTGCCGCAGGAATGGCTGTAGTGGCTTGCCAGATTTTGGTAGACGACAAATTTGCCGAGGAAGTACAGAGAAACTTCAAGAGCTGTTGATAAGATTATGGTAGATCATCGAAGATTAGAAATGGATTCTGTTGTCAAGGTCCTGATAGCTTAACATCTAAGAAGTAGAAGTACCTGTATCTGCTGGACTAGACAGTAACTTATTTTTACTACTTAAGGCTAGTCTTCTCCGCTTCTGTTAGCTGGGGAAATCTAACCTAAATTTGCCTTGAGCCAATAAGGGACTTATCAAAGATTGCTCGGGCCATCTTTACTCTCCGCTCAGGTTCGGATTCCTTTGCCAGGGCTCTAGTCTTGCCAAGTCTTGATTAGCTTGCCGATACAGCCAATTGCACCGATTCAAGCGGTGCTCTGCTGCAATTGCATTTATCTAATCCTGGAATAATGCGGGGTTGATATCTTGTGGTTTTCAAGAAGCCTCGCTTCATTTGATAAGCCATCAGTCATGAGATCGTACTCAGTGAATACTATATAACAGGACAAAGAAACGTAGTAGAGCATGGCCAAAATCAAGATTAAAGTTGATCCGAGTATCTGCTACGAAAATTGAAATTTCCTTATTCTAATTTTTGCTTGGTCATGATGAGTGATCAAATTGAAAAAAAGCAGGACCAAAATCATGATGTCCATTTGGATATGCAGAGTCTTGAATACGGGGCTGTTGAGCCAGTCCAGTCTTCGTCCCAATTCTCGCCCACTGCGGAAAAGAGCCTTGTTCGAAAAATAGATCGGACGTAAGTCAGACTCACATTTATCTAACATAAAAGACAGATCCTTACAGATAGCCCTGCAGGATTCTCCCCATCATGGTTGTAGCCTATATGATGGCATTCATAGATAAACAGACACTCAGCTATACGTCTTTGATGGGGTTGATTCAAGATCTCCATCTGACAGGAAATCAATACAGCTGGAGCTCAGGGATTTTCTACTTTGGATATCTGTTTTTCTCGTAAGTATATCGCATCGAGAAGAGAAATTGCAAAAAAACAAGATGGCAATGTTGATGAACACCCCGAACAGCTACCCTGCGTCACTATTGATGGTGAAATTTCCTTTGGGTAAATACCTTGCGGTCAATTTGTCAGTCCTTTTTTCAAGCTAAATCTTTGTTTTATCTAATGAAATTCCAGTATCCTGTGGGCAATCGTATTAGGCTGCCATGCAGCGACAACAAACTTCGCCACTTTAATGGTTGTCCGATTTTTCCTGGGCGCTACAGAAGCCAGTCTTTCTCCGGGATTTACTCTAATCACGTCGCTTTGGTATACCAGATCTGAGCAGCCCCTTCGTGCGGGTATTTGGTTTTGTGGAAACTCCCTTTCTCTCATCGTGGGAAACTCGATTGCAGTGGGTATATTGGAAATAAAAAGCAAGCTAGGAGCATGGCAGGTAAGGGTTGACAGATACATTTGGCTTGTAGAGAACCCTCACTCATGATTCGTTAGTGGTTATTTATCATTTTCGGAATCCTGACTTTCTTGTGGGGAGTTCTGATGCTTTTCCGTCTGCCAAATTCCCCGACAGATGCAAGCTTCCTCACGGAAGAGGAAAGAATGATTGCTGTCGAAAGACTGAGAGGAAATAAGACCGGTTTCAAGAATACTCACATTGACCGCAACCAGATCATGGAGTGTTTCAAGGATCCGAAGACATTCCTCTTGGGTGTTATGGTGCTGACTGCTAATATCCCGAATGGAGGCTACACTACAGTAAGCACAGGATGCTACCGAAGTTTCAATGTATATGCTAACATTCTTCTTCGGTAGTTCAACGGCTTGGTTCTGAAGGGATTTGGTTTTGATACTCGTCACACCCTACTGCTAGGTCTTCCAGGTGGTTTTATCGTCTTCCTATTTGTGCTGAGCGGGTAGGTTAAGATAAATAGTGCATTCGTTTCCCGATACTAATTGCTTTGAAGAGGAATTCTTTCCTCGAAAGTGAGAAACTGCCGGTGCCTTGTTATGATCGGGATGAATGTTATCAGGTAAAGAAATAGCAACATTTATTCCAACTGGATATTGATTGACCTCTCACAGTATTGTCGGAAGCGTACTTGTTTACGTTTGCAAGTCTGTTGGCGCCCGTTACGCTGGCCTAATACTCATGGGAGTCTATTCGACGGCCATGCCAATTTCTATGACAATAATTAGCTCTAACGTTGGTGGATTTACTAAGAAAGCAACGGTCAGCGCAGTGTTCTTCATCTTATACTGCGTGGGAAACATTATTGGACCACAACTATTTTTTGAGAATGAAGCTCCCAAGTACCAGGTACGTGGTCGCCCTACTCCAGTCCGACTCGATTAAGCCCTGACCCGTTTTCAGAGCGGATTTCTCGCAATTATAGTATGCCTCTCCATCAATGTACTGGATAGTGGAGCTCTTCTGTATTATCTACGACGGGAAAATTCTCGCAGAGATAGGATGTGCAGGAATTCCTCGTCTAATGACTCTCCTGAGAAGCAAGCAAATAATAGTCAGACAGAGCTGCTGGACGTCACGGATCTGCAGAACAAACAGTTCCGATACGCATACTAGATATTGCATTAAATGCATGGTAATAATTTGAAGGGGAATGTTATTACAAAATTAGCCTAGTCATATCAATAAATCTAGGCCATGCTTTTCAGCTTCTTCTGGCGTCTCATATCACAGAGAGACCTCAACCACAGGTCCAGTATAAATGCGACGAGCTCGGACAAGATAGTATAGCGTGGCCAGCAGTAAAACTCCTCCCCATCCAACAACACTATAATTCATATCTGTCACACTCGGATTCATCTCAGTGGGCCAGAAGCTCCAGAATATCACAATCACGATATATATAACTGCAAATGCGTTGACCAATATTCCCCAAATGCCTGGAACATGGAATGGGCCCCAAACCAGTTTCTTTCCGGGGAGATTGACAATCTCATCATCATTGTCGTTGTACAGAGAGATATCACCCCTGATTCGGCGAATCAGAAGTAAAGACGAGACAATCAAATAAGAAGAGTATAGACCAGAGACTGCCATAGAAAGAACATCATTGAGAGCGACAGATGAGCCGATGTTGATCAGAGCAAGCAGCCAACTGATACTCGTCGTAAGAAGGACCGAGTACATTGGAAGTTGGGTAGAGGGTGATACCTTCAAACAGAACTGTTAGAGAGAATTAAATATAGCCATGGGCCTTATAAAACTTACCCTGCTCCAAAGACGCCAGCCTGGGACACCTCGGTCTCTGGCGAATGACCAAAATTGGCGGGATGTTGCTGCCAGGAGACCTACAACCGAGCAGACAGCGATGATAAGAATGATTGAACACATGGTTAATGAGCCAGCCATAGATCCTGTTCCTTGATAGAATACCTCAATAAAGGGGTATCCGGTGGGCGTGTTCAAGGCATCATCCATGTTACCGAGACAGAACAGCATAGCGATCAGCATGCCAAATCCCAGGCAGCCATTGATTCCGACACTCATCATCAGAGCACGGGGGATAGCAAGTGTAGCATTGTTAATTTCCTCGGCCATCTGCTCAAAGTGTCAGCATCAGGGAGCCTGGGAGCAAAACAAGAGAAAATGGAGCTAATGTTATAAAAACATACATGAACGGCGGCATCACCTCCTGCAAATGCAAATGCACAGCTAGTCATGCCGACAAACCAGGAAACTCCTTGGGTCGAGAATCTTCCACTATTGAGGAACTGCAAGAATACTTCGTCGGTGGTCTTGTGCTCAGACATATAGGTCAAAGGGATCAATATTCCAAAGAACCCGACGATGTGAACCACCAGAATAACAGCTTCAAGTCGAGGTAAAAATTTACCGCCAACCAAGTTGGCAAGAAGTGCAGCAAACAATGCTGCCCAAACAATCAAGGTACCATGCCAGGCCTCAGCATTATAGTACTTGTGAGCGAGAATTGCCGTACCTTGAATCTCTGTTCCACAAAGATATGAAGCCGATGCGAAGGCAGTTTGCCAGCCCATGACAGCCATCCAACCTTTCATTAGTGAAATGATTAGCAAGCAGGTTCTCTTCGTAACATTCATGGCCTGTGCCTACCTGTGATATAGCTAAGGAATTTCTGCTGCTTTACCGGGGCAAGCATCGAGCACCAGTGATACTGTCCTCCTGATGTAGGGGCCCTTGATTGGGTGTTAATCTTGATTCATAGTGTATTAGACATCGGGTCCGCAACTCACATGGATCCCATTTCTCCCAAAACAACGAAGGTACAGGCAGTACCAACCCATGCAAAAATAAATGCATATACAGCACCTCCAGATCCGCCACTGTTATGTGTCAGACATATGAGAAAAATGATACCGATGATGGGACTGACTTTTGTAAAGGATTGACGAATGTTCTATACATGTGTTAGATGCGAGATATCATGAAACCGCTGAAACGAACTTACCCCAGAAGACCCTCCCAAGTACCCAAAATGGTACAGCTAAATCCCAAGATTGACAATATACCGAAGTTTCGCTGCGAAGAATGTTTAGTTGTGCTGTATCAGCTACAGAGTCGATATGCGGTCGCATACCTTGAGAACGGGCTTTTTCCCCAGTCGTTGAAGTTGTAGATTATCTCGATCCTGAACCGAAGTTGGTCCCTCAGCATGAGCTGTGACCGAGCCTTGGCTCTTCAGCTCATAAGCAACCATCTTCGTTGCTGTTGTAAAATGAATGTGGGATGAGCCAAGGGAGGAAGTGAGCGACGCCGGGAGGGATGGCGGGTTAAAAAAAGAAATGCGCCGCAAGGCAAGGTGGAATGGAATGCGAGCAAAAAGCGGAGCCAGCAAGAAACTTCTCTTCTGGTTGCATTGAGCAAATTCAAACATGCGACAAATTACACTAATGCATCTTGTTCTGCGCGAAGTGAACATTTGTAACAATGGGCTGCTGGCTCGGCGCCCCCAAAGGATTCATGGCCCACAACGCGCGATTGCCATGTCGATCATATACAAAAAGCCACGAAGAAGCTTCATCTACGCCAATTGCAGAGCCCAGAAGAAGTTGATGGTGGAGCTCGATAAGGTGCACATTGATTAAAAGCCCATATGCAGATGGTGGCGTTGGAACCCCAGTAGCCCCAGTTACATATGAAGCCCGAAGCCGTTCTTGCAGCAGAGTGCGCAAAGTGCGCAGGGGGCTAAATCCTTCGGGGCGACTTCTGCTCCATAGTCATAGAATGGACCGAAGCATATTCTTCTCGGGAATCAAAGTGCGACGCTATGTAGAAATCATTATAGAGTATCCTCTTTTTAGCCCCAAAGACTACTCAAATAAATCTGGTTTATTTAGAGACAGCAAGGCTTACTAGTAATATTTGATTAAGGTAGAGATATGCAAACATAGGGGCTGCAATAACAAGCTACTCAGCTTGAAACGAGATCGGAATCCTAGAGGGGCAGCTGTAAATTGGCTTGGCCAAGTCCGGGGCCACCAACGACAAGGAGTAGCTGAGTTGATTCTGATCCTTTCGGGTTTATGGGGGGGGGGGGGGGGGGGGGGAAACACGCCGCAAGTACGTCCGTGTAGGCTCGTTCGCGCCATCCATGGCGCTCTACGG
>Ga0102593_1001483_pt1 | contig 22882 bp, 20 predicted proteins | sample AraplaCol_mMS_r2_2_FD_76862 | JGI IMG/M metagenome (GOLD analysis project Ga0102593, IMG submission 76862) | Arabidopsis root microbial communities from North Carolina, USA - plate scrape MF_Col_mMS_r2 (SPADES assembly) (version 2) | ecosystem: Host-associated > Plants > Roots > Endosphere...
CGTCGACCGCCGTGCGCGTACCCTCGAAATCCACCTCGTCGATAATCACGCGCAACAGCGTGCGCTTGCCTGGGTCCATGGTGGTTTCTTTGAGCTGCGCCGGCAGCATTTCGCCGAGGCCTTTGAAACGGCTGATTTCGACTTTCGCCTTGCCCTTGAACTCGGTCTCCATCAGCTCGGCGCGGTGCGCATCGTCGCGGGCGTAAGCGGACTTCGCGCCCTGGGTGATCTTGTAGAGCGGCGGTACGGCCAGGAAGAGGTGACCGCCACGGACCAGCTCCGGCATTTCCTGATAGAAGAACGTGATCAGTAGCGAGGCAATGTGGGCACCGTCGACGTCGGCATCGGTCATGACGATGATGCGTTCGTAGCGAAGGTCTTCCTCACGATACTTCGAGCGCGTACCGCAACCGAGCGCCTGAACGAGATCGGCGAGCTGCTGGTTGGCGCCAAGCTTTTCGCGACCGGCACTGGCGACGTTGAGGATTTTGCCGCGCAGTGGGAGGATCGCCTGGTTGGCACGATTGCGAGCCTGCTTGGCCGAGCCACCTGCCGAGTCACCTTCGACGATGAAGAGTTCGGCACCCTGGGCGGTGTTCTGTGCGCAATCGGCTAGCTTGCCGGGCAGGCGCAACTTGCGCACGGCGGTCTTGCGGTTGACTTCCTTTTCCTTGCGACGGCGCAGGCGTTCTTCCGCACGCTCTATAACCCAGTCGAGCAGCTTGGCTGCCTCGTTCGGATTGTCGGCAAGGTAGTGGTCAAAGGGGTCGCGGAGTGCGTTTTCAACGATCCGCTGGGCTTCGACCGTGGCGAGCTTGTCCTTCGTCTGGCCGACGAATTCCGGCTCGCGGATGAAGACCGAGAGCATGCCGACGGCGGAGATCATCACGTCATCGGTGGTGATCTGGGCAGCGCGCTTGTTCTGCGTCAGTTCGGCGTAATTCTTCAGGCCCTTGGTCAGCGCGATGCGCAGGCCCGCCTCGTGCGTGCCGCCTTCGGGCGTCGGGATCGTGTTGCAGTAGGAGTGGACCTGGGGATCGCCGCCGTACCAGGTGATCGCCCACTCCAGGGAGCCATGACCACTGGTCTTCTCGGTTTTCCCTGCGAATATCTCGCGGGTAACGGTGAATTCCTTGCCCATCGTCGCCTGCAGGTAATCCTTCAGGCCGCCGGGGAAGTGGAAGACCGCCTTGTCAGGTATCTCCGAGCCTTGCGGCAGAACGCCTTCCTCGCAACTCCAGCGGATTTCGACGCCGCCAAAGAGGTAAGCCTTGGAGCGTGCCATACGGAACACACGCCCGGCATCGAACTTCGCGTGCTCGCCAAAGATCTGCGGATCGGGGTGAAAGCGGACTCGCGTGCCACGACGATTGTGGACGTCGCCGAGTTCTTCCAGTTCGCCCTGGGGCAAACCGCGGGAAAAGCGCTGACGATATAGCTTCCGATTGCGCGCAACCTCGACTTCCAGCACGTCGGAAAGCGCATTGACGACGGAAACGCCGACGCCGTGCAGACCACCTGACGTCTCATATGCCTTGCCGTCGAACTTGCCGCCCGCGTGCAGCTTCGTCATGATGACTTCAAGGGTCGACTTCCCGGGAACTTGCGGGTGATTCTCGACGGGGATACCGCGGCCATTGTCGCTGACCGTCAAGTAGCCCTGCAGGTCAAGGTGAACCTCAATGAAGTTGGCGTGGCCGGCGACAGCTTCGTCCATCGAATTGTCGATGACTTCGGCGAAGAGATGGTGAAGAGCCTTTTCGTCGGTGCCGCCGATATACATGCCCGGCCGCATGCGGACGGGTTCAAGACCCTCGAGAACGCGGATCGAGGACGCGCCGTAGTCTTCCGAGGTCGAGTTCACGGGCGCCGGACGCAGGGCGGGGACAGCAGCCTTAGCGGGTGCGGCCTTTTGTGGCTCGGCAGACTTTGGAGCTTCCTCCTGCTTCGGTGTCAGGGGCAGTCCGGAAAAGAGGTCGTTGCTATCGTCCATGGGGCCGTTCAGATCTTTATCCTGTCGGGCAGGGGCCTTACGCCAAGCCTGACCCAAAATCACCGCATTTGATGTCACGTTTGCGAATCAGGCAGATTCTGCCAGAAAGCGCCTCGTTACGCGACGCCGCCCGATCAGGCGGACTTCCTTAGGAAGTGGTTTGCGTTGGCGGGCGTGGAATGGCAAGCGGCCAGAAGGCTCAGGGAACCATGCTCATGCGAATGTCCACAAGTCATTGCACCATTATTACCGCAATTGCGGCCTTTTTCCTGACGACGACGGCAAGCGGCCGAGCGGCCGAGAGCCTGCCGCCCTTTAAGGACGAGCTCTTCTCCACACAAAATGTGCTGCGGACGAGCGATAATGGCGCCCTTGACGTCATCGAATACGACGAGATGCGGGACATCAACGGCCGCGATCAGATACCCCAAAAGCGCGCCCAACAAAAATACGTGTCTCTCGGCGTCAAAAGGCAGCAGTCGGACGAGACCTTGCAGCTTGGTTCGCAAAGACTCGACGTCACCAGGGTGGGACAAAGCTCGGGAGCGGCATTTACGGTCATTTTCATTCACGGTCGTAACGGCGACCGGCGCCTGGGCGTGAACGACTACAGTTTCGGGGGCAACTTCAATCGCCTGAAAAACCTGGTCGCCGGCAATGGCGGTGTCTATTATTCCCCGACGGTCAAGAGCTTCGACAGCGATGGCGTCGCCGCGATCAAAGGGCTGATCCGCTACGCTTCCCAGCAGTCGCCCGGCAAGCCGGTCATTCTGGCGTGTGCGTCGATGGGCAGCCAGGTCTGCTGGGGCTTGAGCCGTGACCCCGCGAGCGTGAAAGCCCTCAAGGGAATGGTGATCCTCAGCGGTGTTACCGATCCGGACTTCAGCAAGAGCCCGTCCTTCAAGGCCAAACTGCCGCTTTGGTTCGCGCATGGCAGCCGGGATCCGGTCTATGCAGCGACAGACCAGCAGGCACTCTTCGAAAAACTGCTGAAGGGGGATTACCCTGCACATTTCACGCTCTATCAGACGGGAAATCACGGAACACCGATCCGGATGATCGACTGGCGCCGCACGCTGAACTGGATATTGGGTTCGTGACGACAGCCTAAGTCGCCTGACCGCCGGGCGAGCGTCATGGCGGCCGCCTGGTCTATGATTTTCAGCAACATGGGCTCCGAATTTTAAGCATTTGCGCGACAAAAGGCCGTTATTTCCGTTAGGGAAGGTGCCCAAACCTTTTCATTGATCCCCGCTTTTGCTAAGGCCCCACGATACGTGGAAGATGGGAAGGCTGGCATGACACCTGACGTGCGTCCGCTTGTGGCGGGAAACTGGAAAATGAACGGCACGCGTGCCTCCCTCGACCAAATCAAGGCAATCGCCGAAGGTGTTCAGGGGCCACTTTCCGATAAGGTGGAGGCGCTGATCTGCCCTCCGGCAACGTTGCTTTATGTCGCCACTGCGCTCTGCACCGACAGCCCGCTGGCGATCGGCGCACAGGACTGCCACCAGAAGCCCTCGGGCGCCCACACCGGCGATATTTCGGCCGAAATGATCGCAGACTGCTTCGGCACTTACGTGATCGTCGGACATTCGGAGCGTCGCACCGACCATGCCGAGACCGACCATCTTGTTCGCGCCAAAGCGGAGGCTGCGTTCGCGGCCGACCTGACGGCAATCGTGTGCATCGGCGAAACGGCGGACGAACGCAAGGCAGGCCAGACCCTCGACATCATCAAGCGTCAGCTTTCCGCCTCGGTGCCGGATAGCGCGACGCCGAAGAATGCCGTCATTGCCTACGAGCCCGTCTGGGCGATCGGCACCGGCATTACCCCAACCGTGGAAGACGTAGAGAAGGCGCACGCCTTCATGCGTTCCGAGCTCGTCGCCCGCTTCGGGGCGGCTGGCAAGAAGATCCGCATCCTCTATGGCGGCTCGGTCAAGCCAAGCAATGCAAGGGAGTTGATGGGCGTCGCGAATGTCGATGGCGCACTGATCGGCGGTGCAAGCTTGAAAGCGGCCGATTTCCTCGCCATCTACGGCGCATACGGAGCGCTGGTTGCTTAGAGCCGTGTATATTCCGAGCCTAAGGGCTTGGAATAGCGGATCACCTCATGTAAAGAGCGCCAGAATTTTACTTTATGCCCGCCGCGCGCGTGGGCAGGACTGGACCCATGCAGACCGTTTTGATTGTCATCCATCTCATGATCGTGCTGGCGCTTGTCGGCGTCGTGCTCATTCAGCGCTCGGAAGGCGGCGGCCTCGGCATCGGCGGCGGCTCGGGCTTCATGTCTGCCCGTGGCACGGCCAATGCGCTGACGCGCACGACCGCGATCCTGGCGACGCTGTTCTTCATCACGTCGCTCGGCCTCGGCATTCTCAACCGCTATGAAAGCCGTCCGACGGATATTCTGAACCGTATTCCGGCGACGAGCGGTGAGGGCAAGGGTATTCTCGACTCGCTCGGCGGCCAGAACGGCAATGCCGCTCCGGCTGCACCGGCCGCGCAGAACAACAACGGCGTTCCGACCGGCGGTGAGACCGCTCCGGCTCCGGCAGCAACCGCGCCGGCGGCTCCGGCAGCAACTGCTCCGGCCGCACCGGCACCTGCCGAAACGGCTCCGTCTACTCAAACTGCTCCGGCAGCACCGCAGGCGGCTCCGGCGCCCGCCACCGTCCCAAGCGGACAGTAAGCGGCACACAGCATCAACCGCCGGCAGGCCCTCGGGTCTGCCGGTTTTCTTTTGTTCAGATTCCGCGCTGGCACCAAAAGTTCTGGAAAAGAATTTTTGGGCTGGTGGAATCGTTTTTGAAAAGGTATCCGGTGACTCCCATGGCGCGATACGTATTTATCACTGGCGGCGTGGTTTCCTCTCTCGGTAAAGGAATTGCGGCCGCGGCTCTCGGAGCGTTGCTGCAGGCCCGTGGTTATCGGGTGCGGCTTCGCAAACTCGACCCCTATCTGAACGTGGACCCGGGCACCATGAGCCCGACCCAGCACGGCGAAGTCTTCGTCACCGATGACGGTGCCGAAACGGATCTCGATCTCGGCCACTACGAGCGCTTTACCGGGCGTTCGGCGACCAAGACCGACAACATCACCACCGGACGCATCTACAAGAACATCATCGACAAGGAACGCCGCGGCGACTATCTCGGCGCGACCGTTCAGGTCATTCCGCACGTCACCAACGAGATCAAGGACTTCGTCACCGAAGGCAACGGCGACTACGACTTCGTCATCTGCGAGATCGGCGGCACGGTCGGCGATATCGAGGCGATGCCGTTCATGGAAGCGATCCGCCAGCTCGGCAACGACCTGCCGCGCGGCACTGCGATCTACGTCCACCTGACGCTGATGCCGTATATTCCGGCTGCCGGCGAACTGAAGACCAAGCCAACCCAGCACTCCGTCAAGGAACTGCAGGCGCTCGGCATTCATCCGGACATCCTGCTGGTGCGCGCCGACCGCGAAATTCCGGAAGCGGAACGCCGCAAGCTGTCGCTCTTCTGCAACGTCCGTCCGTCCGCGGTGATCCAGGCGCTCGACGTCGCCAACATCTACGACGTCCCGATGGCCTACCACAAGGAAGGGCTCGACAACGAAGTGCTGGCAGCCTTCGGCATCGAGCCGGCACCTAAGCCCCGCCTTGACCAATGGGAAGAGGTCTGCAACCGCATCCGCACGCCTGAGGGCGAGGTCACGATTGCCATCGTCGGCAAGTACACCGGCCTCAAGGATGCCTACAAGTCGCTGATCGAAGCGCTGCATCACGGCGGCATTGCCAATCGCGTCAAGGTCAACCTGGAATGGATCGAATCTGAGGTCTTCGAAAAGGAAGACCCGGCGCCGTATCTCGAGAAGGTCCATGGCATCCTCGTTCCCGGCGGGTTCGGCGAGCGCGGCTCGGAAGGCAAGATCCATGCGGCCCGCTTCGCACGCGAACGGAAGGTACCGTATTTCGGGATCTGCTTTGGCATGCAGATGGCCGTCATTGAAGCCGCCCGCAACCTTGCCGGCGTGGAAAGCGCCTCGTCGACCGAGTTCGGCCCGACGAAGGAGCCCGTTGTCGGCCTGATGACCGAATGGGTGAAGGGCAATGAGCTGCAGAAGCGCACGGAAGCGGGCGATCTCGGCGGCACGATGCGCCTCGGCGCCTACAAGGCTGCGTTGAAGAAGGATACGAAGATCTCGGAGATCTACGGTTCGACCGATATTTCCGAGCGCCATCGCCATCGCTACGAAGTCAACATCGACTACAAGGACCGTTTGGAAGACTGCGGTCTCGTCTTTTCGGGAATGTCACCGGACGGTGTACTGCCCGAGACGATCGAGTATGCTGAGCATCCCTGGTTCATCGGCGTTCAGTACCATCCGGAACTGAAGAGCCGTCCTCTCGACCCGCATCCGCTCTTCGCAAGCTTCATCGAAGCCGCAACCGAACAGAGCCGCCTGGTCTGACCTTCAAGAGGCCGCCTCAACGAGGCGACGCCTCAACGAGGCGGCCTTTTTTAATTGCCGAGAGACACTTAGCAATTTGCGGCCTATCTCAGCGGTTAGAGGCTTCCCCGCACCGAGACCCACTATAAACGATATGCCGGCGGCTGGGACCGCCGGTTCTTCTTATTGTCGATGCTCACGCCGCCTGCGGCACCGGCCCGACATAGATCGACCGAGGACGGATCAATCTGCCTTCCAGCGCCTGCTCGCGCGCATGCGCGATCCACCCCACGGTCCGGCCGATCGCGAATACGCCGGTGAATGATTCGCGCGGAAAGCCCAGCGCATCGAGCAATAAGGCGGTGTAGAACTCGACGTTGACGTCCAGCGGCCGGTCTGGCTTGCGCTCCCTCAGGACAGCAAGCGCCGCACGTTCGACGGCTTCCGAGAGCTCCACGCGCTGGCGATCGACCTGCCCAGCCAAGACGAGCGGTCGCAGCGCCTTCTTCAATGCATCGGCGCGCGGATCACGCACCCGGTAAATGCGGTGACCGAAGCCCATCAGGCGTTCGCCGCGATCCAATGCTCGACCGAGCCACCCGCGCGCATTCTCGCTGACTCCGATCTCATCGAACATATCGAGCACAGGCCCCGGCGCGCCGCCATGCAAAGGTCCTTTAAGCGCACTTATCGCCGCGAGCACTGATGAAGTGAGGCCGGCCCGCGTCGAGGCGATGACGCGCGAAGCGAAGGTCGAGGCGTTCAAGCCATGGTCGGAAATGGTCACAAGATAGGCGTCGAGAGCAGCCTTCTGCTCCGCACTCGGCATCCTGCCTGTGAGCATGCGCAGGATGTCGGCTGCCTGGGGTAGCGAAGCGTCCGGGGCCACGGGTTCGTTGCCGGCCTGCAGACGGAGTATCGCCGGCAGGAAAACTGCGGGCGCTGCCAGCAATCGAAGCGCCGCTTCGAAGTCCTCGCCATCTGGCAGGCGAGCGATGAGAACGCGCATCGCGTCCACTGGCGGCAAGGCCAGCAGGTCCGATTGGAGGGCCGCCACATGGGCAAATATGCGCACCCGCATTTCACCCAACCAATCGCCGAGTTCTGCAGGACCAAAATGCCGTTCCGTCAGGCCGTCGAGCAACAGCGCGGCAACACTTTCATAGGTTGCTGTCGATACGAGATGATCGAGCGACACGCCACGGATGATCAGGCGGCCCGCTTCGCCGTCGACATCGGAGAGCTGCGTTTCCGCTGCGATAACATCTTCCAAACCGTTTTTCATGGTGTTTTCTCCTTTACGTGCAACAGGATCAAGCTTAGATTGATTGACGTCAATCTTGATGAAATTGATCAATGTAAAGAGGACGAAATGTCTTGGCTGACAGCCGAGCAGGCGCTCGAAAAACTCGGAACCAAGCCACAAACGCTGTACGCCAATGTGAGTCGCGGCCGTATCCGGGCCAAAGCAGATGCCAGCGATCCACGGCGAAGTCTTTACAATGCCGCCGACGTCATGCGGCTTGCCGAACGTCACGCTGGCCGGCGAAAGACCGAGACAGTTGCGGCAGACGCTATCCAATGGGGCGATCCCGTGTTGCCATCTGCCATTTCCACCATCCTGGAGGGCCGACTCTACTATCGCGGCCGTGATGCGGCGACTTGGGCGGAACATGCGACGCTCGAGGAGACCGCGGCACTTCTGTGGAAGTCCGGACCGATTGCAGCCGCAACAGGCGAGGCTTCTGAAACGACACCGTCGTTAGAGCGGGCATTTGTTTTGCTCGCACAGCGCGTGACCCACGACTTACCGACTCTCGGAAGGGCGCCCAAGGTACTGCAAGCCGAAGCAACCAGCATTCTTTCGACCGTGGCCAGTGCCCTTGCTCCAGATGCGGCGGCTTCCCCATTGCATCTGCGCCTCGCCACCAGCTGGTCCAGGCCAGAAGCCGCCGATTGCATCAGGCGCGCACTTGCGCTCCTTGCCGATCACGAACTCAACGCGTCGACCTTTGCCTCGCGAGTGGCTGCTTCTTCAGGCGCAACGCTATCGGCCGCGGTCCTGTCGGGCCTATCGACCTTGAGCGGACCGCTCCACGGTGGCGCCTGGCAGGGCGTCGCCTCGTTGATCGCAGAGGTCGAAGCGCTCGATGCCAGTCAAGCAATACGGCAGGCGTTGACACAGGGAAGACCGCTGCCGGCGTTCGGCCATCCTCTGTATCCGGATGGAGACATCAGGGCAAAGGCGCTGATGGCTCAGTTCGCCTTGCCACCGAGCTACGCCGAACTGGCGACCGCGGGACAAGAGATCATCGGGGAAGGCGTCAACATCGATTTCGCGCTGACAGCCATGAGCGCCGCCTTCGATCTTCCCGATAATGCGCCCCTCGTGATTTTCGCGCTCGCGCGAACCGTCGGGTGGCTCGCTCATGCCATGGAGCAGATCGAGAGCGGCCACCTTATTCGCCCGAGGGCGCGCTATACTGGACCGGCAATCGAAAGACCGCTTAAGACATAGACAATGTCGGATAGGCGTTGACGTTTTGACATGCGTGCTGCAGCTATCAGCGTATGATGCCGTCGCACGCCCGGGCTGTCCGGCCATGCATTCAGGTAGGGGACGAATATGCTTGTGAACTCCAGAATGCTCCTGGCGCTGGCCGCGTGGGCAAGCGCTGCCTGTCTATTCAGCTCAGATCCGGCACTTGCGCAAGCGAACGGATGCACGATGGCGCGCGTGGCGGGAACGGCGCGACAGATCATGCGGTGCGCGGATGGCGTGACGATCACCGCCGAGGCTGGGGCTCGCTTCAACGTCGTCGACCGCAATCACGACGGGCGACCGGACACGGTCTCGTTGCGCAACAAGGCCGTGCTCGTCGATGTCGACCGGGCGCGGCACCCGGACGGATTCGAGGTCGTCACACCACAGGCAATTGCCGCCGTCCGCGGCACACGTTGGGCTGTCGATGTCAAGAACAGCACGACCTCTGTCTTAGTCGTACGCGGACGCGTAGCGGTCGGCCGTCCTTCGGCAGGAGCAGCAGCACGCGTCGTGCTGAATGTAGGCGAGGGTGTTGATGTCGCGCCAGGAAGCGCGCCACTCGCCGTCCGCCGATGGCCGCCGGCCCGCAGTGCGGCCCTGCTCGCGCGGCTCGGCCAATAACGCCGATGCAGGGCAGACGGCTCCTGGTCACGATTGCACTGCTGCTCTCCGCGCTCTGGGGCGGCCTCCTCGGCTATATGCATCTTTCGGGAAGCATGAGTTTCCTCGACCGCCTCGAAGCTTCCCTTACTGACGTGCGAAGCACGGTAATCGGCGCAAAGGAGCCTCCGCCGATTACCAGCATTGTTGCGATTGACGACCAGACTGCCGTCGACAACGGCTATCCTCTCAATCGGGCAACACTTGCCCGCGTGGTTGCCGCCGTCGGCGCCTTGAAACCGAAGGTCATCGCACTTGATCTTTTGCTGGTTGATCCCGGACCAGAAGAGGGAGATGCGGCGCTTGCCTTGGCTCTCCATCAGAGCCCCAGCGTGATCGCCGCCGCCGGCGTCTTCCCGAAAGACACACAGGCGGTCGATCGTGACGCCAATGATCCGCTGGCAGCGATACCGGCAGCCAGCCAGATGCTGTTGCCTCTAAGTCGCTTTTCCGACGTTGCTGCCATTGGCGTCGTCAACGTCGCCACCGACGAGTCGGGCACACCGCGTTTCATTCCGCTGATCTCGCGTGGCGGCGCACGAGTCGATGCCTCATTTCCGTTGCGGGTGGCGTCACTTGCACTGGGTATCAATCCGGCATTCTCGCCTGGCGGACTTGCACTCGGCGACCGGCATCTGCCGACCGACGACGGGCAGCGCCTGCCGATCACCTTCTATGGTCCACGCGGCGCCATTCCAACTTTCAGCGCGGCGGATGTGCTGGCCGGCAAACTCCCCGCCAAGGCAATAGAGGACAAGATCGTCGTGATCGGCTCCACGGTGACGGGCGGTGGCGACGTCTTCCCAACCCCATTCGATCCGGTATTGCCGGGCGTCGAGGTGATGGCGACGGCAGCGACGCATCTGATTGCCGGCGACGGCATCATCAGGGACCGCAATGTGCGCCTGCTCGATTCGCTGATCGCGGTGGGTCTGCCGGTGCTATTGATCAGCCTGCTTGCGTGGCGACGCAGCGCCATCGGCTACGCTATCATTGCGTCGGCGGCGCTTGCATGGGCCGCCCTGAACGTTGTCGCCTTCGCGCACGGCTATTGGTTCAGCGCGGCATTGCCAATCGCAGCGGCGCTGCCACCCGTGCTGCTTTTCGGCGCCGCCGAGATCTGGATGGATCGTCGCCAGGCCGCACACTTTGCGGCGCAAAGCGATCTCCTGCAGCGCATCGAGGCCCCGGGCCTGGGAGAGTGGCTCGCCCGCGATCCCAACTTTCTCGCAAAGCCGGTCCGGCAAGACGCCGCAGTCGTCTTCATCGACCTCTCCGGCTTCACGGGCTTGAGCGAAGCAATCGGCGCGACGAATGTCCGCGAAGTTCTCAGCGACTTTTTTGAACTGGTCGACGAAGAGGCGCGCTCGCACGGCGGCGCGGTCACCAGCTTCATGGGTGATGGAGCGATGATTCTTTTCGGCTTGCCGCAACCGGCCGATGACGATGCCGCGCGAGCCGCCGCGTGCGCCGTTCGCCTGTGCGGGCGAATGCGTCCCTGGCTTGCAATACATCCCGCGCTGAGCGGCCGAAAGACTGGTTTCAAGGTTGGAGCTCATTGCGGTCCGGTCGTTGCCTCGCGCCTAGGAACCGGCAGCCGCCAGCAGATTACCGCAACCGGTGACACCGTGAATGTCGCCAGCCGCCTGATGGAGGTCGCGGCAGAGCGTGGTGTCGAACTGGCGTTGAGCGCCGCACTGATGAAGGCGGCAGGCGCCGATAGCGCGCCGCTTCGCGCCGGCCGGCTCGAGGGCCCTGCAAAAGCACGCATTCGTGGCAGAAGCGAAGGCATCGACGTGTGGCTATGGCAGGGACATCCGCTTTGACATTTGCCGCCTGACCAAGTAGGAACGGCCAACTTCTCCACCGGCAATTGCCGGCCAGGGCGCAACATGCGCGTGAGACTTCCGAAAGATAGACAACATGACAGATTTTAACGGCGTCGTTCCGGCGATCGCCAAGGCGTTGGTGAAGCGCGGTTACACCGAGCTGACGCCGGTTCAAAAGTCCATGCTCGACCCGGCGCTCGCCGCGTCGGACGCCCTCGTTTCGGCCCAGACCGGCTCCGGCAAGACCGTAGCCTTCGGCCTCGCGCTGGCGCCGACGCTGCTCGAGGACGCGGAACGCTTTGGCCCTGCAGCCGAACCGCTGGCTCTTGTGATCGCACCGACCCGCGAACTCGCGCTGCAGGTCAAGCGCGAACTCGAATGGCTTTATGAAGCGACGGGCGCGCTGATTGTCAGCTGCGTCGGCGGCATGGACATCCGCAGCGAGCGCCGTGCGCTGGAGCGTGGCTCCCATATCGTTGTCGGCACTCCCGGTCGCCTCTGCGATCATATCAGGCGCAATGCGCTCGACATTTCCGGCCTCAAGGCTGTTGTACTTGATGAAGCCGATGAAATGCTCGATCTCGGCTTCCGCGAAGATCTGGAGTTCATTCTGGATTCCTCCCCCGATGACCGTCGCACGCTGATGTTCTCGGCGACGGTTCCGGCAGCCATCGCGAAACTCGCGAAGAGCTATCAGAAGAACGCTGTCCGGATCGCAACGGCCACCGAGGAAAAGCAGCACGGCGACATCGAATACCGGGCTCTTGTCGTGTCGCCGAGCGACCGCGAGAACGCGATCATCAATGTCCTGCGCTACTACGAAGCGACCAACGCCATCGTATTCTGTTCGACGCGCGCGGCGGTGAACCATCTGACGGCCCGCTTTCACAATCGCAACTTCAACGTCGTCGCCTTGTCGGGCGAGCTGACGCAGAACGAGCGCAGCCATGCGCTGCAGGCAATGCGGGATGGACGCGCCCGGGTCTGCATCGCAACGGATGTCGCCGCCCGCGGTATCGACCTGCCGGGTCTTGACCTTGTTATTCATGCCGACCTGCCGACCAATCCCGAAACCCTGCTTCATCGCAGCGGCCGCACCGGTCGCGCCGGCCGCAAGGGCGTCAGCGCGCTGATCGTGCCGCTGAACCTCCGCCGCAAGGCAGAGCGTCTTCTCGACAACGCCGGCATCTCGGCCGCCTGGGCTCGTCCACCGTCAGCGGAGGAGGTCACAGCACGTGACGAAGTCCGTCTGCTTGCCGACCCCATCTTTGATGAAGCCTCGAGCGAGGAAGCCCAGGACCTGGTCAAGCGGCTTCTCGATACGCATGGCGCCGAAAAGCTCGCTGCTGCCTTCGTCAACCTCTATCGTTCGAACCAGTCCGCGCCGGAGGATCTCATCGAGGTCTCGGTCCAGGACAGCCGTGGCGGCAAGCGTCGCGAGCATGCCGAGAGTTTACGGGAGCCTTATCAGAAAGGTCCGCGCGACGACTTCGGCGCGAGCGTCTGGTTTTCGATTTCGGTCGGTCGCAAGCAGAATGCAGAGCCGCGATGGTTGATCCCGATGCTTTGTCGGAACGGCAATCTGACCAAGCGCGAGATCGGCGCGATCAAGATGCAGCCCGAGGAAACCTACGTCGAGATTTCCGCGGCCAGCGCCGACAGCTTCCTGCAGTCGATCGGTCCAAACAAGACGATGGAGCGCGGCATCCGCGTGACGCCGCTGAACGGCACGCCTGATTTCAGCAAACCTGCCGCCGCAAAACCCTATGCCGGCAAGAAGGCCTTTGGCGAGCGTCGTGAATTCACGGATGAGCGCCCCAAAGGCAATTTCCGCAAGGAAGCCCGCGGCGAGGGCGGGAGCGACGAGCGACGCGACTCGAAGCCTTGGGGCAAGAAGCCGGGCAAGCCGAAGTTCGAGGGCAAGGGCGGCAGCGGCCCTAAGCCCAAGTTCTCGAAAAAGAAGGCATAATGATCCCACCGGCGGCGCAGCCTTGCGTCGCCGCTTGAACCCGCGGAGAGGACAATGGCAGATACCATCGTTTTAACGGTTCCTGTTTTCAGTACCCTTTGCAATGAGGCGTTCAAGCTCCGGCGCGCGGTCTTTGTAGCCGAACAGAATGTACCCGCCGATGAAGAATTCGATGCGCTTGATCTTACTGCGCATCATGTCGTCGCGGTTGCAGGCGGTGAGGTCTGCGGGACGCTCCGGATCATCCATGCGAACGAGCATGTGAAGATAGGCCGCGTCGCCGTCGGCAAGGCATGGCGCGGACATGGTGTCGCAAGCGCGATGTTGACCTATGCGATGAACGAGCACCGATCTGCCCGTGAGAACCGGTTTTATCTGACGGCACAAAGCGATAAAATAGCACTCTACGAACGCTTCGGATTTGCCGCCTTCGGCGACGAATTCCCTGATGGCGGCATACCGCATCTGGCGATGAAGAATTATTGATCCGGCCGAGCGGAATGAGCGGACACCGCCATCCTGAGGCTGAACCAAATCGCGATGCTTTCTTTCCGCGGGATGTCCGCGCCTTTATCGTCGAAAACCTTCACCTGAAACCCGCACCCGGCCTGCAGGAGATAGTTCTCTACACGGCTCATCCCGGCAGTGGGCTGTCGCGCCTCAGAACCAGCGACGCGGAGGATGCGCCGCCGTACTGGGCCTACAACTGGGCTGGTGGAACGCTGCTCGCTCGGCATATTCTGAATTATCCGGACATCGTTAGTGGCCGCCGCGTCCTCGATCTCGGCGCAGGGTCCGGCATCGTCGGGATCGTGGCCCGAAAATGCGGAGCATCCCTCGTGATCGCAGCCGAGATCGACACGAACGCTATCGCGGCGATCGGCCTCAACGCGGCAGCGAACGGCGTCGCGATCGAAGTGACGAGCGCTGACGTGCTTGCCGGCCCACCGCCGGATGTCGATGTCATCCTCGCTGGGGACGTCTTCTACAATCCCCAGCTTGCCGGGAGGGTTTTGCCGTTCCTTGCGGCCAGTCGCAAGGCAGGCGTCGATGTGCTCATCGGAGATCCACGCAGGCAGTCGCTGCCACTCGCAGCCCTAAACCTAGTCGCTGAATACGCTGTCCCCGATTTCGGCGACGGTTCGACCGGGCAGGGGGCGATCGGCGGGGTGTTCACTCTGGCGGACGCCCGCTGATCAAAGACGGCGTTTAGGCCGACGACGTTTCTTGTAGCTTAAGCAAGATCTCGAGCGCCAAATCCGCCATGGCGACTGGAACGAAGACATGATCGTGATGGTAGGCCGCTACCATGTTGCACGGGATTGAGCGGGCTGCCAACGCAGAAGCAACCGCGGCCGTCAGGCCGACACCTTCCAGCGACGAAAAGACTTCAAGAACGATACGCCGCATCGGCGCATCGCAATTAAAGCCGAGTTCCGCAGCTCGGCCTCTCGAGAGGATCAGGGAGGTCCCTTCGTGCTCGCGAAACCATGCAAGAGCATCGGGAACAGCAAGCTGTGCCACATCCTCGTCTGAGGTCACGCAGAATACGAACTCGCCATCCATGAGCGCAGGCGTCATGCGCGAAAGCATGGCCTGTGTGTCTTTGACAGCCTCCTTCGTCATCTCAATCCTGCTTTCTGTTCCCAGGAAACAATCAGGGCAGGCTCGACGACTCAGCCCAGAAGATCAGGCCTCAGCATTATCACCGGGCAGGGACTTCCGGCGGGCAGTTCCGGTGCATGCGGTGGACGAACGATCAAGCAGTCGGACTCGGCGAAGATCTTCATCATGGACGAGTCCTGCTTGGTGAACGGCTTTGTCGCCAGCGCGCCGGATGACGATCGCGACAGCGTGGCTCGGACGTAGTCCTGCCGCTGGTCGTTGGCACGAAGCGTCGCAGCCGCTTCTACGGTCGCCTCGCGTCTGACTGGTGGCAGCGAGGCCAGTTTCCGGATCAACGGTTCAAGGAACAGGATCCCGCAGACTAGGCTCGACACCGGATTACCAGGCAGGCCAATGACATGGGTTTCGCCGAGGCTGCCGACCATCAAGGGTTTGCCCGGGCGCATGGCAATCCGCCAGAAATCGAGCTTCATGCCCGATGCGAGCAGCGTTGCCTGCACCAGATCATGGTCGCCCACCGACGCTCCGCCGAGCGTCACGATGACATCGACCTCGGCCCGCGTTGCGCGCTCGACCGCCGCCGAAATCGCGGCTTTGTCGTCGGGGACGATTCCGAGGTCAAGAACCTCGGCTCCCGCCTTGCGGGCCATGGCAGCGATGCCAAAGGTGCTAGACGCAATGATCTGCGCGGGAGCGGGCGAGCTTCCAGGTGGCAACAATTCGTCGCCGGTCGCAAGCAACGCAACCACCGGCTTGCGCCGGACCTCAAGGGTCGCGTGGTTCATTCCGGCCGCCACGGTCAGGCGAGAGAAGTCCAATACAGTGCCGGCCTTCAGCACCGCTTCGCCTTCGAGAAAGTCCTGGCCGCGAGGCCGGACGTGCTGGCCGGGACGAACTGCAAAGGTCGTGCGGATGCCACCCTCGATTTTTTCCGCATCCTCCTGCAGCAAGACGCTATCCGCACCGGACGGAACCGGGGCGCCGGTGAATATACGGACGGTCTCGCCCTTGCCGACAACGCCCTCAAACCCGTGCCCGGCGGACGAAATCCCTATGAGCTTCAACTGACTGCCGGGCTGAGGGGCGTCGTCACCGCGCAAGGCGTACCCATCCATCGCTGACGCGTCGAAAGGCGGCTGGGTCAACCGGGCTGCAACATCGGTCGCGAGCACACGACCGTCGGCCTCCGGCAAGGGGACTGTTTCAAGGGTCTCGATTGGCTCAGCACGCGACAGCAGGCGATCCTGCGCCTCAGCAACCGGCAGCAAGCTCATTTGCCGTACTCCGGATGACGAAAGTCTCCAGACTTGCCGCCAGATTTTTCGAGTAGCCGGATGCCTCCGATTTCCATGGCCTTATCGGCGGCCTTGGCCATGTCGTAGATCGTCAGGCAGGCGACGGAAACGGCTGTCAGGGCTTCCATTTCGACGCCCGTCTTGCCCGTCAGCTTTGCCGTTGCGGTGACGCGCAAGCCAGGGAGATCGGCATCCTCCGTGATGTCGACCGAGACTTTCGTCAACATCAGGGGGTGGCAGAGCGGGATGAGGTTGCTCGTCTGCTTGGCCGCCATGATGCCGGCAAGGCGCGCCGTGCCGATCACGTCGCCCTTTTTCGCGTTGCCCGCGCGAATGAGATCGAGCGTTGCCGTCGCCATCCGCACGTGCCCCTCGGCGGTCGCGATCCTTGTGGTTTCGGCCTTATCGCCGACATCGACCATATGCGCCTCGCCGGAGGCATCAATGTGGGTGAGACCGGATTGGCCGCTCATATCACTCGGCCGCCTGAGCGGCTTCGGCGAATAGGAGCGCGCGCGTCGCCGCCGTAACATCTTCTTTGCGCATCAGGCTCTCGCCAACCAGGAACGTGTTGATGCCTACCGCCTGTAGGCGCTTGCAATCCGCGTTCGTGAATATGCCGCTTTCGCCAACCAACAGGCGATCCTCTGGAACCATCGGCGCCAGCTTTTCGCTGACTTCGAGGCTGACTTCGAATGTCCGCAGATTGCGATTGTTGATGCCAACGAGCGGGGAGGAGAGCTTCAGCGCACGCTCCATTTCCTCGGCATCGTGAACTTCCACCAGTACATCCATGCCGAGGCCGAAGGCCTCATCCTCGAGACGGTTTGCATCGTCATCGGAAAGCGACGCCATGATCAGGAGAATGCAATCGGCACCCCAGGCGCGGGCTTCTTGCACCTGATAGGTCTCGAACATGAAGTCCTTGCGCAGCGCCGGCAGCGAACAGGCGGCACGTGCCGCCATCAGAAATTCCGGCGCGCCCTGGAAACTTGGCGTGTCCGTCAACACCGAAAGACATGCCGCGCCTCCGAGTTCATAGGCCTTGGCCAGCGACGGCGGGTCGAAGTCGGGTCTGATCAGTCCTTTGGAAGGACTGGCCTTCTTGATCTCGGCGATCAGGCCGTACTGGCCGGCCTCACGTTTTGCAACGAGCGAGCGGTGGAAGCCGCGCGGCGCCGATTGATCCGCCTGCATCGCCTTCAGGTCGGCCAGCGACACTTTCGTCTTTGCGGCGGCGATCTCTTCCCGCTTGTATAGTTCGATTTTCTTCAGGATGTCGGTCATGGCTCTATCCTAGTCGATGTCGTTCGACACGGCGACGAGTTTATCGAGGGCTGCCGCCGTCGCACCGCTATCCAGCGATTGCGCAGCAAGCCGCATGCCATCCTTCAGCATCTCAGCCTTGCCGGAGATCACCAGCGAGGCCGCTGCGTTGGCGAGCGCGATATCGCGGTACGCGTTCTTTGCGCCGCTCAGGACGTCGCGCAGCGCCGCCGCATTCACCACGCCGTCGCCACCCTTGATGGCTTCCAGCCGGCAAGGTTCTACGCCGAAATCCGCGGGCGACAGTTCGAAGGTGCGGATCTTGCCGCCCTCGAGTGCCGCGACGCTCGTCTGTCCCGTCGTGGTGATTTCGTCGAGGCCGTTGCCGTGGACAACCCACACGCTTTCCGAGCCGAGATCGCGCATGACCTCGGCAATCGGAACGACCCACTGCGGCGCGTAAACGCCAAGCAACTGGCGGCGGACACCGGCCGGATTGGAGAGAGGGCCAAGCAGATTGAAGATGGTGCGCGTGCCAAGTTCGACACGCGTGGGTCCAACGTGACGCATCGCAGAGTGATGCTGCTGGGCAAACATGAAGCCCACGCCAGCTTCGCGAATGCAGCGCGAGATCACCTCGGGCGTTACATCCAGCTTGACGCCGAGGGCAGCGAGGCTGTCGGCGGCGCCCGATTTCGAGCTCAGTGCCCGATTGCCATGCTTTGCAACAGGGACACCCGCACCGGCCACGATAAGGGCAGCCAGCGTCGAGATATTGTAGGTCCCGCTTGCGTCACCGCCGGTCCCGACGATGTCGATTGCATCCGCCGGGGCATCGACGGTCAGCATCTTGGAGCGCATCGTCGTCACAGCGCCGACAATCTCGTCGACCGTCTCACCGCGGACGCGCAATGCCATCAGGAAGCCCCCGATCTGCGAAGGGGTTGCCTGACCGGACATCAGTATGTCGAAGGCCTCGCGGGCCTCCTCACGTGTCAGAGGCTCGCGGCTTGCAGCCTTCGCCAAAAGCGGCTTCAGATCGGTCATGCGCTTAATGTTCCCCTTAGCGGACTGCCGCCTGTTCGGCGAGAGGTTGATTGACCGATGCGCCGTACTGCGTCTGCAGCAAGTTGACCATCTGATCGAGAATGTCGTCGCCGGCAGCGTTTGCAGTTGACGTGATCTGTTGGTCCTGGTTGTTGAGAACGTCACCCGTCGGTTCCGTGTTGACTTCAGTGACCTTGAGCAGAATCTGCGTCGTCGGGTCGCCACCAACGGCGCTGGCAATGGTGTCGATCGGGCCGGAGAACGCGGCAATGACACCGGCCCTGCCGAGAACGGCGTCGTCGGTGCCGCGGGTGATACCACTCTTGCTTTCGACCGTAATGCCGAGCGGTGCAGCGATATCGGCCAGCGACGTTCCCTTCTGCGCCTGCTGCTTCAGCTCTTCGGCTTTTTTGGCGAGTTCGAGCTTCTGCTGTTCGGCGGTCCAGTCGGCGATTGCCTTATCCTTCACTTCGCTGAGCGGCCGATCACGCTCCGGCGTGATGTCGCGGACGTCGAACCAAAGATAGCCGTCGGTGCCGATCGAGAGGGAAGGAGCGTCTGCCCCAGCCTCAGTCTTGAAGGCAGCCCCAAGAACCTGCTGCTTGGCCGGAATATCCTTGACCTCGTTGCCGTCCCTATCGATACCGGTCGCATCGACGGCGTCGATCACGATCGCCTTGAGCTTGAGCTGCTCTGCAATCTGTTCCAGCGTCGAGCCCGACCCGCGCAGATCCTCGATCTGATCGTGAACGTTGATGAGTTCCTGCGAGGCGTTGGAAACGGCCAATTGCTTGCGGATCTCTTCCTTGACCTCGTCAAGGGTCTTGACGCTCTCGGGCTTGATGTTGCTGACACGGACGATGACTGGGCCGAAGGTGCCATCGACAACGGGCGTCGTTCCGCCATCCTTCGAGACGGCGAAGGCCGCATCCGCGATCGCCTGATCCGGCACCTTGTCCTTGGAGAACTCGCCCAGGAACACGTCCGCTGCCGTCTTGCCCTGATCGGTCACCAGTTGATCGAACGTCGTGCCGGTCTTCAGCGCGGCCAGCGCGGCATTGGCAAGATCCTTGTTCTGGAAGGTCAACTGCTCGATCGTACGGGCCTCTGGCGTGCGGAAGCTCTCCTTTCGCTTTTCGAAATCCTCGCGGATCTGGTCGTCCGTAACGGAGGCGGCATCGGCGATGTCTTCCGGTTGCAGCTTCAGGAACGCGATCTTGCGGTATTCCGGCGCGCGGAAGCGCGTCTTGGCGCCTTCGAACCACTTGGCGAGGACATCCTCGGCAGGCGCCTTGATCGGCTCGATATTGGCGTTGGTCAGCAGCAGGTAATCGATACCGCGACTTTCCTGGCGGTAAAGCTTGAGCGCATCGACGAGCGTTTTCGGCGCCGTGAAGCCGTTCGATACTGCATCGACGATCTGGCTCCGAACGGCGACCTTGCTGCGCTCCTTGATGTAATCATCTTCGCGGATGCCGGCATTGCGCAGGCGCGACGTAAAGAGGGTACGGTCGAACTGGCCATTCACCGCCTTGAAGGCTGGATCGTCGCCGATCAGCTGCGCAAGCCGATCCTGCGACAGGCCAAGGTTCATGTCTTCCGCCAACTGATCGAGCGATGCGCCGGCGACCAACTGTGCCAGAACCTGCTGCTCCACACCGAAGGCCCGGGCCTGCTCGGGTGTCAGGCGCATGCCGAACTGCTGGCTGAGATTTGCGACCTGCCGCTGGTAGGCCAGGCGAAACTCGTTGACGTCGACGTGCTGGTCTCCGACGCTGACAACCGTCGTGCTCGTGCCGCCCGATATCAGTGAGCGCGACACGCCCCAAATACCAAAAGAGGCGACAAGTAGCAGCATGAGGAGCTTGGCAACCCAGGTGTGAGCAGCTCTTCGCAGAAGATCGAACATCGAAACGCAAACCTCGCATTATATTCGCCCGTTCGCGGGCAAAGCTTTTGACGTTCCTTAGAACAAAGCCAGCAGGAAATGAAGGGTTATCGCACGAAAACATCTGCGCTATATGTGCAGTCATACTGGAGCGCCTGGCGCCGCAAAAGAGACCGGACATCGGAACCTTTCCCAGCACTAATTCGTTGAAGAGCATCCGGAAAAAGAGGAGCAGACCATGGCCGATATGAAAACCGCCTCCGCCCAGTCCGCAACCGCGCGTGTGAAGGCGGAGATCGCGGCAGACGATCTTTCCGCACAGGTCGCCGCATTGCGCGAAGACCTTGCACGCCTGTCCGAAAGCGTTGTGGCGCTTGGACACGGCGCCAAGACCGCCGTCGCCGACGAGGCATCGGTCATGACGGAGCGGCTGCGCGACAAGGTAAGGGAGGAACCTATCTTCGCGCTCGCCGTGACAGCCGGCGTCGCTTACCTTTTCGGATTGATGAGCCGTCGATAGATCGAACGGCGTTTGACCAGGCAAGGGCCGGGCGTGTTGGCGCCCGGCTTTTGGTTTTTAACTAGCGACGAATGACTCGCCCAACGGCAATGAGCAGGCACGCGCCGACGAAGCCAGCAATCAAATACCCGAGCCAGCCGGCAAGCGCGATGCCCAGCCCAGAGAGGATGGCGTTCGCAACGATCGCGCCCACAATGCCAAGAATGATGTTCATCAACAGGCCCATGTTGCTGTTCATGAACTTTTCCGCCAGCCACCCGGCAATGCCGCCGATAATGATAGCTGCTACCCAACCTACGCCTGCGTCTTCCATATGATTTTTCCTTCCAGAGAAACTACGAAGTCAACGCTCGAGGCGGAAATTGAGGCCTCTGTAACGGCCGGGGCAGTGCATGGCAGAAGAGGTATGCTTTTGGCAGCGTAAGGCAGGTCAAACGCAAAGGCTGCGCAAATGTCCAATGCCGGCAGTCAGACTCAATTCCCCCGAGAGAAAAGATAGGCGATCCGTTTGGTTGCGCAACGCAAATGTGTTCGCCCTAAAACGAGGACAACGGCGGCAAAGTCCGTGCGATCGACCTCACATCCCTTCAAACACACTTTCCGAACAATCTTCGACGGCCCCCCTTAACGCAGCCACAACCACTGGACGTCCTTTTGCAAAACACTCGACGTGGTGTCGAGTGCGCCTTGAGAGATGCTGAATGGTTCCGCCAGGCAGGCACAAATTCATCAGCTGGCAAGTCGCGAACAAAACACCATATCACGGGGTCATCACGTTTTGACGACAACGTCGGAAATGCATACCAATCGTCGTACTTTCCGGTATATCAGTCGCGTAGGAATAATACCAATATGCGATCAGTTTTGTTCCGGAAGACGAGTCCGGAGCTCTCTCGTCGGATGGCGCCCGCAAAATCCATCACACTTCCGTGATGGTTTCAGATGGCTGATTATACCGTGAATCGCTTTGCCGACCCCCCTTGTGTCATCGAAAAAGCTCATTCTCAACGAAATCGCGCGTTTCCTTAAGCATTTGCTTGCTCAACCTGCAATCTATGTCATGGTAGCTTCCTCACATGAGAGGGGTTCTAGCTATGATTAATCTTCAATCGGTTCGTAATGACACTACTCATGATCAACGCCTGCTCGATTGCCGCGCCGATGTTGAACCCGCGCTCCATCAGATCATCCGCGATGCGCAACTAAAGGGGTGGGCGCCGGCGGAAGTGGCGATGGCAATAGCGGATGCAGCGGATGACTACATTCTGTTGTTGGCCAGCAGGAAGGCGACTTCGCATTGATAGGCGTCACATTGCTAATGGGGCGAGGACGAGGACACCGGATCTGCGGGCAAGGCAGCAGCATTTGCCCGCAGGAAAGATCTCCGCACATCCAGGCATCGCGGCACCGGGGTAGTGAATAGCGTTTCCAGCACGCCAGTAGAGTGATGACATCACGGAGTGGAGTTCAACCCACTACCTACAGGACGAAAATCTGCGACCTGTCGGATAAAATCAGGTGAGTTTCGCTTCATCGTGCCTCACGCCGCATAGCGATGCCCCAGAGGATCTGGAACTCGCCGGCGGTAGCGGATTCGTGAACTGTGCCGTGGCAAAGGGCGCCGTAATTCTCGCCCGGGCTTGCGATGACACGCTAGATTGCGCGCGCGGCGGTGAGCAATGGCCCTCCCGGAGGAGCGCGGACGCACATATTTCTCACATTTCTGGCGGCCGTGGCGCTGATCGGCCTTTCCACAATCACCTCAGCCTGCACCACAAACCCTGATCAGACCTCATCAATC
>Ga0102593_1001488_pt1 | contig 22728 bp, 17 predicted proteins | sample AraplaCol_mMS_r2_2_FD_76862 | JGI IMG/M metagenome (GOLD analysis project Ga0102593, IMG submission 76862) | Arabidopsis root microbial communities from North Carolina, USA - plate scrape MF_Col_mMS_r2 (SPADES assembly) (version 2) | ecosystem: Host-associated > Plants > Roots > Endosphere...
GCTGGAACGCGCCGGTACAGTCTGACTAGTATTTGCTTGATCTCGGGCAACCTTGGCTTCATACTGCGGATGTCTTTTTTGCAATGAAGGCTTCACATGCCCGATCGCATTACCCGCATTCTTTTGTGCGGCTTCGTATTCATCATCACGCTACTTATTGAGCTTGTCCTGATTTGGCTGGCTGTGCCGAGCGATGCGGTTACTGCCAGTCAAATCGACGAGTTCCTGTTGATTTCGGCATACTGGTTGTTGATTCCATTCGCGTTGGCGTTGCTCCTGTTCCTTTTTGTCTTCATAGTCTTGGTGTTGATCGCCCTGGTGCCGGCCCACAAAATGTGGCTTGCCACTTCCCCCGAAGCGCCAGCGCGATGGGTCAGCACGCTATTGAAGACGCGACGCGAATTCTTGAAAGCATCGCAAGCTGAGCGCGCACAAGGCGATGCTTGAATGTGGGCCTCTACCTTGCCTGTCAAAGGCGATTCGGGTGATGCGACGGTTGCTCCATGTCGAAGACTGGACATGATTCGAAGCCTTCTGTTTACACTCGCTCTTTCAGTATGCGGCGCGTCCGCTGCGCAAAACTCTTTGGAGCCGTGCCGCGAGGCTGGCGATCCTTATCATTCCGCCGTAAACCGGATTATCGATAAAGCTGTGGCGAAGCCTGCCAGGCTTCAGTTGACAGTATTCCCTTCATTCGAGACTGAGTCGGGAATAAGACTGGTGGGATCCGATGTTTATTTTGTAGAGTTCCAGTCATCCCATTGGGCCGATTCGGTCGTTGCAGATGGCAGGGGTAGCTACCACATGGATTTCAGTAAGCCGAAGATCGTGACGAAGGTCCACCGCGCGTCCCTGAATGCTGGCGTGGCAGACCGTATCCAGCAGGTTTTCACGAAAGCTATCGTCGAAGCCAGAAGTCCAGGGGAAGGGGGATTGGACGGTGTGTCTTACGTCTTCTCGACATCGAGTGGTCAATGCGGCTCGGCATGGTCGCCAGGACCGCAAACGAGAAATGGCCGCCTGGTGCAACTGATGGAACGTTTGGCTCGGCACGCGGGTTTCACCGCGCCTCTTGATTTGGCCCGCAGCGAAAAGTCCCTGGCCCGCCTCATAAAGAAAATCGAAGCCGACTAGCGGCCAAAGGCGATGCGGGTGATGGCGACGGTGGCCTCATGCGCCAGGTCCTCCAGTTCCTTGTGCTGCGGGCGGGTTTCTGAGATGAACAGCATGGTGCCCAGCATCTGCGCCACGATCAGCGTGCCGCGGATTTCGCATTGCTGCATCGACAGGGCTGGATCGATTTCGTGGATCAAGTTGCGCAGCGTCCTGCGGGCGCGGGTCATCATCGTGTCGAACAGCTTGGTGGCAACTGGATGGCGGTTGGCCAGGGCGGCGATTTCGAAGAACAAACCGCTCGACACCTGGTCGCGCAGATCGGCCAGGAAGTAATCAATGATCGATTCAAATAACTCCACGCGCGGGCCAGTGCCGGCGGCTGCGACGCGTTCGTCGATACCGGCCTGGTAGCGGGCGAAAGTCTGCTCAAGCAAGGCCTCGATCAAGGCATCCCGGCTGGGATAGTAATGCTGCACAGTCGACAAGCTCACCCCCACCTGCTGCGCGACGCTGCGCATGGCCAGCGCCGCATAACCGTCGTGCGCCAGCAACAACCGCGCTGCCTCCAGGATGGCGCTGGCGCGCTCAAACCCTTTGGTGGTGGTGTTGGATTCCTTTGCCTGCAGGGGCGTGTCTGACTTTTTCTTCATAAGACCCGAATTATCCCGTCGATTGACAAATAGGTCAACTGACCGATACTATTTCGGTCAACTGACCTATAACATCAACGGAGACCTTGCCTGATGATCGCTCGCACCTTATTCAATGAAGAACACGACATGCTGCGCGAATCCGCGCGCCGCTTCATGGAAACCGAGATCGCCCCGCACCACGAGCGCTGGGAAGAACAGGGCTATGTGGACCGCGACGCCTGGCTGAAGGCCGGCGCCGCGGGCTTCCTGTGCCCCACCATGCCGGAGCAGTACGGCGGGGTGGGCGTGGACCGCCGCTACAGCATGGTGCTGATCGAAGAACAGGCGCGCGTCGGCGCTTCCGGGCCGGGCTTCATGCTGCATTCGGAAATCGTGGCGCCTTACATCCTGCACTACGGCAGCGAGTACCTGAAGTCGCACTACATCCCCAAGCTGGCCACCGGCGAAATGATCGGCGCGATTGCGATGACCGAACCGGGTACCGGCTCCGACCTGCAAGGCGTAGCCACCACCGCCATCCGCGACGGCGACCATTACATCATGAACGGCTCCAAGACCTTCATCACCAACGGCTGGAACGCCGACGTGGTGATCGTGGTCGCCAAGACTGATCCTACGGCTGGCGCCAAGGGCATCAGCCTGTTCGTGGTCGATACGTCGATGGAAGGCTTCAGCAAAGGCAAGCGCCTGAAGAAGGCCGGCATGAAGGCGCAGGACACCTCTGAACTGTTCTTCGAGAATGTGCGTGTACCGGCAAAGAACCTGCTGGGCGAAGAGGGCGCAGGCTTCAAGTACCTTATGCAGGAACTGCCGTGGGAACGCATGCAGATCGCCATCATGGCTGTGCAAGCCGCCGAATCGGGCCTGGAATGGACGGTGCAATACACGCGTGACCGGAAGGCTTTCAAGCGTCCGATCGCCGAATTCCAGACCATTGCGCACACGCTGGCTGAGATCAAGACCGAGGTGCAGATGTGCCGGGTGTTCGTTGACCGCTGCATGGAGCTGCTGATCGAAGACAAGCTGGATGCCGCGACGGCGTCCATGGCGAAGTACTGGACTACCGAGATGCAGTTCCGCGTGCTGGACAAGTGCGTGCAGCTGCACGGCGGCTATGGTTATATGTGGGAATACCCGATCACCCGTGCCTGGGCCGACGCACGCGTACAGCGCGTATACGGCGGCACCAACGAAATCATGAAAGAACTGATCAGCCGCACGCTGTAAGGAGACCAGCTTGGAAGCTTATATCTTTGACGCCGTGCGCACGCCGCGCGGCAAAGGCAAGAAGGATGGTTCGCTGCACGGCGTAACGCCGCTGCGCCTGGCGGAGACCGCGCTGCGTGCGCTGGTCAGCCGCAACAAGTTCGACAGCGCGATCATCGACGACGTGGTGCTCGGCTGCGTGGAGCCGGTCGGCGAGCAGGGAGCTTGCATTGGCCGTGTGGCTGCCCTGGCTTCCGGCTACGCGGAATCGGTTGCTGGCGTGCAGATCAACCGCTTCTGCGCATCCGGGCTGGAGGCTTGCAATATGGCTGCGGCGCAGGTGATGTCCGGGCAGTCCGACATGGTGGTCGGGGGCGGCGTGGAAGCAATGTCGCGCGTGCCGATGGGTTCCTCGGGCGGCGCCTGGCCGGTCGATCCGCAAAGCGCCTTCGATTCCTACTTTGTTCCGCAAGGGATTTCGGCCGATGCGATTGCGACGATCTGGGGCTATAGCCGCCGCGATGTCGACGCCTATGCCGTCGAGTCGCAGCAGCGCGCCCACCGCGCGTGGCAGGAAGGCCGTTTTTCGCGCTCGGTCGTCCCGGTGGTGGACCGCAATGGCCTGACCATGCTGGCTCGCGACGAATTGGTGCGTCCCGAGACTACGGTTGAATCGCTGGGTGTGCTGAAGGCCTCGTTCGCCGACATGGGCGCGAACTTCGGCTTTGATTCGGTCATCACGCAACGCTATCCGCAGATCGAGCAGATGCAGCACGTGCACCACGCCGGCAACAGTTCCGGCATCGTGGACGGTGCGGCAGCGGTGCTGATTGGCACCCGTGAAGCAGGCGAGCGCGCAGGCCTCAAGCCGCGTGCGCGCATCCGTTCTTTCGCTTCCATCGGCAGCGAACCGTCCATCATGCTGACCGGTCCAAGCTACGCAGCGGAAAAGGCGTTGAAGCGTGCAGGAATGAAGGCCACCGACATCGACCTTTATGAGCTGAACGAGGCTTTTGCTTCCGTGGTGCTGCGCTTCATGGAAGTGATGAACGTACCGCACGAAAAGATGAACGTGAATGGCGGCGCCATCGCCATGGGGCACCCGCTGGGCGCGACCGGCGCCATGATCCTCGGCATCCTGCTGGACGAGCTGGAACGCCGCGACCTGCAAACCGGCCTGGCCACGCTGTGCGTTGGCGCGGGCATGGGCACTGCAACCATTATCGAGCGCATTTAAGGGAGACAGACAATGATTGACTACAGCCTGGATTCCCACGGCATCGCGACACTGAGCTGGAATATGCCGGGGCGCAGCCAGAATGTGCTGAATGAGGAGAGCTGCGGCGCGCTGTGCGAGTTGATTGATCGCGCGGTAGCTGATGCCGCCGTGAAGGGCGTGCTGATGACGTCGTCCAAGCCTGATTTCATCGCGGGCGGCGATCTCGATTGGCTGCTGTCCGCCAAGACTGCCGATGCGTTGTTCGAGCGCGTAGTGCGCCTGGATCGCGCGCTGCGGAAATTGGAAACCTGCGGCAAGCCGGTCGCCATGGCCTTGCCTGGCACGACGCTCGGCGGCGGCCTGGAAGTGGCGCTGTGCGGCCATTACCGCGTGGCGGCCGATAATCCGAAGGCCCGTTTCGGCCTGCCGGAAGTCACGCTTGGCCTGTTGCCGGGCGGCGGCGGAACGCAGCGCTTGCCGCGCCTGGTCGGCATCCAGAAGTCGTTGCCGCTGCTGTTGGAAGGCAAGCGCCTGACCGCCGGCGCAGCGCGCGAGTTGGGCATCCTGAATGAAGTCGTCCCAGCCGGCACCGAGGTGGCGGCGGCACGCGCTTGGTTGGACAGCGCAATCGCTGCCGGCGGCGTGCAGCAGCCATGGGACGCCAAGGGTTTCAAGATCCCTGGCGGCGCGGTGTCTTCGCCGGCGGTGCAGCAGGTATTCATGGCTGCCAACGCCATGCTGCGCGCCAAGACCTACGGTAACTATCCAGCGCCGAGAAACATCCTGTCCTGTGTGTACGAAGGCCTGATTACGGACCTCGATACCGGCTTGATGACGGAAGCACGCTACTTCGTGCAGACCGTGCTGTCGCCGGAAGCGAAGAACATGATCCGCACGCTGTTCTTCAGCATGAACGAGGCGAACAAGCTCGCTTCGCGCCCGAAGGATGTGCCACAGCAGAAGTACAGCAAGATCGGCGTGCTGGGCGCGGGCATGATGGGGGCCGGCATTGCTTATGTCGCCGCCAAGGCCGGCATCGAGGTGGTGCTGGTCGATACAGCGCAGGAGGCAGCCGAGAAAGGCAAAGCGTATTCGGCGGGGCTGCTCGTCAAACAGCAGCAGCGCGGCCAGGTCTCCGCCGAGAAGGCGGAAGCGCTGCTGGCACGCATTACTCCGACGACCGATTTTTCGCTGCTGGCTGGCGCGGAGCTGGTGGTGGAGGCGGTGTTCGAGGATCGCGGCATCAAGGCCGACGTAACGCGCCGCGCTGAGGCGGTGCTCGGCGCCGAGGCAATCTTCGCCTCCAATACGTCCACCTTGCCGATCACCGGGCTGGCGGAAGCGAGTACGCGGCCGGCCAATTTCATCGGCCTGCATTTCTTCTCGCCGGTGGATCGCATGGCCATCGTAGAGATCATTGTCGGCAAGCAGACTTCCGAAGCCACGCTGGCACGTTCGATGGACCTGGTGCGCGCGCTGGGCATGACGCCAATCGTGGTCAACGATTCCCGCGGTTTCTATACCAGCCGCGTGTTCTCGACCTATGTGCTGGAAGGCCTGGCGCTGCTGGCGGAAGGCGTGGCGCCTGCGCTGATCGAAAACGCCGGCCTGCAGGCTGGCATGCCGGTTGATCCACTGGCGTTGACTGACGAAGTGTCGTCTGAGCTGATCTGGAAGATCGACCGCCAGACGCGCGCCGACCTGGGCGACGCGTATCGAGCCCGTCCCGGCCACGAAGTCGCGGCCCGCATGGTGGAGCTGGGCCGCATCGGCAAAAAGGCCGGCAAAGGCTTTTACGACTACCCCGAGGGCGGCAAGAAGTCGTTGTGGCCCGGGCTGGCAGAACTGTTCCCGCGCGCGGCGGTGCAGCCTGACGTGGCAACCGTGGTCGAACGCCTGACCGTGGTACAAGCCGTCGAAACTGCCCGCTGCATGGACGAAGGCGTGTTGCGTTCCGCGCGCGATGCGGATGTCGGTGCTATCCTCGCATGGGGCTTCCCGCCATTCCGCGGCGGCCCATTGAGCATGATCGACAGTGCCGGCTCGGCTGCCTTCGTGGCGCAGTGCGAACGGCTGGTGGCCGCCCACGGCGACCGGTTTGCGCCTCCTGCACAGTTGAAGATGATGGCCGCAGCCGGTGCGGCTTATTACACGGAGCGTTGAAATGGGTGTGCTGTCCGGTGTCAGGATTATCGAGATTGCGGGGATCGGCCCGGGACCGTTTTGCGGCATGCTGCTGGCGGACCTGGGCGCGGATGTGATCGTGGTTGAGCGTCCCGGCCCGGCGGAGATCCAGACCGCCGGCATCCTGCGCCGGGGCAAGCGCTCGCTGGCGCTGGACCTCAAGGAGCCCGGTGCAATCGACACCGTGCTGCAACTGATCGAAGATGCGGACGGCCTGATCGAGGGCATGCGGCCGGGGGCCATGGAACGCCTTGGTCTGGGCCCGGAAGTGTGCCTGGCACGTAATCCGCGCCTTGCCTATGGCCGCATGACCGGATGGGGACAGGAAGGCCCGCTGGCGCAGGCGGCAGGGCATGACAACAACTACATCGCGCTCTCCGGTGCCCTGCATTACGCTGGCGCCGGCGACGTGCCGCCGGTGACGCCGCCGACCCTGGTTGGCGACCTTGGCGGCGGTGCGCTGTATCTGGCGCTGGGCTTGGTATCAGCCATCCTTCATGTGCGCGGCGGTGGAAAGGGGCAGGTGATCGATGCTGCCATCGTCGACGGCTCCGCGCACATGATGAATCTCCTGCTCGACCTGTCAGCGGTGGGATTGATGCGTGAACAGCGCGGCACTTCAGTGCTGGACGGTCCGCACTGGTTCAACACTTATCGCTGCAAGGATGGCCGCGACATCACGGTGGGCGCGCTGGAAGGAAAGTTCTATAAGCTGCTGCTGGAGAAGCTCGGCCTTGCGAACGACCGCCGCTTTGCGGCCCAGCATGCGGCGGGCCAGTGGCCGCTGCAGCGCGCGGCATTTGCGGAGCTGTTTGCAATGCGCACGCGCGATGAATGGTGTGCGCTGCTGGAAGGCACGGATGCCTGTTTCGCTCCGGTGCTGGCGCCTTCGGAAGCGGCGCGGCATCCGCACCTGCAGGCTCGAGGCTCCTATGCCACGGGAGGTTTATTGCAGGCGAATGCGGCACCACGTTTCTCCGGGACGCCGGCGCCGGCGGCGCCGAATGCGATTCCCGGTGTAGGCCAGCACAACGAGGAAATCCTCACAGCGCTGCGGCGCCAGGCTTAATGTGGCTTGAAGTTGCGCAGGAAGTCGAGCAGCACCTGCGCAGCGATTTCCGCATCGTCAGCCGTCATGATCTCCAGCGGATTGTGGCTGATGCCACCGTTGCCGCAGCGTGTGAACAGCATGCACACATCGGTCAGCGCGGCGATAGCCATCGCATCGTGGCCGGCGCCCGACAGCAGGTCAAAGCGCGGCAGGCCGCTGCGCTGTACTGCGTCTCCCAACTGCTGCATCAGCCACGGCGCACATGGCGCGGCGTTGGCTTCGACAATCTTCTCCACCTTGAATTCGATATTGCGGCGGGCGCAGATCGCTGACAGGCCATCGAGGACATCGCGTACTGCAGCCTCGCGCACTGCGTCGTCGGCGGCGCGGATGTCGAGCGAGAGTTTGCAGGCGCCCGGAATCACGTTGACGGAGCCTCCCGGTACCTGGAGCTGGCCAACGGTGCCGACCAATGCTTCGCCTTGCGAGCAGCGCTGCTCAACGAGCAAAACAACTTCGGCTGCCGCTGCGGCAGCGTCCTTGCGCATGTGCATGGGGGTGGTGCCGGCATGGCTTGCGACCCCTTGCAGATCGACCAGGAAGCGCGAACTGCCGGCGATGGCGGTGACAACACCGACCGGCAGGCCTTTTTCCAGCAGTACGGGGCCTTGTTCGATGTGGACTTCAACATAGGCCGCGATATCCTCGCGGCGGCGCGCGATGGCTGGAATGGCGGCTGCGTCGTGGCCTGCGCCGGCGAGGGCGTCACGCATCGTGATGCCGTCCGCATCGACAGCGTTCAGCAGTGACATGTCGAACTTGCCGGTGACGGCATTACTGCCCAGGAAGGTGCTGCGGAAACGCACCCCTTCCTCTTCCGCGAAGCCGATCACCTCAAAATTGAATGGAAGCTTTTCGCCTTTGGCGTGAAGCTGGTGCACGATGGCGATCGGCAGCAGGATTCCGAGGCGGCCATCGTATTTGCCGCCGTTGCGAACGGTGTCGTAATGCGAGCCGGTGAGGATGGTCTTTGCCCCCGGTGCGTCGGACAGGTAGCGGCCAACGACGTTGCCGACGGCGTCAATCTCAACCTGCATGCCTGACTCGCGCATCCACGTAGCCAGTTGTTCGGCGGTGGCGCGGTGGGCGTTGGTCATGTAGGCGCAGGTGAGGGCGCCTTCGTCGTCGCTCCACTGAGCCAGGTCTTCCGACCATTGCATGATTTGCGGGCCGAATTCCAGCTTTACGCCCAGCAGGTCGTTCAGGCGGATTTCGGCGATGCGGTGGATCTGGCGCAGGCATTCCGCCATTTCGTCCGGCTTCTGGTTTTTCAGGCGGCGCGCGAAGGTGGCGATGACCGTTTCGCGCGTCAGGCCTTGGCCAGTCGGACCCTTGACGGCCAGGATAAAGGGGAAGCCGAACTTGGCGTTGTAGTCGGCATTCAGTTGATGCAAGGTAGCGAATTCCTCGGCGCTGCACAGATTCAAGCCGGACTTGGCTTGTTCGCTGGTCGATTCGGCGGTCAGCTCGCCGGCGATGGCAGCCTTGCCCGCCAGTTCAGGGTGGGCGCGGATCAGGCCAAGCTGCTCAGCCTCGGTCGCGCCGGTGACAACGCCTTGCAATGCCTGCTTCAGCGACGCCAGCGTCGCAAACGGCCGCTGCGCCGCAGCGCGTTCAGGAATCCATGGCGAATGTTCGTAAATGCCGCGCAGGTGGTCGATGAATGCGGCCAGGTCGCAGGAGTTCAGTTCAGGGAGGGTCGTGGTCATCGCAGTTGTCCTATCTTGAACAATCGATCATATCCCGCCAGGCGCCGTGCGCTATAAGCAACGCTATATACCGGACATTTAAAGTGCCTTTGCCGCGGCGGTGACCTGGTCGCGCAGCCATTTGTGTTCCGGCGCCTGGTGCACGCGTTCGTGCCAGAGCTGGTAGAAACGCATCGGCGGGAACTTCACCGGCGGGGTGAATACCTTGAGCGGCAGCGAATTCTCGTAGAAGCGCAGGAACTGGCGGCCGGTGGTCAGAACCAGGTCGGTCTGCGCCAGCATGTAGGGGATCAGGCTGAAATAGGCCGATTCGACTGCAACGTTGCGCCGCATGCCCTGGCGCTCGAGGAAGGAGTCGATCACGCCGCCGTAGCCGGGCACCATCTGCGATGGTGCGACGTGGGGCAGGGTGAGGTAGTCGTCCAGCGACATCGCATCGCTGGCGGTGCGTTTGGCGTACGGGCTGCCGGCATGCATGGCGCAGATGATCGGGTCTTCGAACAGCTTGGAAATGTGCAGGTGCTGCGGCGGCTCGTCCCAGTTGGCGATCACCAGGTCCATGTCGCCGTCGGAGAGCAGCCGCAGGTAGTCGGTGCCGGGGCCGATCGAGTGGATCACCACGCGGCTCTTCGGCGAGCCGCGGCGTAGCATGGCCACCACATTCGGCAGGAACTGGCTGTCCAGGTAATCCGGTGCGGCGATATTAAAGGTGCGCGCTTCTTCCTGCGCCACAAATGGCGTCTTTTTCACGAACAGCGATTCCGTCTCGTCCAGGATACGCTTGGCCGGCTTGAGCAGGCTTTCGCCGTGCTGGGTCGGCACCATGCCCCGGGCACCCCGCACCAGCAGGGGATCGCCGGTCAGTTCGCGCAACTTGCGCAGCGAGGCCGAGATGGAGGGCTGCGGCTGGTTCAGCTTGAGCGCCACGCGCGACACGTTCTTCTCGACCAGCAGCAGGTAGAGGATGCGAATGAGGTGAATATCGAGGTGTTGCGGCAGGCCGGACATCTTGCTTACGTATATGAATTCGAATATCTTGAATATACGACATATTTCATGTTGCGGGGGCTCGAAAACGCGTATCTTCGATAGATTGCCACTTCTTCAACTCAAGGATTTACATGGAATACCTGCTGCCCTATGGCCTGGAATGGGCGAACTTGCTGGTACGCTGGCTGCACATCATTACGGGCATAGCCTGGATCGGCGCCTCCTTCTATTTCGTCTGGCTGGATAATTCGATCCGTCCGCCGGCTCCGGGCTCGGACCTGGCGAAGAAGGGCGTTTCAGGCGAATTGTGGGCGGTGCATGGCGGCGGTTTCTATAACCCGCAAAAATACCTGGTGGCGCCGGCCGAACTGCCGAAGGAACTGCACTGGTTCAAATGGGAGGCCTACAGCACCTGGCTGTCCGGCATTGCGCTGCTGACCATCGCCTACTACTTCAACGCGCAGGCCATGATGGTGGACAAGCAGGTGGCCGACCTATCCAGCCTGCAGGCGGTCGGCATCGGCATCGGCTTCCTGGTCGCTGGCTGGGTGGTGTACGACGCGCTGTGCCGCTCTCCGCTGGGCAAGAGCGAGAAGTGGCTTGGCCTGGTTGTGTTCCTGCTGCTGGTTGGCGCGGCCTATGCGCTGACGCACCTGCTGAGCGGCCGCGCGGCCTTCATCCATATCGGCGCCATGATCGGCACCATCATGGTGGCCAACGTGGCGATGCTGATCATTCCCGGCCAGCGCAAGATGGTGCAGGCGATGCAGGCGGGAAGCCTGCCCGATCCGATCCACGGCATCAAGGCCAAGCAGCGCAGCGTGCATAACAACTACTTCACGCTGCCGGTGCTGTTCATCATGATCAGCAACCACTATGCGATGACTTACCAGAATAAATATGCGTGGCTGGTGCTTGGCTTCATCATGGCGGCCGGCGTCTTCATTCGCCACTTTTTCAACCTGCGCCACAAAGGCCGCATCGAGTGGCGCTATCCGGCCATCGGCGTGGCGTTGCTGCTGGCGGTTGCCGTGGCGATTGCGCCGCCCAAGCCGGCAGCAGTCAAGCCTGTGGCCGATCCTGCGGCGCAATTTGCGAAAGTCAAAGCCATTATCGACCAGCGCTGCCTGGCCTGCCATTCGGCCACGCCGACGCAGCCCGGCTTTGCCACGGCACCGGCTGGCGTGATGTTCGACACGGCCGACCAGGTGCACCAGCGCGCGGCCCAGATCCATAAGCGCGCGGTGGAGCAGAAGGATATGCCGATCGGTAACCTGACCAATATGACTGATGCGGAGCGCGCCGAACTGGGCGCGTGGTTCGCCGCAGGAGCAAAATGATGAACGATAAACTGACCCAATGGATCGACGACCACTTCGATGAGGAAGTGGCCTTCATGCAGCAGGTGCTGCGCGTGCCGACCGATACGCCGCCCGGCAACAACGCGCCCCACGCTGAAACCGTGGCGGAGCTGGTGAAGGCTTACGGCTGGAACGCCGAGAAGCACGTCGTTCCCGAGCAGGAAGTCCGCGACTACGGCATGGAGTCGATCACCAACCTGATTATCCGCCGCCCCTACGAGGCGGGTGGTCCGACGCTGGCGCTGAATGCGCACGGCGACGTGGTGCCGCCGGGCGAAGGCTGGACTTATCCACCCTACGGCGGGGTGATCGACAACGGCTACATCTACGGCCGCGCTGCCGCAGTGTCGAAATGCGACTTCGCTACCTACATCTTCGCCGTACGCGCGCTGGAAGCGCTGGGCGTCAAGCTCAAAGGCGGCGTCGAACTGCACTTCACGTATGACGAGGAATTCGGCGGCCTGCTGGGCCCCGGCTTCCTGTTGCGCGAAAAGCTGACCAAGCCCGATTACGTAATCGCGGCCGGCTTCAGCTATAACATCGTCACTGCGCACAATGCCTGTCTCCAGCTTGAAATCACCGTGCACGGCAAGTCCGGCCACGGCGCCATGCCCGAAACCGGCCACGATGCGCTGCAGGCGGCAAGCAAAATCCTGAATGCGATCTACGGCCAGCTGCCGGAGCTGAAAAAGATCAAGTCCAAGGTGCCGGGCATCGATTCGCCGACCATGCTGGTGGGGCGTATCGACGGTGGCACCAACACCAACGTGGTGCCGGGCAAGGTCGTGATGAAGATGGACCGCCGCATGATTCCGGAAGAAGATCCGATGGCGGTCGAGGCGCAAGTGCGCAAGCTGATTGAAGAGGCAGTACGGGGCGAGCCCGGCATCCGCATCGAAATCAAGCGCCTGCTGCTGTCGCATGCCCTGCGCCCGCTGCCTGCGGGCGAAAAGCTGGTGGCCAACCTGCAGAAGAATGCGCGTGCTGTGCTGGGCGAGGACATCCCTGCCGTAGGCACGCCGCTGTACGCCGATGCGCGGCTGTACGGCGAACAAGGCATTCCCGCAGTACTATATGGCGCTGGGCCGCGTAGCGTGCCCGAATCGAATGCCAAGAAGGCGGATGAAAAACTGCTGCTGGAAGACCTGCGCAAGGCGACCAAGATCGTGGCCCTGACTTTGCTGGACTTCCTCGCAGCCGGGTAAAAGGGGGGTAGTAATGTTTGAGCGCAAAATGCTGGCCGGCTGGGGCGATATGGATTTCAACAGCCATATGGCCAACACGGCTTACCTGAACAAGGCGGGCGATATCCGCATGATGTTCCTGGGCGAGAATGGATTCCCGATGGCGGAATTCAAGCGCCTGAACATCGGTCCTGTCGTGATGAAGGACGATATCGCTTATTTCAAGGAAGTGCTGCTGATGGATACCATCACCGTGACGCTGGCGCTGGCCGGCATGTCGCAGGATGGCAGCCGCTGGATGCTGCGCAGCGATGTCTATCGCAGCGATGGCAAGCTGTCCGCCAGGATCAACAGCTCGGGCGGCTGGCTGGACCTGACGGCACGCAAGCTGGTCACGCCGCCGCCGGCGCTGCTGGCAGCCTGGCAATCGCTGTATCAGACAGACGATTTCCAGACGCTGCCAAGCAGCGTGGCGAAACCTTAGAATTTGTAGGCGATGCCGGCCGACACGTTGCGCGTTTCGTCGCTGGCGCGCTGGAACTCCAGCCGTGCGTCGATATTGGGCGCCAGCTTGTACGACACGCCGGCCCCAAGCAGCAATCCTTTTTGCCGATAGTTGTCCCATTTGTAGCGGGAGACCACTTCGTTATAGCCGACGCGCCCCAACAGGTTGACCTTGTCCGTCAGTGGCCAACTGCCGAGGGCCGACAGGCTGCGCTGGTCCATTCGCATGTGGGTTTCGCCAGTGACCATGTAGCCGGCGGGATGCTGGAAAGCGAAGGTGTTGACGCGATCGAGCATGCGACGGTAGCCGGCCTCGACCGACAGGTAACGGTTGACCTGGTAGCCGGCGAAGATGCCCAGGCTGCTGCCGTCCTTGTCGAAGTCGTCGTGCGTGCGGCCGGCGTCGAGGCCGAAATAGTAGGCGTTTGGCGACGCTGTCGCTGCCGGTGCGGCAATTTCCTGGGCGAAGGCAGGAAAGGCGAACAGTGCCAGGGCAGCCGCCGAGATATGCTTGATCATCATTTGGTCCTTACGTGGTAAGGCCTGCATCAGCGCAGGCCGGACAGGATGATCAAGGCTAATTAACTTTAAGTAAACTTTGTATTTGTTGCAAGTTGTAAGATGGGTAAGCCCGCTGTGTGAGCGGGCTTACATCTGCTTACTTATTTGAGCGTGCGCTCGAACAGCTGGTAGATGCGGCGGTACTGGTCGTACCAGCTCTCAGGCTGGACGTAGGCGTGGCGTTCCATCGGATACGCCGCCAGTTCCCAGTTGTCCTTTTTCAGTTCGATGAAGCGCTGCGCCATGCGCACCGAATCCTGGAAGAACACGTTGTCGTCCACCATGCCGTGGGCGATCAGCAGGTGGCCCTTCAGCTTGTCCGCATATTCGATCGGCGACGATTTGCGGTAAGCCTCCGGATCGATGTCCGGCGTGTTCAGGATGTTGGCGGTGTAGCCGTGGTTGTAGGTGGTCCAGTCGGTCACCGGACGCAGCGCTGCGCCTGCCTTGAACAGGTCCGGCTCGCGCAGCAGTGCCATGAAGGTCATGAAGCCGCCGTAGCTGCCACCGTAGATGCCGACCTTGTCGATATCGCCCTGGTGGTTTGCCGCCAGCCATTTGGCGCCGTCCACGTAGTCGTCCAATTCCGGATGTCCCATCTGGCGGTAGATCGCGGTGCGCCAATCGCGTCCATAGCCTTTGGATGCGCGGTAATCCATGTCCAGCACGATGTAGCCTTTCTCAACCAGCAGGTTGTGGAACATCTGTTCGCGGAAGTAGTTCGGGAAGCGGTTATGGGTGTTCTGCAGGTAGCCTGCGCCATGCACGAACATCACGATCGGGTACTTCTTTCCCGGTTCCAGCGTGGCCGGACGATACAGCTTGGACCAGATTGGCTGGCCTGCGCCGTGGGTCGACGGCACGGCGACCATCTGCGGCTGGATCCATTCGCGTGCCTTGTATTCGGCGCTGCGGGTATCGGTCAGCCTGGTTGCGGCGCCGCCGGCAGCGGGCACGGTGGCCAGTTGCGAAGGCACGTAGGCGGACGAGTAATGCACCAGCAGCTTGCGCTGGTCGGGCGACAGATTGAATTGTTCGACGCCGCCATTGAGCTGGGTTACCTCGCGCACAGTGGCGTCCCGGGCCGAAGCGGAGCACACCTCGTACTCGCCTGGCGTGCGGCGGTTGCACAGCATGTAGGCCAGCGTGCCGTCGGCGTTCCATTTCACGTTCGAGGCCTCCCATTTGCCGCTGGTCAGGGCGCGCTGCTTGCCATCGGCGCCCAGGGTGTACAGGTGGGCGTAGCCGGTTTCTTCGGACATGAACCACAGCGTGCTGTTGTCGGGCAGCCAGCCAAAGTCGTTGTAGCTGTAGTTGATCCAGGCGTTGTCGGTCAGGCGGTGCAGGGACTTCAGCTTGGCGCCTTCCAGGTCGATGCCGGCCAGCCAGCGGTCTTTATTGTCCACCGTGCGCAGCATGACGGCAACCTTGGCGCCGTTGTCGCTCCAGGCGATGCCGTCGCCTTCATCGGCCTCGAGGCGAGTGGCGCGGTTGCCTTTCAGGGCCGGCTGCTTGGCTGCTTCGCGCAGGCTGGCCAGCGGGTCGGTGCCGATGCCCGGCAGGGAATCGAAGGACAGGTCCTTGATGGCGCCGGTGCGCAAGTCCACCAGTTTGAGCGATTGCGCCAGCGGCAGGTTGCGGCCAACGCGGGTGCGCTGGTCGTCGAACTCTTCGTAGCCCGATTCGGTCACGTAGCGCGGCATCTTGCCGATGCGGCCGTTCTCGCTGCTTTTCGGCGAGGTGGCGACCACCAGCCAGCGGCCATCCGGCGACAGCGACGATGCATCGATGGAGACTTTGTCGCCGAAGTAGAGTGGCGCAGGCGCGCGGGTGGCGTCGGCCGCGCGTTCGGCCTTGGCGCGGGCGCGCGTCTCGTCGCGCTCATCTTTCTGGCGCTTGAGGGTGGTGATCAGGCGCAGCTGCATGTCGCGCAGGTAGTCTTCGTCCGGCGCTGCGGCCGGGTCCTTGGCGGCGCGCGGCAAGGCCACAGGGGAGACCAGGCGGTCGGCGCGGCTCCAGCTGAACCAGTCGTTGCCGACCTTGAATTGCACGCTGCGGCCGTCGGCCGAATACTGCGGCGAGGAAGCATTGGCGGTGCCGCGGCTGATCTGCACCAGGGCGCCGGATTTCAGGTCGCGTTCAAACAGGTCGCCGTTGCGCAGCACGATGGCGCGGGTGCGCTCGCGATTGAACACCATGTTCGGGCTATCCTGGTTGGACAGCTCGGCGTCCGCCACCAGGCGCGGCTTGTCGCCAGCCTGGAAGGTGTCGCGCAGCGAGGAGCCGATGCGCTTTTGTTTATAGAAGATCTGCTTGCCGTCCCAGCTCCACCACGCGCTTTCCACGGGGGTGCCGATCCAGTCCGGGTGGGACATGGCCTGGTCGAGGGTAATAGGGGTAGGGGTATTGGCAAATGCGGGGGCTGCCAGCAGGGCTGCCAGCAAGGGGAGTGCAAGTTGTCGCATGGTCTCGAAAGGGAAAAGAAGAACTTCGAGGATGGATTCTAACAGTCGCCCCAGGCGCGAAAAGTATCAGGCTTGTAACAGGGTAGCGCCTGCGCCGCCGGGCCTCTAGAATGTCGGGCATTCAGCTTAATCAGGAGACAAAATGGCAAAGAGCCATGTAGCGGCGCTGGTCCTGGCCTTGGCGGCCGCCGGCGCGATGGCGCAGCAGCAGCCTGCCGTGCAGTGGGAAACCGCAGCGCTGGCGGGAACTTATAAAGAAAACATCGGCGAGGACGAGAAGATCGCCGGCCTGTCCAAATTGTGGTCGGAAGTGAAATATAACTTTGTCGATACCGCCACCCTGGAAAAGCTGGACTGGGACAAGTTGTACCTGGAAGCGCTGCCGCGCGTGCGCGCGACCCGCAGCACCGAGGATTATTACCGTGTGCTGATGGAACTGGTGGCGAAACTGAAAGACGGCCACACCAATGTGATGCCGCCAAACGAACTGGCCGACCGCATGGGCGGCCTGCCGCTGATGGTTACCCGTCCTGTCGAAGGCCGCGTGATCGTAACCGAAGTACTGGATCCTGGCCTGCGCGCCAAAGGCATCATGCCCGGCCTGGAAGTGGTGGCAGTGGATGGCGCAGAAGTGAAGACTTACGCCGCGCGCGAGATTGCCCCCTATGTGAGCGCGTCCACGGCGCAGGACGAGGTACTGCGGACCTTCGGCACCCAGTTCCTGCGTGGCGCGGTCGGCTCGGCGGCGCGCGTGACGTTCCGCGATGCCGCCGGCAAGCAGTTCGAGCAATCGGTTGCACGGGTGAGCCGCGATGCCCGCAAGGCTGCCACAGTCAATTCGCCTTCCTTCGAATTCAGCATGCTGCCGGGAGACGTGGCCTATGTGTCGTTGAACAGCTTTGACGACAATAGTGCGGCCGATGCCTGGCTGGCCGCTTTTGATGAAATCGCCAAATCCTCGGCCCTGGTGATCGACGTGCGCCGCAATGGCGGCGGCAATTCGGAAGTGGGTTACAAGATCCTGTCCACCCTGGACGACAAGGCGTTCCTGACCAGCCGCTGGGCCACCCGCGACTACAAGCCGGCCTGGCGCGCCTGGGAAAAGGCGCAGCCGATGTATGCCGAGGCATCCGATGTGGTGCAGCCCGATCCGCAGCGCCAGTACAAGAAGCCGGTGCTCGTGCTGACCAGCGCAGCCACTTTCTCGGCGGCCGAAGATTTTGCAGTTGCTTTCGACGTCATGCAGCGCGGTACGCTGGTAGGAGAGCCGACTGGCGGCAGCACCGGCCAGCCGCTCCACATCAAGCTGCCGGGCGGCGGCAGTGCGCGCATCTGCACCAAGCAGGATACCTATCCGGATGGCCGCGCCTTTGTCGGCGTTGGCGTGCAACCGCAGCACCTGGTCAAGCAGACGGTCGAAGGCGTACGCGCTGGCCGCGACGAAGTGCTGGAAGCAGCCCTGGCTTCACTGCAGCCCAAATAAAAAAAAGCCGCCGGACCAGGTCCGGCGGCTCTCTGTGCGAAGCAACAGCTTAGAAGTGGTAAGCCACGCCTGCGCTGATGTTGTGCGCGCCGCTGATTGGACGCTGCCATTCAACACGGCCGCTGATTTCTTTGGTGAACTGGTAGCTCACGCCGATGCCGTACAGGGCTTTGTTGTCGTGCTCTTTGCCGCCGTCGTACTTTTGTTCCAGGCGGTTGTAGCCCAGGCGGCCGTACACGGCAACCTGGTCAGCCACTGGTACGGAGCCGATCACGGACAGGGACAGTTGGTTGACCTTCAGGTCGTCCCACTTGCCCAGGCGACGGAAGCCGGCTTCAACGGAGAAGTTCTCGTCGAACTTGTAGCCGCCGAAAATGCCAACGGAGGTCTTGCTGCCGTCCAGGTCGTCGGATTTGCTCGAACCTACGTCGCCACCGACGTAGTACGATGGTTCAGCTGCGGATGCAGCGAAGGATGCTACTGCCAGCAGGGTGGCAGCGGTGATTTGCTTGATCATTTAAGTATTCCTATTTCTAGTTAGGTTGCCTGCTCTTGATTCAAGGCAACATACTATTCTAGCAATGTTATTTTAATGTTGCAAGTCTACTGTGCGTTCGTACAGTATAATTTCGGCATGCCTGGTTTTATCCTCACCCGCGCCTGGCGCGATGCCCGCGATGGCACGGAAATCGAGTTCTGGCTCGCGACCGACGACGGCCCCCGCAAAATATTGCTGACAGCACAAGCTTCGGTGGCTTTTGCCGAGGCCTCGTTGCGCGACACCATCGCCACCCTGGTGGCCGACATGCCGGGCATCGACGTGCGCGAGGTGGCGCTCAAGACGTTTCAGCGCGAGCCGGTGGTCGGCATCTACGCCAGCCATTACAAGCAGCTGCTGGCGCTGGAGCGCAAGCTGGGCGAGCGCGGCATCCGCCTGTACGAGGCGGACATCAAGCCGCCCGAGCGCTACCTGATGGAGCGCTTCATTACCGCCGGCGTCGAGTTCGATGGCGGCAAGCTGCGGCCGGCGCCGGAGTACCGCCCGCGCCTGCGCATGGTGTCGCTCGATATCGAAACCAGCGCCTTTGGGGACCTGTACTCGATCGCGCTGGAAGGCTGCGGCCAGCGCCAGGTGTATATGCTGGGAGAGCAGCCGGCCGAGGCCCCGGCAGTGGATTTCGACCTCGAATACTGCCCGACGCCGCGCCGCGTGATCGAAAAGCTCAACGAATGGTTCCGCGTGCATGACCCGGACGCCATCATCGGCTGGAGCGTGGTGCAGTTCGACCTGCAAACGCTGCAGAAGAACGCCGAAAAAAACAAGGTGCCCCTGCTGCTTGGCCGCGAAGGCCGGCCGGTCGAATGGCGCACCCACCAGGCGCGTGACGGCTACGTATTTGCCACGATTCCGGGCCGTATCGCCATCGACGGCATCGAAGCCCTGCGCGCAGCGTCCTGGAGCTTTCCGTCCTTCAGCCTGGAGAATGTGTCGCAAGCCTTGCTGGGGGAGGGCAAGGAAATCGGCAGCGACTACGACAAGATGGCCGAGATCGAGCGCCGCTTCCGTGAAGACAAGCCGGCCCTGGCCACGTACAACCTGAAAGACTGCGAACTGGTCACGCGTATTTTCGAGAAGACGCGCGTGATGGACTTCATCCTGGAGCGCTCCCACGTGACCGGGCTGGTGCCCGACCATATGGGCGGTTCGATTGCCGCCTTCAGCCACCAGTACCTGCCGCGCATGCACCGCGAAGGCTACGTTGCGCCGAATGTGGGCGAGATTCCGGCCGTGGCATCGCCCGGCGGCTTCGTGATGGATTCACGTCCAGGCCTGTACGATTCGGTGGTGGTGCTGGACTTTAAGAGTCTGTACCCGTCGATCATCCGTTCGTTCCTGGTCGATCCGGTCGGCATGGTCGAAGGCGAGGTGGAAGACGATGCGGTGCCCGGCATGCGCGGCGCCCAGTTTTCCCGTACCCGCCACTGCCTGCCAGCCATCACAACCCAGCTCTGGCAGGGCCGCGATGCCGCCAAGCGCGAGAAGAACGACGCCCTGTCGACAGCGCTCAAGCTGCTGATGAACTCCTTCGTTGGCGTGCTCGGTTCCACCGATTGCCGCTTCTACCACCCGCAGCTGATTTCCTCGGTCACGCTGCGCGGCCACGAACTGCTCAAGCTCACGCGCGAGCTGGTGGAAAAGGAGGGCTATGAAGCGATCTACGGCGACACCGACTCCATCTTCATCTGGCTCAAGCGCCCGCACGAAACGGAAGAAGCCCTGGCCATCGCCCGTTCGCTGGTCGCCAAGATCAACAAGTGGTGGAGGGACCGCTTGCGCAAGAAGTACAGACTGGAGAGCTATCTCGAGATCGAATTCGACACGTACTACCGGAAGTTCTTCATGCCGACCATTCGCGGCACGGACATGGGCAGCAAGAAGCGTTACGCGGGACTGACCAGCGACGGCGACATCATCTACCGCGGCCTGGAAGTGGCGCGCAGCGACTGGACCCCGCTGGCGCAGCAATTCCAGCAAGGGCTGTTTGCGCGCATCTTCCGCAACGAGCCGTACCAGGACTTCGTGCGCGAGTACGCGCGCAACACGCTGTCCGGCGCCAATGACGAATTGCTGGTGTACCGCAAGCGCCTGCGCCACCGCCTGGACGAATACCAGGTCAACGTGCCGCCGCAAGTACGCGCCGCGCGCCTGGCAGATGAATTCAACCAGGCGCAAGGCCGGCCGCTGCGCTACCAGAACGGCGGCCGTATCAGTTATGTGATCACTACCAGCGGCCCGGAACCGCTGGAGGTGCAGCGCTCGCCGATCGATTACCAGCACTATCTCGACAAGCAGTTGCAGCCGATCGCGGATGCCATCCTGCTGCCGCTGCACGACAGCTTCGCTGCGCTGACCACGGCGCAGCAGGCCCTGTTCTAATGCGCAGGCGTGTAGCGCAGGCCGAGCCAGTAGACTGTCGGGATGGAATGGCTGTCTTTCAATAGCGTGCCGGCTGCGCCGACCGTGCTGGTGAGACGCTCGCCGGTCAGGTTCTGCACCTGGGCCAGCAGGGTCAGGCCCGGCTGCAGCCTGTAGCTGGCCTGCAGGTCAACCTGGTGGCGCGGAGCCCAGTACAGGTCTTGCCATGCAATGTCCGGCACCACCGCGCGCAAGGCCTGGCCTTGATGGTTGAAGGCGGCGCGCAGTTCCAGGGGACCATTGATGTAAAAGACGGACAGGTTGCCCATCCGGCCGGGTTGCCCGGCCAGGTGGCCTACTGTGCGGGTTTGCCTGTCCGATTTCAGCACTTCCATGCGGCCTTTCAGCAAGGTCCAGTTGGCACTGAAACCAACGTCGCGCGCGGCAGGGTGCAGCCATGCCAATGAATCGACCGCAGCGCCGAGTTCCAGTCCCTTGACCGAAGCAGATGCAGCGTTGACCGGCCTGGTGACGACTGCATTCGCATAGTTAACGCCTTCGTAAGTAAAACCCAGCGAAGAGGCGTTGAAGATCTCGTCCTTGATATCCTTGTTGAAGAGGGCGGCAGACAGCAAGCCGCCGGTCTTTGCCGGCAGTCTCCAGTTGATGCCAAGGTCAGTGTTGGTGGACCGGCGCGGCTTGATGTCCGGGTTGCCGGCCATGACAATGACACCTGTCGCGCCGGGATTGCCGCGCTCTCCGGGGTTCTGGAAATCGATCGAAGTGCGGGCGGCATATGCGTCGTAGGCCGGACGCCCGATGGTCTGGCTGGCGCCCATTCGCAGGTCGATCGAGGGCGACCATCGGTAGCTGGCCAAAGCGGAGGGCAGGACGAAGTGATAGCGCGAGGATGTTGGCAAGTCCGTCCACGCCCCGGCCACGCGCGCGCGGCTGGTCGTCTCCTGGCGAGTGGAGTCGAAGTGCACGCCGGCCTGGATCTTCCAGGCCGCGGCTGCGTAGCCCAGCATCCCGTATGCGCCGGCAATGCGTTCCGCGTGCTGGTAGTTATCCTGGTTGCTCAGGGCGGTCTGGTCCACGGTATTCAGGCCGCCCGTGGCGCGCAGCGCGTCAACATAAGCGGCCGCGCGCAACGGGTCGATCGTCAGCATGTCCAGGTTGGACTGGTTGTACATCAGCTTCGGTCCGGCCGCACCAAATGCGTCTGCCAGCGTGCCCTGTTTGGCGACGGTGTTTGGCGAATACTGGGTGCGTGCAAGGCTGTAGCCGGATGCATCGCGCGTGAAACTGGCGCCGATCGCATGGCCCCAGCCCGGGCCGTCGCCATTGCTGCGGAAATCCAGGCGCAGGTACTCAATGTCGTTATCGGCATTGCGATGGAAGCCGGATTCGGGCCGGTAGTAATTGAGCCTGTAGTTATCCAGCTTGTAATAGGCGGCCGGGGAAACGTTGAAGGAGTGATTGAGCGACCGCGTATCGTAGTCGATTGCGTAATCCGGCGTCGGGCTGGGCGAGGTCTCGCCGCTCCCCGGCGCGCTGTTGCGGCTGCCCGTTGAATACTTGATCATCAGGATGGGCTCGCGGTACGAGGCGCGCGAAGCTCCTGCGCGCAGGCTTGCCACTTGTTCTGGCGCGACTGTCCAATCGAGGCCGGCCTGCAGCAAGCTGGTGGCGGTGGTGGCCCGCTGCCGCGTGTAGCCCACTTCGATATCGCCGGCAGCATAGCGGCCGGAAGTAGCGGCCTGGCCCAGCACCTTCGCGCGGTTGCGCGGGTCGATGATGAGTTCATTGCGCTCCATTTCGTCACGCGTGATATAGCGCCCGGCGGTAGCGAAGCCGCGCAGCGCGCTGGAGAACCTGGCTTCCAGCTTGGCGGTGAGGCCGTGGCGCGAGCGCCTGTTCTGCGAATACCAGTATTTGTCCTGTTGCGGCACGGCGAAGCCATTGCCCTGGTTCGCGCCTCCCTGCAGGACGCCAGCCGCGTTGTAGAAGCTCTCATGCGTGCTGTCGGTTGTCATGTGGGCGTTGGCGGTGCTGTCAGTCGCCT
>Ga0102593_1001489_pt1 | contig 22723 bp, 26 predicted proteins | sample AraplaCol_mMS_r2_2_FD_76862 | JGI IMG/M metagenome (GOLD analysis project Ga0102593, IMG submission 76862) | Arabidopsis root microbial communities from North Carolina, USA - plate scrape MF_Col_mMS_r2 (SPADES assembly) (version 2) | ecosystem: Host-associated > Plants > Roots > Endosphere...
AGAGCGAACAGCTTCGAGCATGAAAAAAATGACCCCAACTTCCCCGCCTCCAAGTCGATAAGCTCTGCAGGTTTTTGATAATCGGAAGCCCCTCCGACATTCAGTGGAGAAGCAACAATTCTTCGTCGTGAATGGCCATTTCTCCCCTCAACGTCTCCACTCGGGTAGTCTACCGATGGCCGATAACTCGCTTGACAGCGAGACTTGAGGGGCCTATAGTGAGAAAGTGTCGCATGATAGACCGATTTCTGGACATTTAATGCATAGGCTGCGGGGGTATATATGATCAAGGGAATAGGAGCTTTCGGAATAGAAGCGAGTCAATAGTTTTTTGAAGTGAAATTCATTTTCCTCTCTCTCCCCCATTATGGGTGTTTCAAAGACGGATTCGATTATTATTGTTGGTGGAGGTGCATTTGGTCTTTCGACTGCATTGGATCTCGTGAAGAAGGGATATACCAATGTTTCTGTTTACGAGAAGGATGATCATATCCCTCCTCGCTGGTCTGCTGCCAATGATCTGAATAAGATTGTTCGCGCGGAATATGAGGATCCATTCTATACAGACTTGACAATTGTATGTTGCCCCCACAAGAGGATAATGGAATCATTCCATAAAACCCATGGTGCAGATGTACTCGCTGGATGTTTGAGAGTTACTGACTCGTTGGTCATCTATAGAAAGCTATTGACGCCTGGAAAACTCCCCTCTTCGCTCCTTATTTCCACCAAGTCGGTTTCTTGCACTGTGTATCTGGTGCTGCTCCACAACAAGCCACCGATACTCTCAACAGATTCCGTGCCTCTGCTGAGCGTAATTCGAAGATTCAACCGCATGTCGTGCCAGTGAATAGTGAGGATGATGTTCGACAAGCTTGCTGGCAGCTTGATGGCCCATTGACCGGCTGGAATGGATACTTCAACCGTTTCGATGGCTACGCCCATTCTGGTGCCGCTCTTGCTGGAGTATATCGTGCTGCTCAAGCAGCCGGTGTACGTTTCTTTTTGGGAGAGCAGAATGGAGCCGTTGATGAGCTGGTGTACGTGTCTACCGCCACAGCCAAGAGGTGCGCTGGTATTCGTACAAAGAACGGTCGCTTCCACCCTGCCTCCTTGGTGATTGTTGCTGCTGGTGCCGCTGCTGGTCGCTTAGTACCTCAACTTGGCCAGACTGTCGTGGCAAAGTCGTGGTCCGTTGCTCATGTTCATCTCACCGATGAAGAGACTTCTGCCCTGCGTGGAATTCCCGTCACTTATGCCCGTGATTTGGGATTCTTCTTCGAACCCGATCCCAAGACAAACTTGTTGAAGATGTGTCCCATGGGTGGTGGTTATATCAACACTGATCCCAAAACGGGTATCTCGTATTCTCCTGAAACCCTGAAAGAGAGTGTTTTCCTGCCAGAGGCGGATGAGAAGCAACTGAGACAATTGCTGAAGCAAACTCTCCCCTCCCTTGCAGACCGACCTTTCGTCGAGAAGTCCCTCTGCTGGTTCGCCGATACCAATGATTCTGATTTCATCATCGACTATATCCCCGGAATGTCCGATTCGGTTATTGTTATGTCTGGTGACTCGGGACATGGCTTCAAAATGTTCCCTATTGTCGGATCATTTATTACGGATATGCTTGCAGCCCCGGGAAGTCAACAACCTGTTGCCCGATGGCGTTGGAAGCAGCCTGCGTCTCAAGGCAAGGCTGACTGGGGAGGTGATGTGAGTTGGCGTCTTGGAAGCTCAAAGGAGCTGTCAGAGATCTTACCGGCCAAGGCGTCAAAGCTGTAGATAATTAGTATGTCATTTTTAGAAGCTTCAATGATAAACTTGCAACATTATCTTCACAGTCACATAAGATAGATAGAGTATTTTTGTAAACTTTTGTATTCGAGGACTATCTGAAGGGAGTAGTGGCGAGACGGAAATAATTTGATTTATTTCCATCCTGTCAATGTGTTTCATACAGAGGCTCGAACTGACCGGTCAATTTGAAATAAATCAAACTGAGCTCATGAATGGGATGGGCTTTTGGACATGTGATAGCACCCGAGACATTTGGGCATCATGTAGAGTAGTATCTATGAATGCATCAGCCCGATAATGAATCGTCAATTTGATTCAGGTGTGCCGCTACTCAAAGAAAAATAAAACTTTTTACTAGTAGCAGTAATAGAGAGCACTAGTAGTTCTCTCTATATCTTACCATCAACTTCGAGCATTGAAAAGACACAGACCTCTTCGGTAGGTGATCAATCACTGAGTAATTTAGAACTCATGTTAATTAATGACAGCCCCCTGACTCTAAATTATGTGTCTCCTAAAGGTCCTCGATCATACAGGGCGAGGGGGCTGCGGGCATTTTTTCATATTGGAGATCAGACAATGTACAGAGACTCGTTTCCGACTGAGTCGTGATCGTTGCATCCGTCCGCCAAAGAGAACTATCTTGCCTGGTTCTGATGAATTTTGTGATCTTGTGAGATGGTTTGACGCTGGACACAACAAAGCTGCTGGGAAATGTGCCGTTTGTCAAGGTGAAGTGGGCCTGTATACTTCTTTATGAGTGTATGAGCAATCTTTCCAGGAGCTAGGGGGCTCAATGATACTTCAAGTTGGTACAATTCTTTTCAAAAGGAGATCTAGTAACGTAACCTAATATCCAAAAGTTCATTGTACATCATCGTCATCGTCGTCATCATCATCATCATTCATCCTCGAGTTCTTGAAGAAAGCCCGTCATGAGCACTATACCGTCAAAACGCAATGCATGTCCTCTTCCATCGTCTTTCTACCATATACTATGCTCGATCATTGCATTAGACATCCACTCCGTATCGATACTCTCGATCGAATCAGCCACTGCCATGATTTGTGCTGCAGTCAGACGATTCGTGAAACTGCAATCTCCATCCATAGTAACGCCAACACCTGGGTCGGATAAGATATCATGATCAAGTGCCTGTGCAGTCTGGCTTGAGGGAGGGAATGAATTGGCGACGGGTACTTGGGAAGTAAGGACATTGTTTGGAAATGAAACTGGAGCCGATAAACATCTTGGATGTTCCTGCGGGAAACAACTTAGGAGTTCATCGAGGAGATGGAGTTCTGAACGGCGGAATTTGGCAATGAGATTTCCGCTTTCAATTATTTCTTCGAAGATTGCGTATGCTTTTTCGAGCCAGATTGGGTATGACCAGCGCATATCGATTGCGGGTCCGATTAGAAGGACTACTGTTGAGACGAAGATTGATTCAAGGTCGAAGGAAAGAAAACTTTCTATAGGATGATGGTTAGATTTCTCCTAAGTTCGAGCAAGGCGAGAGACTGGAGTCAAGCTTCTTACCTAAAAGACCCTCGGTTTGGAGACTGTGGAGAATACAGATAATCTGTTGAGAGGAGTCCATACTCATTTGAATCAAGTTGCGGACGGTTCGGGAAGTGTTGAGCACCTCGACGCAGTTTTCTGGTGACTCGAAACGGATTTTAAGGAAGCAGAATAATAGAGGTCGGGTTGCGAGGACAATACATTGATGATAGAGGAGATGAAGGTATGCAGATATCCGGGAGACGCCACTGATATCTCGTTCCATGTGAAGGGGGAATGCTCTTCGAAGCTCATCTGCCAGACTGGCTATAGTTGCAAGAGCAGATTTGGTGCGGAGGAGGAAGTTTCGGTTAATGCGTCCGTCGATGGCATAGACGGCTGATAAAAAGGGAAGAGTATCTGTCAGTCAAGGGCATCGAACTAGGCAGATGTTTACTATACTTACAACCATTGATTTCGGCAATGATTCGAGATAGCCGGATGTGCATCCCGATTGCAGAGGTACGTTGTATTGATCCTGGAAATTCGGGGAGAAGAGTGTTGATTTGTTCGTCATTCAGCGTTTGAGGAAGACCCATTAATGAAGTCATCTCGCGATCCAGAATGTATACCGTCCACCAGATCTTGCGACATCGTTGAACCATGTTCTCGCCGAGGTATTCGATTGGCATTTGTGTATGCATCCCCTCTGCCATTGCCATTCGCATTGCTTGTCCTATCTAGAAAGTAGAAAGTCAGTTTCTGTACATCCGATTCTGCCCCGAAGAAAGGACTTACATAGTTGTGGGCTGATGACCTGCAGTCCAATGCTTGTAGGTAAAGAGCAACACAGCAAAGAACTTCGGTGGACTCGATAGGCTCTTCATGGAGGACAATGACACTCGGTAACATTTCCAAGGCTTTGACAAAATAGTCCGCCCCAGGGGGTCTATTTCCCTGCACTTTGTGCTTGACAAAGCCTTTACCAAAAGCGAGAATGAGGAGAAAATGAACATACCACAGCCCGGTGGTTGCGTGAGGCTTTGGTTCAGAGTAAAATTCATGCAAGTTGGTCATGAACTCATTCTCATCGAAAAGATGATATAATTGCCCACAGCGGAATTTGACTACATTGATCAAGTACATCGCATGATCATAAGTTGGCACGGCCGGGGACTCCGGCGAATGGCTTTTTCGTAGGCCATCCCATCCCAGATCATAAGTTGCACCATCGAATAGAAGAGCCCCTGTAGGTAGAGCTTCTTGATAGATGTGTTCGTGAGTAAGACTTAATACTCGACGAGTGAAAGACCAGTTGGAAGATGTGCCTAGATAGACTGCAAGCAGGGGTGATATATTAGCGTAGTTCATCAGTTATTCACGACGGGTGGGCTGCCGACGAACATGTTCTCCCATTATCAGCCGACATAAAGGCCGGAGGGCCAGTAGACAGAGGGTTAGTCAAAACAGAAGCAGGGTCTTCTAATTCTTGATGGATCTGAGATTCCTCAGGGTCATGGTGAGATGATCGAGAAGCCTGTGGCGAGTCATCCTTGAGATCTGCGATGCATGAGCGTTCAGTGCGTGAATTAGGCTGCGGAAGTACGAACCGGGAGATCTATCTTCAGCATAATCGGGACTAAGTGGAACAGGATCAATGCGTTCACCAGATTGCTGCAGACTGGCAATCTTCTGATGCAGTTCATCGATATATCTGATCCTGAATTAGCGAGATTGTCTTCCTACAGCATCTAGAAGGTGACGGGGAGCTAGCCGGGGGGAGTCGGAGCTTCCAATATGATAGTATCATACCCTCGAGTAACCAGTATCTTTTGATCACGGTCATCAAAGATGCAGGTTAATTTCCGTTTATTACAACCATCACACGGCTGTGTTCCCGAGCACTTGATCTTTTGTCTGCGACATCGAGTACAACTAGATAGGGTATCAGTATCTTATGAAACACAGAAACACAGGAGAGAATCGGGGAAAGATCGGGGATTTCTCAAAGAAAAGAAAAGTAAAAAACCTACGCATTCAGGGATCGTTTTGTGACGCGCGATCCATTGCCCGCCATGAGGAATAAGTATGTGATGAGACCAAAGAGTATAGATAGATTATGGGAGACGTGGTCTTCAGAATGAAGCGAAATATCAACTTGGCGAAAATGCGGGGGAATTCGCTCGGTGGAGCCGCCAGGTTCCTTTTTCTTGGTTGGACCAGATAAGCCCCTAGACGATAGGGAAACATCGCCACTGAAAGAGTGGATGATTGAATGAGATACGCGCGTGTAACATGGACATATACAGTAATGTTATCATAGTGGATTGATTTATACTGGATTTCTATAGGTGTCATCGTTCCTGAAAGCCGCTGGTACTACCAGCGACTTTCAAAAATGAAATACAAAGACACTAAACAAAATCAATATAATCTATATGATACCAATCTAACAGTAAATTTTGAGTCCGGCCAACTCGCATTTTCCGGTGTATGAATGCATACTGGCGCGGGATTGTCATGACAGGCCCAAGCGAAGCCCAGCTGACCCCGAATGGAGGCGATGCACGTTCCAAAGCGGGGAGAACAAAATGTCACCAGCACAGTCTACCCCGGAGATAGACCGAGTCCACATAGCAGATACTAGGAACCATCATACTTCGTACCAGGGTTGATAGGTTTGGTCAAAATCCAGCCCTATTCATTTTTACCCCCGAATTGTTCAAAAAGCAAAGAAGTGTCGTCGGGAGGGTTGCCGGTCACTAAACCATTTTTGGATAGCAAATCCGCCGATAATCGGGAAGCCTGCCGGGATGGCTATGTACTATATAGAAGTCATTGGAAAGGATAAGTTATCATTATTCATGGTCTACTGTGGAGTAACAAGTACAAAGTATCTATCTACATTGCAGATCAATGCGGCTACGCATAGCAGGTTCGTATCAGGTTACAGAATCACTTGATGAAATTCAACTAGCTATAGGTACAACTCAATAATTACCACACAGACACGAGCAAACACAAAGCCCCACTTGCTGTCAAAGATCTTCCTTGACTTGAGAATTACCAGCACACTTCGATTATGCATTACGTGGTGGTACAACAAATGCGGGCTGAAGGGGTGGGGAGGAGGATGATAGGAGTAGATAGACTGCAATCACAGGACGAAGCCGATATCGTGTTTGGGAAGATCGAAATTGGAACAAAAACTGATAAAAAAAATAAAATAAAAAAAGAAATTCCAATGGAATGAAAGGAAGGGTTGAGTACTTGAAACGAGCGTGTGGGGAAGGTAATCAGCTTATCAAAAGGCTGCAAGGTAGGGTAGGGTAGACCACCGGCGAATAGATCAGATGTAGCATTGCCGGGTTGGCGTCGGTATCTGTAGAAGGTTGGAAGGGTAGAAGAAACAATATGCAAGAGGGGTTTTGTTGGCTATAACGCAGGATTGAGCAAGTGACAAGGGAGCAAGTGACAAGCACGAGGAAGGAAAATGCAAGAGGTGCTTTTGAGAAGCAGATTAGGCATTAGGTACCGTGTCCAGCACTCGGGACATCTTTTTCGCCCGGCCGGCATCTTCAACAACTAGGCCACGGGAATTCAACATGGACTGAACAGTCTCAACCACCTTATTAAAAGAAGATGCAGCTCCACGTTCTTGCTTGAATCGGACCAGGCTAAGATTGGCCTGGCGACCATGCTCGAGCACAGTATAAAACTCAGCGGTGAATTCAACTTCGCGTAAGCGGAGGACTGTGAAAAGTAAGTATGTTTCTTAAGAATGAGAATTTGGGGGTGTGCGATAACTTACAGTTAGCCTCGCTCACACGGCCATGGATGGTGCTGTTGTTTTTGTCCATATAGACGTCTTCCATGCCGTAGTCTCTCCAGTCACGAAGCAACTTATACACCTCTCTGCGGCCCTTTACCTTCGAAGTGTTGAGAGCAATTACTCGAGAAGCCGGTTTGATCTGGAATACTCGTGCGAACCAATTATGGTTAGCAAGAGATTGACGCTTCGTCAGAGGAGGACTGTGAATATCGTCTGCTTCGAACGAGCTTTCGGGGTCAGAGAAGTCCTTGCACATCATTGTCGAAGGCTGATTTTGATCCTTGGAGTTAGGTCGCGATTTATCTAGAGCAATGATTAGCATTCGTTCGAATCTTTTAAGAGATGGATGACTTACCCGCCTCGGCCTGCATGTTTTTGTTCGACTTCTTTGGCATCAGTTTCTTAAGGAGGGTGCCACCGAAGCGCTCCATAGATGTCTTGCGAGTGGGGACGCGTGCTTCTTCGGTCTTGGGAGGCGACCCTGTCAGGTCAACTGGAGTATGAACAACAGTACCATTGCTGGGGATGATCTGTTTTCGATCTTTCGGAGGGAGAGCCGGGGGACTAGCCGGAGGGTGCGAGCCCTTCTTGAACCACGACCACTTCTTACTATAGGAACCGGTATTTCGCTCAGGTGAAACTGGGGCTTCCTCAATTCGATCCAAGCCACACGCATTGCGACTCTGCCGTGAGCTTGCGGAAAGGTTGCGAGAGGGGTTCTGGAAATCCATTTCTGGAAGATCAGATGAGGGACCTGTCGCCTTCTTGCGGATCAGCAAAGGCTTGACTTCGTTCATAGACGCCAGCGAGCTGTGTGGGACCATGCGGATCGTGTGGCGGGGATCACCTGCACGCTGCCCTGGAGGAGGTAGACGAGGCTTGTGTTTTAGCTTGGGTGTCATTTCACCGTCGCCACGCACAGGACTAGCGAACTCTTCAGTGATAACGGGGAGTGACGGCTCTTCTGCGGTTATGAAGGGATCCATCGGAGAATTCATTTCTCTGTCGGCAGGATAGCCATTTTGGTGTTGATCCTCTACAATCAAGCGGTCTAGATGACCGATCACACCAGAAAGATACGCCGGAATGTCATCATTGCGACCCTTGCTATGTTCGATCAGCTTGCGCCGAGTCTCTGTGAGCTCTTGAATACTAAATGAGCGACCAGATTCCTTGGGTGTTCCGTTTGATATTTCAGCTGAACACTTGATTGGAACAACCACAGACTGATCCTGGCTAGCCACTGATACTGGAGTTGCTGGTGTCTCGTATCCCGTTCCAGTACTTGCAGTGCGGATTGTAGTGACAGAGCTGCCATTGAAAGCCTCCTCGCAGATCTGACTAAGTTCGTGAGAGACTTTTCGTGTGTCTTCTTTCCAGATGATGTCCGATTCGCGGACTTTTCTTGCTTGACCCAAGCTTCGGACCCTAACTCTACTTGGGCGAACAACAGTTGGCTGTTCTGGAAGGGGCGGACTGCTCGGCATAGGGGGAACATCAACGCCATCGGCAATCATTTGGAGACTTGCTGCACTTGGTGAGCGCTTCAAGTCAGTATGATTGGATTGGCTTTGGTTCTGAGCTGTCTTCCGCCTCTTTGGCTTAGTTGAGCCTTGAGACTTGTTGCGAGCGTGACGGAAGGAAACATTGCGACGGTAGCTAGTCGAGCGAGTGGACAGGCCTGGACATTTTGAGCTAGAATGAGGTACTTTGGAAGATTGGAAAGACTTCATCGAGTTAGGCTTGTGTTTTCGCTTCTGCAGCACTGTAAATTGTGAATTGTCGACCTCATCAGACTCCTCCGGTTCTTCCTCCTCGGCTATGGATGGTGGAGGTTTGACAACGGGCGAGGACTCCTCCTCTTCGGGGATATCAGCGGGCCCCCTGTGGATCGTGATCTGGGCATATTGAGCCTCGGGAGCAATCTTGTGGTTTTTGGGTGACCTGTACGGATCGTAACTCTCCACGCTAGCACACGACTTCGGCTCCTGGGGTGAAGTTATGCGATGACGGGCATCTTTGAGAGCAGAAATGTGAGATCGGCGCTTTTGGCTGTTACGTCCATTCTGGCTTCGACCTCTGCGAGGCTTACCTCGTGGGCGAGAGATGTGATGGTAGTCGCTTGCGGAGTACTCCAATGGCTGTCCTTGGTAATTTTCTAATTGTTCATCACGGAATTTGACCAAAGCGTTATAGAACATGCGTTCATGAGTTGGTCTTAGGAGAGAGTTAGCTTCTGATTGCTATTCAATATTGTGCCTAACTTACTCAATGCACAGGATTCTGTCAGTCAATGCATCTGGCTTCACATCGTGCCAGAGAGTCTGCAGATTTCTCAAAATGTCCATATCAATATCTTGGGCGCAGGATACTGGCTGCCCGCAATCTTTCACCGAAAGTTGCGGTGGAGGCCCAATATAGTAATCAGCCATGGCATTGTGAAGCTTTTCGTACTTGGTCAAAAGAGGATGCCGCCAAATATTGGCCATGGAAATTCGATCCTCCGGACGCTTTTGAAGTATACGTTGAATAAGATCGGCTGATTCATCACTCAGCTCGGACGGTATCATATACTCGCCTTTCTTGACCAAGCGTAATGTGCTGGGTAGGTCACCGCCATCAAAAGGCAGATATCCCGTCAGCAGGGCATACAATATAATCCCACAACTCCACATGTCGGCTCTATCGCCCCTGTATTTACGCCCGTAAATGATCTCAGGTGCAGCGTAATGAGGGCTTCCACAGGATGTGTTCAGCCAATGGCCCGCAGGCTGGAGCGCGGCCATACCAAAATCTGCCAATTTCACGTTGTGATGGGAGTCAAGCAGGATGTTCTCCGGTTTTAGATCTCGATGACAAATGTTGAAACGATGGCAGTATCCCAATCCTGCAATTATCTGACGGAAAAGACGGACTGCTTCTTCCTCTGGCAGGGGACCGTTCTTGGAAACATAGTCAAAGAGCTCGCCTCCCTCGACATATTCAAGGACGAGGTACCTGGTAGAAAATTTAGTCAATTGAAACGCCCTAGCCGAAGATCCAGAAACTTACAGCTCGCCGCGGTTTTCCCACACATCGTACAGACTGATGACGTTAGGATGCTCAATCAGTTTCATAATGACCACCTCACGCTCAATACCACAAGGCATCTGACGAGCATTGCTGAACCCCGAAAAGTTACTGGCATTCCGGTCCATCGCAGCAATACTCTCACTCTGAACCATAGCAGCTGACTTCTTGGATACGATCTTGATCGCCGCTGTCTGTCCGGTGACGGCGTGTTTAGCGAGTCTGACACGACCAGTGGCACCTTTTCCCAAGGTTCTACCCAGCTGCCATGGCCCAACATGGGTCTTTCGTTTGCCTTTGTTTGACAAGATCGATGCGGCTGACAGAACCGAGTTGCGTGCCGAGTCAGATTGGAAGTCCGTAACTACTGAGAGTCTCTGGTTTTCCTTCTCTTGAGGAGTAGGACTCATTGTGATAGACATGCGGTCGGGGGTCTTGAGCTGGTCAAGGTCTTCGACGTGGACTCTTGGAGTCTCGACCTTTGGTGATCTGGCATTGTTGATTCTGCTTGATGCATCTGTCAAAGGCTGACGTCTGCGATGAGGATCGTTCAGATCCAGCATCGAGTGATCCATTTTGTTCGTGTCCCAAGAGTAGTATTGATCAAAGAAACATTAAATTTTCGATTTATTTGTGCTGGGTATTAGTTTAAAGCTGAACATGCCGTGTATCAGTTAGTGTGTCTCGAGCTTATACTTCCTCTTGGCTTATGCTCACATTTGAATCAGGCGAAGGAACAAGCGATGTTGACGGCTTAGAATAGCGAGAAAAACAAAAAGAACGACAGTAAAGATCGGCTCCAGTGATACCTGGAAGTTGTAAAGAGTGGTAATGGTCCGGTCAACACAGCATCACGAAAGTCGAAGCAGTCGAGTCGAGTCGAGTCGAGGTGCGGGAGGTGAGTACGCGGTAGTGAGAGAACGGCGAGGAAGAATCAAAACCAACCAGTCTCTCGAGATCAAGAGATAAACTGGAAATTTGGGGGGAAGCATGCGTGGCATGCCTGGAGTGTTGTGAGAAGGTGAGGAATGGACGAGCGAGATTCCGCCGGTTTGGAATGTCACGCCTTCCTCTCTTCCGCACGACAACCAGACTCTATAGTACTTCCGTATACTTCGACCACATTTCTTGTTTATTTACTCCATTTCTTTTAGAATCAAGCCGTTGATTCTGGAAACTAAAAGATGTCGATCGTCCAGTCGTCTATCTGTCCTACAATACGGGCGTCTCTTTCTCATCTTTCCAGTATTTTGACCTGGCTGGCCACCATAGTACACCCTCTGTATGATCTTTTGCGCACCACCCACTGAACATGATCCGATTCAATGAGCAACGTCATTCAACAATTGATCATAATGTTTGGAAAGTGCTAAAGACTGTTTTCCTGTACAATTCGCTCTTCTAAGTTCAGTTTGAATGTTTGGTGAGTGAAGGGTCATCGCATTCCATCCCGGTCGAAGGGACTACAGGGGCAACTCCTCCACATTCCTTTCCCTAGAATCACTATTAAATCTTGTACAAAGCCCATTTTCTGGATCTTAATTCCGTCAAATAAAATGCTTCTCTGTCGTCATAGTCGACTTGAGCCCGAACTTTTTTAGGATGTGGCTGTCAACTGCAACTATGCCAATGGCGGGTTCAATTAGGGCTATCCACAGCTGGGCTGCATTCAAAGCTCGGGTTTTTATACTGTACTATGTTGACCTGCTAGTCTGTAATATAACTATATTACAGACATATTATGTTCTACTTTATATAATTACTGTCCACATATTACTATTAGTAAATAGCATTTCCACTCATTTGATTCTCATGGATCTACAGCTTCTCCGTTTCTGGGCGTACCCAGCACTTAGATTCTTTTGCTACCACAAAGCCATCCAACTACAGATTAACCCCTCTCGATCTAGAATGAACCGCTGTTATCGAATGGCCACCGCCCACTGGTTCCTAGTGGCTTCTTAATGACGACAGTCACGCCAAATCCCGAAATCCCTGTCGACTCATCCGAGCCACGAATCCTCGTCTGGCGAAATTCGTTAACACACGGTACCACCCATAATTAGAAACTCCGGGTCTCTGTGGCTCACATCTACGAGGCAAAATACTCAAATCCAACATACTATCTTCGATATATTAAACCCATCCCACTTGAACCCGCCCCACAGGAGCTCCTCAAGTCAGATAGTATCCTGTTTTCACACAAATATGGCTGATATCAAACCCCCTTTCACCGAAGAAACCGCTCCCCAAAAGGTGAAAGCAGCTCAGAACATGTGGAATACCCAGTAGGTCCGATTTTCTTGCGCCTTGACTTCACAAGATTTCCCATGTGGTCCGAGTAAGGGCACTGTTCATCCCTTACATCCTCTCCCTCAATACTTCGTCCCTGCGAAAACAAGTCTGAGCTCACATGAACGCACATGCCTCTACTGTAGCTCTTCGGCTTTTTAGTTTCTACGGTAGCTTGTCAGAACCGTTGATCTTTTTCTGTCAATGGGATACAAATGCTGTGCCTTGTACGGTCTAGCTCTGACACTTGATCATTCAGGGACCCCTCAAAGGTTGTGAACGCTTATACGCCGAATTGCATTTGGCGTAATCGAACGAATTTTTTCTCTGGGTCAGAGGCTATTATAGCCTTTTTGACGGCAAAATGGGAAAGAGAGAAGAGTTATCGTTTGCGAAAGGAACTTTTTGCCTTCGGTGAGGATCGTATTGCTGTTCAGTTTTGGTATGAATTTCAAGATGCCAATGATAAAATGGAAACGCTGCTATGGCCTGGAAGATTGGACTTTTGATCGGAAATCTGGTAAAATGTGTAAACGTATGATGAGTGGGAATGATATGCTTCTTGGACCCGGTGGGAATGGGCAGGACCGTTGGTTTTTGGATGGAGTAGATGTGAATGAGGTTGCGATTAGCCAGGAGCATTGGTGATGAGATTTTAAACCTTCGAACTAGTCTTATTATCTCAAGTGTATTGAATTCACGCGTTGATTTCGAGGTTTCCAGATTTGTTTAGAAGACCCTGCATTTGCTAGTATGTACTACTAATACCAGTAGTACTGGTATTAGTGATGTTAGTAAGACTTCGGGACATCATGTTGATTTACTAAATCTAGTATCTCTGTACAGTTTACAAAGTTGAATGGTTGTGCTATCCAAACACTGTCAACCTTGAAGCCCCATTTTGCGTGTTATGCCAAACTTAGTTTGATTTTGATATGCAAAACGGCTTGTCCATCTGGGCCAGTCTTCATAGTACACCATCTTAGGATGTAAAACCACCAGCCTTGGAAATCAAATCTCAAAAATCTGTCAATCAAGAAATTCTTTTAACCTGTTAAATGTGGAACATTTTCTAATTACCGAGGTCTTAAATCCGATCTCAATTCATCTTGAAGTTGAACTTCCAGTTGGCCCAGTGGCTCGGACAGACTAATATATGTCAATGGTAACCCACTCCACATCCCTTCAAGTTGGGACAACACCCAAATTCTCAGAAGTCTCAAGATTATATAAAATTTTCATGGAATGAATGAATGAAGCCTAACTACAATTACAGCAAAATGCTTCTAGTGCTCGCCAATTTGCAGATATATTTTCAGTGGAACATAGTATGTTCCAGGTAAGTAATGTGGCTTTGATGCCTTAGAGATACCTACCTGTAAGGCATCTAAGTCACATCATGACCATAATGAGAAAACTTTAAGATATCAAATTTGGATTGTTCACCATTGAAAAGTTCGATACAGGTAAAAATGCTACGAATGATACCTAGATGGGCCCTAACCATGACAATACCTACCACATATAGTTATATGTATACCTAGATACTCTCTTGCACTAGTGTTATTGACCTAACAATCGTCCACTGACATTGATAATTAAGCAAGTTTCCAACCGAACTATAAAAAATCACGATCTTGCCAACACCTCAGACGTAGCCTGCTCCATTGAAAGTAGTATTTCAGGGTATTCTCACTAACGAAGGAAACCTACTATTCATTTTAGAGCTGGAAATGGCGAATCTACGGATGTCGTTGTCCAATTACTAGTTTAATTTCATTCCTGAATATATACTATCAAATTCTTGATATGCACTATGGACCTCTAAGAGCCCTAACTCTATTTCTATCTCGCGTTACTAGCGGGCATAAGGTAGGATAGTAAATCATAGATATCAATAACCACAAAGCAAATGAAATTACTCAATTAATTCGCGAAACAACCATTCCAAATCTCCATTAGTCCGCAATGCATCTCCCTGTCAACAAATTCCTAGACCATCCCTTCTACGTAAACACCTCCTCTTCCAACCCATAAAAGCAAACAACAAGCAGAATCAAACAAACACCAATCTCAAAGCTAACGGAAACAAATCCAGGACTCCAGTGCAGCAATGTACGCAAAACCAACATGAAACACCATGACTATACCTATAGTAGGTACTTCTCTTCAATATCAAGCCCCCATGACAGGCTGCATTCGCGCGGCTAGAGCAGCGCGGCTAAATCCAATGATTGGATTAGCCCTAATGATGCATGTGGCAAAAGTACCCGATTTAATATGGATATCATTTTTGAGTATTACTTCTGTGTCTAGTTTGGGGTGGGAAATGCTCCAGTATACCAGCAGACTGGCTGAAAAAATGTAGGCGATATCCAATACTGATATTACTACTACCTAGTTGTAAACTAGTTGAGGAAGGTTACTAGATAGATCTGAAATATACAGATCTAGAAAACCAGTGATACAATTATAAATACTCCGAAGGAAAGATTTACCAATTGGTATAAACGGAAAAATGCAAATGTGGTAATCAGTAAAAAACAAAAGAGTGATCAGACAGCCTCCCAGTAAACAAACAAAAAAATATGGAAAAATCAAACGAGATAAACAAGGACAATAGCCGCAAATCAGGAACATTAAACTGAACGCAAGGAAACAGAGCTGAAAACTAAACAATAGAAAAAAGATTCACACAGCCGACCATCTTTTGTTGCATGACGAACGCGGTATTGGGTTTGCCTTTCGAAAAGAAAAGTTAAAAAAGAAAAACGATATACGGGAGATAAGAAAGACAGTGAACAAGACCGAGTAAGAGGAAAGATGAAAAGTAACAGGCGTATAAAAAAAAGAAACAGGAAAACTTGATAAATCCGAATGATCAACCAAACCCTAAACGCAGACGCAAAGTAGTCAAAGTAGCCGCCCGAAGTTTGTGACAATATGTTATTGCCGCCGTTTGTATGAGAAACAGTGGCAAAATGATGTAATATGGTGTGTGTGATGTATTCGTTGATCGTAATGCATGGAGTCTGTCCCTGTTGTGTCCGTTGTCCGAGCGTTTAATACATGGTCAGGTCATAAGGATGTTCGCATTGACCTCGGTCATTTGATCTCAAACATTCAACGCAATCTCCCCCGTTGGAAACCGGGAAGGGCGAAGCTGCGAATCTGACTAGTAAGAAAATAAAACGGGATATCACTTTGTCGACCCGCACATTGCGAGACTTCCAAAGTTGATCCCCACCCAGGTTGTTGAACTCAACAGTTTCAGAGATTCCGCAATTAAATCTCGGAGTCGATGGAGAACGAAGGGGAAAAAATGTATGAGAATGAGTTGACGAAGAAAAAAAAAATCGTATGCCAACAACCAAAAAGAAAAAATGACCCCTATCGGCCTGGCAATCTCGGGTAAAGTTCGTGCGGCTCGTAAAGCTCATAGGTCCGCGTTTCATTTGAGGTCTCAACATCGGATCATAGTGTAGCAAAATCGTTCGTTCGTCAAAAAGGAATCATGAAACGTCACATATCTCGGAAAGAGTGTTTCAACCCTCCATTCTCGGGAGTCCGATTCGCGTGCACGGGGGCAAATAGAGTTTCTTTAGTTGCGTTCCATTGGATCATCGTGATCGGATCGAAGGGAGGGTTCGAATTCCAGAGAGAAACAACGAGAGATCCGTCGACAAAGTCCGATCCCACAGCATTGCTCCGATTAGACCAAACTGCCTTTCTCTATCGCACCGTAAAAGCCCCGACACATGGAGCTCGAGTTCTTCCCAAACCGTGTGGCCAGCACACCGGCTTTCATTCCTTCCGTTATCTCCGCATTCCCCATCGCGTCCTGCTCACTCATCTCCCTCCAGCATTCTATCTCAAAAAAACGCTTCGAGAGATTTCTACTGGGGACCACGGCGATTCAAAGCATTGAGCATATCGCTGTCGGTGCTGGAGCGGCCGTGTGAATCGTTGTTTCCGGGGTTAAGCATATCGCGCACATTCAAGCCGCTACGTGCCGAGCCGCCGCCGCCGGGAGTGGAGGTGGGGGGTGGAGTCGGGCCGCCCTGCGCCATGGGGGGATAAGGAGAACTGTGAGGCGAGGAGGAATGGCGCGCATCATAGGCATATGCAGATTGCGGCGATGTTCGTCGATCATGCGGTGGAGGATAGTAGGGGCTCGGAGCGGTGTGAGCTTGGTATCCGGGGGTAGACACTGGCGTTACTGGAGCGAGATTGGCATTGGTGGGATCGGGATAGTCAAACCCCGATCCTGAGCCTCGACGACCAGGCTGTCTCTGTAGAATCAAAACAATTAAATTGGCGCTCGCGCGGTTGGGGGGGACAGAAAATTGAGGCCGTGGAGACGAGAGAGAATGGACTGTCTTACCGGATCTGGCATCCCTGAAGCAAGGGGTGGCGGGGCACCATCCATAGGACGAGCATATGGATGCCCATACATCCCTGGAGGCGGCGGTAGGGTCGTCTCGGGTTGCTGCTGGGGAGGAAGCGGTTGGCCGTGAGCCCCATAGAGGGTCATACCAGGATTGCTGCCACGACCGGCGGCCTGCTGGTTGCGTAGATGAGGATAGGCGACTTGCGCGGGGACAAAGGCTTGCGCTTGCGACGAAACGGGGGTGAACATGCACTCTTGATTAAATCGAATACAGTTGGTGCAGCGACCATCCGTAGAGGTTTCAAATCCCGAGCAGCGGATCTAGAGAGCGAAACAGCGTAGGTTGTCAGTAATCGTAATCGTCTTCGATCTCTGAGACCAGGTGTGGTTTCGATGAGGGGGAAATGCGCCCTTCTTTGAGCGTACCTTGCGACGGCGACAGTATCTGCAGGCAATGGCAGTTCGCTGACGAGGCGCTGCTGCTTGATAGTGGTGTACGACTTGCGTAGCCGCTGGAGGTTGACCATAGGCATCGGGGCGATAGGCTCCCGGGGGTGGAGGGAGACGGTATGGATCTTGCCCTTGGGCATGCGGATGAATGGCCGCCATATTTGCCGGAGGAGGATATTGATGTGGTGGGGGATAGTAAGCGCGATCTTGGTCGGGAGGAGGAGGATAAGAAGCAGTTGGTGGCGGATACTGTCAAACCCCAGGAAGGGAAACAACGGATTAGCCACTAACACCTTTTTTTTGATACAGCTCACATCGCACAGGACAGACCTGTCGCATCACGGAACAGACTATCATACCTGATATGGAGGTTGTTGTTGATCGTCCGGTTGAACCTGACCATTCCACTGCGGAGGAGGAGGAGGGTGATGAGGAGGAGGAGGAGCAGGATATTGTGGAGGTCGATTAGGGTCGTAGTCCCCGGGACCATTGGGGGGCGGAGGACCGGACATTTGTGGTAAAAAAGAAAGGAAACAGGGGAGGCGGGATGAGGTGAGATATGAGTCAAGGAAGTACGGCTGTAAACCGATACCAGAATTGTGACGTCGAGTTGTAAGTTATGAAAGGGGGACAAGTCGAATCACACGGGCGACAACCAGCATAGCGCGGTCACGCAGGGAAGGGAAAAGGTAGTTTGGCGCAGGTTTGGCTGCAAGAAAACCAATTGGGAAGACGAACAGAAGGGGAGGAGAAGAGAAGAAAAAGAAATAAGGAAAAGGAAATACTAAAAAGAAAAAAAAAGATGAAATAGGAAATAGGAAAAAAGAAAAAGAAAAAAGGAAATATAAAAGTGAGAAAAAAAAAAAGAGGAGAAGTAGAAAAGGGAAAAGGAAAAAGGGAAAAGGTGGACTAAGAAAAAGTGAGAAAAGCAAAGAAGAAGAGGCTCGGGGTATGACGTGAGCAATAGAGAATCAAATAGGAAGGACTGAATATTTTACTGTATTAATTGATTATTTTAATTCTTTATTTAATCAGATATTATTTTAATGATTTATGATTTATTCGGGGCAATTTTCTGATTGGCAAACCATGGATTTAAACGTGGATCCTAGTCAGCAAGCATACATACAGTATAGAGTAACACTGTATAGTATAGTGGAATGCTACTGAGAGATAATAGAATATAGAAGAGACTATATATATAAATATATATATATATATATATCTCTCTCTCTCTATATCTATAACATATATTCTATTTCTACTCTATATACCAATAATACGGTATACTATGTATATGTGTTGTATGTACGGAGTATTAGAATATGAATCGAATCGATACCCACACGACTCGGACCGTCGTCGCACAACCGCAACCGGGCCCGCGGAACCAGGATTCTCTTCCATGGCGATGGGCTCGGGTCGGGGCGAATCTTATCCAATGGGGTTATACATCGAGTCTAGTCTTCATACACTCTATAGTGCTATATACACCAAAGTATATGTATACAGTAAACTGTATACTGTATTCTAGAAGACTTATACATCTAGCCTATATATTATCTACTCGTACTCCAGTATACTAATATGTAAGTAGCAACTGGCTATTATACTGTAACTGGAGATCTGATGAGGCGGTGTGAAGTGGCGATCAGACTTCAGCTGACGAGTGGGGTTCAGCCCTCGCCACCCTCCATTCCCAAAATTCCCTTTTCCCTCTTTCCTCTTTTTTCCTCGTCCTCCAATACGAGAGAGAAGCATGTCTGGTGACAAGTGCGGAGCCCCCCGTTCCGTCGGCCTGTCCATACAGATCCCTCCATCCCGACGGTAGTCCATCCCAGGAAAGAAAGTGGAGAGCCCTAAGTTCCCAGGGCTGTAGCACTGGATCCGGAAAGCCCATCATGAGCCAAGGTAACCTGCATTAGCGCTGCGTTGACCGCTGACAGGGGGCGGGTTCCTTGTTCCAGAGCCACAACCACGTTGTACGGGGGTGGTGGGTGGGTGTCCTCGTCACCGCTAATCCTGGTCCACTGATTTTGAGAATTCCATTCCAGCATGGAGGAAAAAGGATAAGAGATACTGTATGGAGTATGTGCAGGATGTAGATGAGGTGGGGTAGGGAGGGGAGAACCTGGCTATGCTGTACACAGTACTGATTGGATCCGGGATGTACCCAGATTACTTCAGGTGAAACTAACCAAGCAAGTGGGAAGTCAGAAATGAAGCCACCAGGTCAGATTTGTTGCGAACTTTTGCGATGGTCGGGGTACTTGTCCCACGGGCCGCTCCGGCCTTCCCGCCGATCTCATGCATGTGTGCCATCTGGAATTAAATCAATTAGACGAATAATTCAGAATTTTAATTACGGCAAAAAATAGAAAAAAAAAATCAGTGAGATTCGTGATTTGATTTGTGCCCACCATATCATTTTTACTGTACTATGTATTGCCGAGGCTTGACTTCCCATGTACATAATGTATATATTTCTACTTCTGGTGATAAGTTACTAGTCAACTTCAGTAGAGTAGTGACTATGTACTGTATCGTCAATGAGGGTCTACTAGGGTTGCCACTTGCCATGTGGTATTTCCGATCTTTTTCTTCCGTACCATTCATCGGATATTAATCTATTTCATTTTTTTCCCCCTTCCCTTTCTCATTTATTTCATTTGCTCGCTCGCTCGCCGCAACTTTCCGTCACGCTCCACTCTCTGGCGTGGCCGGTTCAGCTTGACTTGGTATACCACATACAATTTAGTACTCCGCCATCTCCAGGGCTCCACATCGATCCAAAATCGCTGGCCACTCGATGCAGTTTGTCCTGGGGACGCGCTAGTCGACTTGGACCCAACGGGGAGGACTGAGCGCCGAATTGGGGACCCAATCGCCGCCCGACCGCAGGCTACGACGTTGCCTTTTTCTCCGCTGGTTCCTTTGATGGTCGAGTTTTTGAGAATCCGGGCCGTTTTCTTTGTTTGAATCGAGTGGCTGCATGTACATTAGTGTATTATCTTTGTATCTTTCCTTCTTATTTGTTGATTCTCTTTTCTTTTCTTTTTTTCTTCCCTTCCCTTCTCTGTTTCGGTTCGAGTCTTATTTCTTATTGGTGTGTGCTGGTTACCCACCCCGGAGCGCGTCTATCAGCAGGGATGGAGCCCGTCGGGCACTAATAGGCGCAGCCCGCATGGCTGAACAGTCACGGGAACCCGCTCAGCCATTCACAATCTCTCCTGACGCGCTCTGGCTTTTGCTCTGACGTGGCTCCAAAGTTGGGGGATGCGGAGACTTGGTATTGGATGAACCATGATATACTGCACTGTATTTGTACAGTTGCTACTTGTGTATCTTTGGATTTCAGTGACAGGCATGACCAGGGTCGTGTGATGGACGTGCTTTTCCATACAAGCGTATCCTGGGCCCATGTAAATGGGCGGTGGCACCAATAGCGATTCTAACTCGTTTCGGAGTGAAAGGCTTCTATGTGCCGTGCAGAACGGGATGATCACGTTGCTTTTGTTCTCTCTCTTTTTTTTTTTGGGCCCTGCTGCTTGCCGGCGCAAGAGCGATCTTACTTGTAAGGATGATCCTGGCGCGATCATTAATATCATGGCTCGAGTTGGTGTCAACCAGGATTTGACGTTGACAAGCAGCGTACCATGGTTATCACCGCACATGATCCCAAAGATGATGACTAGGAAGTAAACGGAAATGGGAAATGAGTGGCAGTGTTGGTGACTGATGACGATAACGGTTGTTGGCAGTGGTGATGGTATATGCAAGATGCGGGATGATGCACGTGGATACATAGTACAGCAAACAGCGATCGCCCGCACAGGCGACAAACCCTAATTTTTTGGGCATCAAAGGATGTGATAATATGCAAGGGAGTGCAAGGGGACGTCACTTGACTATGTAGACTAGCACAGTGCATACAGTAGCTCAAGCCTCGGGTCTAATAACAGTTATCTTGCATACTTGGGATGTGATATTGAGCCTTGGCATACATCTCACTAGTAGATCGTGTCTACAGTATGCTGCGTACTACGAGCAATGCACTATACGTAGTCTTCATGATATCTAGCTGCTTCTCTATGCACTTATCTGCTTTCTGCGTTGCGTACTGTAACAAGTCTACTGATACTGGTCCCGGCAGTATTCTCCGACCTGCGCGCTGTATGTTGGTGCCGCCTACAGTAGATAATCTGGCTGAGAATCATGATCTGTCGATTAGTTGGCGACTTGATGCACGCATTCCTCGCATATTTCGTGGTAGATATAGTTCCCCGGCATACATCGTATGTCGTACACCTGCTATTGAGGCTTCTAATCCAAAAATTGCAGTGTGTGGGATATTTCGCTGTGTAGTAGACGATGAAAATTAACTAGGACTATGCAATTAGGCATGCAAGGGCTGGTTAATTTGCTACTACTTTCCAGGATCGTTTGGAGATGCTGCTAGAACTTTGCCGATGGGAAATCAATTGGATACTTACCAAGGTTGGTATTCTCGATAGTATTCTCGATCACGCTGAATCCATGGTGCTACTTGTGCTAGCACTCAATTATCGTTAAATACTATTAGCAATTAGACTACTAATTGATATAGCATGTCAACTATATACTCTAGCCACTATAAAGCAGTTTAGATAACTCAATCTCATGCAAATCTTATCCCAACCCACTATCAAACTCTCCAAGCGCACGGCAGTCTGTAGCTTGCCCTAACCGCCGACCCACCCAGTGCATACCAACACTGCTGGTACAACTCCCCTAGAACGTATACTACACTAGTTGTAACAACACTGGCGTGTATATCTCATTCCCAATTTTCAATCAACTTGACTAGTGATATGCTCCCCAAGCTAGTCTTACTATAGAGTTATCTATCCATCCTGACTACACTATGTATGTAAAGTATACCCACCGTACTAGCTCCCACCATATGGCACCAGTACATACAAACCCATGGATTCGGAAATCAGCGCAACTGACACTCCTTTCCAGAGCAGGAAGGTGAACAAAATATGTAAAAAGAGACGAAAATCCCAATCCGAATTTTATGGACGGACTACGGAACTTCCCCTTCAATGATCGAATTGGATTGGATTGCAAAATCCCCAATTTTTTCTATTCTCCTTTCCCTCCAATCCGAAATCCGTTTCGTCCCTCTTTTCACAATGTACACCTCCATCCGTACCAAAGTTCCAAACGTGGCGGAGTCCCGTCCCGACCCAATCTTCACGCTTCTGTACTCCGTCTTTTCCATATGGAACTTGATCTGGGACTAAAAAAAAAAAGGAAAAAAGAAAAAAAAAGGGTCTTTTTTTTCCTTCCCTTTCTTCTTCTTTTGGTTGGGCGGGTTTTTCCCTTGCTTTCCCCTTGCCCCCCC
>Ga0102593_1001491_pt1 | contig 22693 bp, 29 predicted proteins | sample AraplaCol_mMS_r2_2_FD_76862 | JGI IMG/M metagenome (GOLD analysis project Ga0102593, IMG submission 76862) | Arabidopsis root microbial communities from North Carolina, USA - plate scrape MF_Col_mMS_r2 (SPADES assembly) (version 2) | ecosystem: Host-associated > Plants > Roots > Endosphere...
AAATACAAAAAAGAAAAAAAAAAAAAAAAAAAAAAAAAAAAAAACAAATATCCTGCGTGCAGGGGCAAAGATCAAAGAAAATAGAATCCAAGAAAAGGGATCAAAAAAGAAAGAAAGAAAGAAAGGAGAAGAGTTGATCGAATACTTACTACTTGCCTTGCTCGGCAATAAGTTCTGCCACATCCGCATCAAGATCCTCAGTTGCGAACTGTGCATAATCCTCTTCGCCGTGCACTACTTTGCGTCTTTTGGCAGTGCCATTTGTACTGAGGTCAAAGTCATTACCACCACCAGGCGAGAGACTAGACGAGTCGGGATAGGGAATGCCGTTATCGGGCTGGCCGATGTTAGAAATGACCAAGCCCTCAGGGAGAGGCATGGATGGTTCTGAAGTGAATGGACCATGGCTAGCTTGTGGCTGCTCCGGTTTTGGAGATCCTACTGGGGTGAGAGCCTCAACTGGGGGAGGAGTCAAGGCTTCAACTTCAGGCCGGGCGTACTCCGCACCATCGCCGCCTGGCTGGGGCCCACCAGAGTTATCGTTGGATAGGTCGCGTACAATAGCATCCTCGACCTCGCGGCGCTTAGTCTCGGTTTGTGTTTTCTTCTCAGAAAGCTGGGTAGCGGCAGACTCTTCCTTTGTGAGCTCCGCCCGGTTAGTCGCGAGAAGCTTCTCTAGTCCGTCAATCAAGGTCTTTCGGGACTTGATCACCTCGGAAACCGAACTCTCGGCATTGGCGAGTGTCTTAAGCAGCGCAGTGAGGCGTGCTGCATGAACGGGTGGAGGTGGTTGGTCTTCAGGATTCAGCAGCTTCTCGGATTCGGCCGTTGCGGTTGTCGTAGAGGTACTTGAGGACATGGCGGCTTTAGTTAGGGCGGCCTGTAGGGGAACCAGAGGCTGCAGTTCACTTGGAACAGATCCACTAGAGGAATCCTTGAAGAAGGAGCCCCCAAGAGGCTGCTTCTTGGTCGTGAAGCGGTTCTTATCAATCTCTAGAACGAGGGATTTGAGTCAGAAGGTTATCGCAAGTTGGCTTAAACAATAAAAACAGCGTACCGTTTACACGAGCTTCCACAGCATCCAGAATTGGTCCCTCGAATACATTGCGTTGTCTCCAGACTTCGATCACTCGGCGCAGCTTTCCTTGAATCTCCACCGAAGTGCCTTTGTATGCCGTGGCGGAGGCCTCCGCAATGATCTATAGCTTCATCAATGCCTGCTCCATGAAATCCTAGAAATGATGACAATAATTTACCGGTGCAAACGCTATCAGAAATTCATCTCTGCCTCGGGCCTTTGATTGTTGAGCGACCTCTTTAGTGTAGCTGTCAGTTGATGCAGCTGCGGAGGTTCGAAGGTATTACGTACCATTTGCGAGGTAGACGAGGTTCAATCGCTTAGGGGGTGGCGAGTCACGCACTTTTTCAAGCCAGATTTGCGCAGTTCGATCAGCGTGTCGTCTATGAGGCGAGAGTGAGGTTAGCGCGTCATAATTTACGAAACAGACTGCATCACGTACCTATGAAACATGACCCATTGCGCGACGGTAACAATGCTCTCTTGTGTCTCATTGAGAGCAGAGAGCTTTGCCTTAACGGCATCGTCCGTGTAAGCCATAACTGGGGAATACTCGAGAGCTTTGTATCAGAAATTGAGAGGTTGAATAGGCTCTTGGATGTACGATGTCTGTTGTCGCAAGACGAGATCGACTTAGATGGACAGGTAGGTAGTCACAAGCAATCTTGGGCCTTGTAATAGTAGGGATTGGGAATAAGGATAAGAAATGACCAGCCAGTCCCTCTGCAGGAACACAAACAAGCAGAGCCAGACAGGCCAATTTGTGAAAGATGGCTAAGTATTATGATGAAAAGGAAAGGTGAAGCTGTGGCATCGTCAACAGGCAAGCTGCTTCACCGCCTTTGGCAGGACGGATGGACGCTCCGGGGGTCTCGCCGGGCAACAGCTGTCACTTCAACGCTCACGTCTTCTCTCTTTCAGTTCACTCCCACTAATCGTTAAACGTCCGAAAACATCCCTTTGCCATTCGATTATCTTTTTACTCTCTCTACAAATACACAGAAAAAAAAATCCAACTCAGCGACATGGCCGACCGCTTCCCCTCTCTGGAGGACTTCTCTGAGGGTACGCTCCACCCACATGCACGAGGACCGACCCAATCCGCGAAATCATGAACTGACATTGTAATCTCTTCAGGTCAGACTGAAGTTGCCGATAACTCTGGAGCCGGCCAGGACGACTTCCTAGCCCGTGAGCGTGCTGCTTTGGGTGAAGATGCCGACCAATTCGCAACCCCCCAAGACCATGCCGGCGACGGCGACGACGACCTGCTCGGTGGTGGAGAGATCGATACCCCGGCAGAGGATGTGACCGGATTTGAGTCCTCTTTCCCTTCAATGGAGACTCAGACACAAAATGAGGTATGAATTGGGATTGTTACCCCTCTCCTGGAATACACAAAGTGGGATTGTTGTTGACAAGATACATGTAGCGCGTTGCCCCCGGTGGTACCATCACAGGCACTGGGTCCCCATTCCCCCCAACTGGATATCCTAGCACTCAGGAGCCAGAGGAAGAGCCAGAGCCCATCCGGTAAGTCCGATTGACTCCTCATCTGGCAGGGCGCATACTTGTTTACGGTTTCCCTCGCCCCTCCTATGTCTGTCTTGAAGCTTATAAATGGGGTCTTTTGTATAGTGAATGGCGCGAGAAGCGTGACGCTGAGATTGCCCGCCGCGCAGAGGTCTCGAACGAGAAGAAGGAGGCTACCACCAAGAAGGCCCAGGAGGACATCGATGATTTCTACGTCTCATACAACAACAAGGCCGACAAGCACCGTGCTCAGACAAAGACCGAGGCCGAACAATTCCTTGCCAACCGCGAGGATACCTCTGCAGGTGGTACCAGCTGGGAGCGCATTGCCAAGCTGGTTGACGTTTCGGGCAAGGGCTCTGTCGGTGGTGGCAGCGGCTCTGGCAAGGAGCGCTTCCGTGAGTTGCTCCTTGAACTCCGGAAAGATCAGGAGGCTCCAGGCGCTAGCGGGATCTAGGTTGCTTTGTTATTGAGTTAATAGGGTGAATGTTTGGGGCATGTGGGATGCGAAATGCGCGAGTCAGAGAATCCGTCACACTGATCAGTGATGCCTGGGCGTCCGATACGATCAGTGGTTCTGCTGCTCTTTTCTTTAGCAACACAGCAGCATGCGTTCATTTGGATTTAGAGGTGTTCCATTTTTCTTTTTTTTCTTTTCTTTTACCCTGTCCTGTTTTTTTGAACTTTTCCTTCTATCTCCATGCAGCGAAGCCTTCAGGGGGTATGTGTAATTTAACTATTTCAGACTGATGGCATCGTCAATACCAAGTACCTTATGATTAACTCCATCTATACATGAGTTTTGTTAAAGTCCGATTCAAGTTGGTTGGAATGCAATTAGTCCTAGAATAGTAGTAATTGTCCATTCGCTAACTATAGTACTGACTACCAGCCATAATACTACTAGTGTGATGGCTGGTGGCAGTACTATGTCAATACTATCTAGTACTTAGTCTATTTTGTCGAATAATAGGTATTATTTGATAAAATAGACTTGGGTAAAGATGGTCTAGACAACTGAAATCCTAGATGCCTATGGAAATTCACTAGACACTGGTCATTCCCTCGTTAATATGTAGAGGTGTCTATGGATCCTTAGTGACTAGAACAAGTCGCTTCGTTCCTTATAAAATGAATTGTTGGAATGTAATTTGTTAATCAAGACATGTTATCACCACGCACTTATTATGTTGAATCTTTTTAAGTTACTGTACACATCTTTGCTGCGATATTTAAAGGTTGTAGGTGTGAGATTGGATCTTGATGCTGGCGACGGTGTAGACCTTGTTATCGGAGGTCTTCAAGCCCGACGAGGTAGCCTCATTCAGACCCAGTGTACCGGCGAATGTAGAGTCAGCGGCATTCAGGATGATGGTAGTATCGAGATACTCTGCGAGGGGGATTAGTCTTGAGTTTCAATATAGAATGATAGCTTTGGAAAAACTGACCGTGTGCCGCAGTAGTGCTCTGGCAGGCATCATCCTGGCACTCGACAGCAGTACCCCAGCCTTGGGCCTGTCCAGAGCCTAGGGAAACGTCAGAAAAGAGCAAAGACACAACAGATGCTTCATGGTAGAGCAAGCCATGGACTTACTGGTCGAAAGAGTGGACACACTCTCCCCGTTGATGAAGACGGTCTGGTCGTATTTACCGGTGTCATCGTTATACTTGTCTATCTGCTTGTTAGCGTCAGCACATTTCATCTATCACAACTTCTTACAATGCATAGTGACTTCATCGCCAGCAGAAGCAGGGACTTGCTTTCCACCAAGCTGCTCGCCCTGGAGGGTACTGGCCCAAGTGCACCATTGACCAGATTTAGCTCCACAGTTTCTATCACGAAGTCAGCTAACAGCTCTATTGGGAGCTTTCTTATGAGCTCACGCAGCAGGATCCGAGAAAGAGACAGCAAGGGCCTGAATCAAGTCACCACCACTGGTTCCCATTCCAGGCCATAAGGCAAGACGATCCTTCTGAGGGCTGGGGGTCTCGGGAAGGACCAGGGTGGTGTTTGCTTCACGAATCCATGATTGTGTAGGGCCGAGAGAGAACGCAGGACCAAATCCGACGGTGTCTTGGGCACTGACAAGGCCGAAAATGGCAGCGAGAGCGGCAAGGTTTCTGATGGCGTGCATTATGATCGTTTTGAAGGGATCGAGATGGAGGTGATATAGAAATTATAGGGTTTAACCTGGACTTCGAGGATACCGGGCTTTAAATGGGTTTTCTCCTAGAGCACCGAATTATACTAGAATCCATTATTTCTCCTTTGTTGCCCCATGATTGAAATTAAACTGGATTGCTGGGATATTTACTTGAAGTATTTCTCCATCATTCAGAAATGGTTTCAGCCGTTTCAAGCTAGTTGCTCCGAACCACTAACGTCGTGATCCACCAATTATACTAGTTTCAGTCTGTGACAGGGTCAACAATGTATCGAACTGCCTCCGTATAGGCTAATAATTTCCACTGTGACGAATAAACAAGCAATATACCAAAAAGACTGTCTAGATGAACTGACTTCGAAGTCCGTAGGCAGTAAAACCGGAAGGAGACTCATGCCTTGCACTATGCATACAAGAACACAAAGTAGATTGTGATTAGTTTCATTGACTAGCAATGTGTTACGAAGCTCGAGGGTTTGTCCTGTACAGTAGAACTAGGAATAATATCAGAATCAAGAAGAAATTAAATGACAATTCACTAACAGAATATCGATTTGATTCCGGAGTATACTCAAAAAGCTTCCAAGCCAGGAGGTCATGAAATGGTGTCTTACATAGTAGTAGTGTGCATTTAGACATCAAGTTTCAAAACAAAGTAATAGTGGCACTTTTATGTTCAATCCAATTCTGTAATATCACCCCCTGGTTCTCCAACTTCTTGCTTGCCCTCGGCCTCGAGCTCCTTCAACTTCTGTTGGCCTTCTTCGGTAGTGCCATCGATGATACCCTCCTCGAGACTGAGCATGCCACCATTGCCCAGCTGCTCAACGACAACCTCTGCATCCTCCACTGACATGTTGCCGAGGACCTTGTTCACTTCGTCAAGAGACTCACTGGCCAAAGCCTTCTGGAGGTCTGCTGGGAAAGCATCGAAGATCTTACGCGCCTCAATTTCGGTAGGATCTTGGCTGTTGGCAGCAGGAAGATTGATGGTGATTTTGGTGTTGGGATCAACCGCGTGCAATTGAATTTGTTCCACGCCAGCAGGGTCGTTGGATGCTGAGCTGTTTTTGCTGAGCTCCACTGCACGGGTCTTGATTCGGTTATAGGTGTCGTTGACGTCGTTGTTGAAAAGAGTGGCTGCACGGTGATCTCGCGTAGTAATACTATGGTTTCATTAGCTATAATGCCTGTCTGGAGCGTAAATAGTAAGGAACGTACCGAGTAAAGAAGAGCTTGATGCCATCGGGGCCTAGGGAACGGCAATACTGCAAGAGCAGACCTTGGTGAACACACTGACGGGCATATGCTTCATCTCCCTTTATCTGTCGGTTGAAAGCCTCGACAAGAAGGCCATCGGTTTCCTTCTCTGCAACAATTTGAGGGTTGGCAGAGATGAACTGCAGATAAGCATTGTAGTCGTTAGGCTTGAGAGCAGCGAATTTCTTGCCCAATTCACTAATCTCAACATTCGCAGGATCATCATCGTCGTTATTGTCAGCCGCATCGCCTGAGGCCTGATTTGATGAACCCGGGTTTAGCAACTCGACCTCGCTACGCTTCCCTGAGGAAGTGGCAGTGGCCGCCTTTTCTGTCGCTTTGGCGATATGGGAGGTATTGAAGCCTTCGTGCAATGATTCACTGGTGATTTTACTTCCCTCTTCTTTCTCTAACTGGGCAAGCTTTGTCAACAACTCCTTCTGCAAGCCCTGCACTTTAGCTTGGTGCCCTTGTACTCCTTGAATATATGCCATAAATAGATTGTCCGGCTTAGAGTCCTCAAATTCCTTCTTCACCTGATCCACGAGGGAACTCATCATCTGTGAGTACTTTGGTTGTTCCTTCTCGTGTGTATGAACTCCCTCCGGTGGTGGCGGGGCTTGGTCATCGGCGGGGTTGCTGGCAAACTCCATAATGGTCCCGAAGATGAACTCATCGGGTGAAGCAGACGAGTCCTCGTGCTTCTTGAGGGAGCTGAGAAGCGTGTCGATGCGGGCAAGAAGGCCATCGTTGATGATGCGCTCATACTTCAGGGTCTTGATGTCGTGGCGGCGTTGTTCGCGTTGCTGATGAATCTGGGCCTGCTTGGCTCGAATGAAGGACTTCTTATCGACATTGGGATGAACTTCAACATCCGAGTCATCGGATAGTTCCAATTGATCCCACTTGCTGTAGTCGAGGACCATCTTGGAAAGTAGTTGTCTTAGGAGTAGCGGGGTACAGTTGGTGGGATGTCAGAGGAATGTGATGAGCAAAGAGAGTAAGCCCTTGGTAAAGAGACTGCGTATAGCCCTAGAAGCAGTCAGGACTACGTTTTCAGGTTTTTTTTTTCTCCAAATATAAGATATATCGGACTGGAGTATCAAAACACCTGCGGAAGAAAAAAATTAACAACAGCCGCGCGCAATGATAGCTCGAGGAGCTTCCACGGTGATCGGCTCGATTAGCTAAGCAGAGAAGACGACTTCTCCGACTCTCCGACGACTGCCCGGTTGAACCTCCACATGCAACAGGGAGACGAGGACGAGATTCTTGGAATGCCACTGCGAGAGCTTTCCTTTGAGAGATAATGGCCTTCCGTGGTTATAGGTGATACACTCTGACATATTTCTATCTTCCTCACTTGACGCACCATCTATCTTCGACGATGCGCGGTGTCCGGTTATCGGCCTGGGCCCCGGGTGTCTGCCCTCAGCCGACAGTGAGACAGACTCTTGTTGCTGTGCGCCAACCATTCACACAATTGCATATTACGAACTTCCGTTCAGGCGACCTTCATGGCGCCAATCGCCTCTTTTCGACCGCCTCTGGCGTCCTCCGCGACAGCCCCGGTGGCTTCCTCCGGTCTGCCGAGGTTCCGTCTTCGCTGCGACGAATTGGTCACCGACATGCCCTTTCTACTTCTCAATTAATTCTCCAAACACGGCCTATCTCCTCCACATCACGTCTACTACAAACGAAACCCTCGTCGTCCCCTTCCACATCAGCTCAATCCAAAGAAACTGCGACCTCGGAAGAGGAGAAGAAGGAAGAGGAACTAGACCAAGGCTTCGAGCTTTCTGAGAGAGCCGCACAAGCCGCGCAAGTCAACTTGCGAGCGAAGCTGGCCAAGGATGGCTCCTCGGGAAAGAAATCTGGGTTTGCAGAGATTTGGCGTTTGTTCAAGATTGCGCGACCCGAAGCCAAAGCCCTCGGCTTCGCGTTCTTCTTTCTATTGATATCCTCCTCGATTACTATGTCCATCCCGTTCTCAATCGGCAAGATCATGGATACAGCTACCAAGAGCGTGGAAGAGGGCGGTGGTCAACTGTTCGGGTTGAGCATGCCTATGTTCTACACTGCGCTAGGTGGAGTTCTCGTCCTTGGTGCTGCCGCCAACTACGGTCGTATCATCATTCTTCGAATTGTGGGCGAACGAATTGTTGCAAGACTCCGCTCGAAGCTCTTCCGCCAGACATTTGTTCAAGATGCTGAATTCTTCGACGCTAACCGGGTCGGTGATCTGATCTCTCGTCTGAGCTCAGACACTATCATTGTGGGAAAAAGTATTACTCAAAACCTATCGGATGGGCTCCGTGCAGGTGTTAGTGGTTTTGCTGGGTTTGGTCTGATGGCATATACCAGCTTAAAGCTGTCAAGCATCTTGGCTATCTTGCTACCGCCGATTGGTTTAGGTGCTCTCTTCTACGGACGGGCAATCAGGAATCTCAGCCGCAAGATCCAGAAGAACCTTGGTAGCTTGACAAAGATTGCAGAAGAACGTCTGGGCAATGTGAAGACCAGTCAGTCATTCGCAGGCGAGATCCTTGAGGTCAACCGATACAACACCCAAGTTCGCAAGATCTTCAACCTCGGAAAGCGGGAGTCTCTAATCAGTGCAACATTCTTCAGCTCGGTGAGTAACGCCCAAATCAATTGTCTATATGCTATCCACTAATGATATTTAGACCGGTCTAATGGGCAATATGACAATCCTGAGTCTCCTTTATGTAGGAGGCGGAATGGTCCAATCGGGGGCCATCAGCATCGGCGAGCTTACTTCATTCCTGATGTACACTGCATACGCCGGATCTAGCATGTTTGGTCTATCAAGCTTCTATTCCGAGCTGATGAAAGGTGTTGGTGCTGCAAGCCGACTCTTTGAGCTGCAAGACCGACAGCCGACGATCCACCCGACCAAAGGACTCAAGGTGGAGTCTGCCCGCGGGCCGATCCGGTTTGAGAATGTATCCTTCAGCTATCCGACTCGCCCAGCTGTGACAATTTTCAAAGACCTCAACTTCGAAATTCCTCAAGGCACTAATGTGGCCATCGTTGGCCCCTCGGGTGGTGGTAAATCCACCATCGCATCCATTCTTCTTCGGTTTTATAGTCCGACTGCAGGCCGTGTCTTGATCAATGGCAAGGATGTCAGTGGCATGAATGCCAAGTCTCTTCGTCGCAAGATTGGCGTGGTTGCCCAAGAGCCTGTCCTCTTCTCAGGAACCATTGCAGACAACATTTCCTATGGTCGGCCTCACGCAACGCGGTCAGAGATTATTGCTGCTGCCCGCAAGGCTAACTGCCAATTTATCAGTGATTTCGTAAGTTTGATCACCCTAATAATCTCATTTTCCAAGCCCCTCGTTCCATGCTTACAATTAAATTAGCCTGACGGCCTTGATACTCACGTTGGAGCTCGTGGAGCCCAGCTTTCGGGTGGACAGAAGCAGCGGATTGCCATTGCTCGCGCTCTGATCAAGAACCCTGATATTTTGATTCTGGACGAGGCTACCTCTGCTCTGGATGCGGAGTCGGAGACACTGGTCAACAGTGCTCTCGCCGCTCTTCTTCGGGGTAACAATACGACAATTAGTATCGCTCATCGTCTCTCAACGATTAAACGCTCTGACACCATCATTGTTCTTGGCAATGATGGCACCGTTGCTGAACAAGGCAGTTATGAAGAGCTCAGCGCTCGCCCTGACGGAGCCTTCACCAAGCTCATGGAATGGCAAATGAGTGGCGGCGAAGCTCAAAACCCACCGACTCGGACCGTGCAGCCGGACGAGCTCTACAAACTCCAGAAGGAAATGGAGCCTGAGCCGGAATTTGAAGATGAAGATGAGCAGGAGTCCAAGTCCGAAGAGAAGAAGGGCTAAACTCGCCATCTTACCTTGATACAGTATACACACAAACACACACTGCCCTTTATTGTCATAATTGGGCTACATTTACTTTATTTTTCTCTTTTTTTGGATACTCTCTCTTCTCATGCGCCTCAGCCTGTGTGGACATCTCTTCTTTGGCGATAGATATTAAACGGACCTTTGTGTACAAACACCAAAATACAAAATATTGCACGAAATGAGACGCACTAGTAATTACTTTATACATGACACTCTTCTCTCTATTTCCTGGCTAGTAAACTACTACATAGAATAAGACGATCTATTCTATATCAGCCCGATTGAATGCGAACCAAACCCAACCCGGCCGAATTCTCCGCACTTAGTCAGGTGCTTCCCCACTTCGTCATCTGCGGACCTCCTCGAAACTTGAAGATTCACCACCTGACCCTCCGTGGGTAACTCATCGGACGGTTCTTCTCCAACTCTCTTAACGAGGGGAAGAACAGTATCAACATTTTAACATAATGGATTACCTGCGCAGACTCGTCGCCGAGCGCCCGGAGTATGAGCCCGTCGAGGATTCACCACAGGATGACGCCGGATCGACAGAGGAACGACAGCGGCCATGGGCTCGCTTTTCCAGGCTAGAATATGCCGTGTTTCTACTACTGGGAGTTGCAATGTTGTGGGCCTGGTAAGTGGTTCTCTATGAGCTCTCCTATGTTCCTCGTTGGTTCTTCAAGAGTGACCCAGTCGTACTAATACCACCAAGGAATATGTTCCTCGCCGCAGCACCATATTTCCATAGTCGCTTCGAATCGAACGAATGGGCTGCAACACACTATCAGTCCTGTATCCTATCTGTATCAACCGTTACAAATCTCGCATCCTCATACACTTTTGCTCGAATCCAAAAGAATGCTTCCTACCCGTGGCGAATTACGATCTCACTACTCATGAACTGCGCAATCTTCACCTTACTGGCTTTCTCCACCGTGGTGATGACGAATGTCTCTACACAAGCATACTTCGCTTTTGTGATGCTTATGGTCTTTGGGACTAGCTTGGCCACTGGACTCAACCAAAATGGCGTCTTCGCCTACGTGTCTGGTTTCGGGCGAGAGGAGTACATGCAGGCCATAATGAGTGGACAAGGCATTGCCGGGGTCTTACCCTGCATCATTCAAATTCTATCCGTCCTGGCAGTTCCCAGGAATGCCTACGGGGGCCAGGATGACGAAGATATGACACAGGGATCACCTGCGAAGTCCGCATTCATATATTTCCTCACTGCTACTGCTGTCTCGGTCTTCACGTTGTTGGTTTTCTTGTATCTGCTCAGAAACCGACCAAGTGCCAGACCGAAAAGCTCAGATGATGATGAGGACACGGCTCTTGTTGAGGGTACAGAAGATAAGTCTGTGAGTCTTTGGATATTATTCCTGAAGCTCCGTTATTTAGCTTGTGCCGTGTTCATGGTCTTCACGATCACCATGATGGTCTTCCCTGTATACACATCTCGCATACTCTCGGTCAACGATCCGAGTAAATCACGAATGTACGACCCGCCCGTCTTCATTCCAATTGGATTTCTCTTCTGGAACGTTGGCGACTTTGTCGGGCGACTGGCTGTGGCTATACCAAAGTTGTCTCTCAGTCACAGACCGTGGCTAGCCTTCGTCTCGTCACTTTTGCGAATTGTTTTCATCCCTTTGTACCTTTTGTGTAATATCAATGGTCAAGGGGCATCGGTACAAAGTGACTTTTTCTATCTCTTCATCGTGCAGGGTTTGTTTGGTATAACCAATGGATACTTGGCCTCAAGTTGCATGATGGGGGCTAGCCACTGGGTTTCTGCCGATGAACGACATGCAGCCGGTGGATTCATGGGCACTATGCTGGTCGGTGGATTGACAGCTGGTAGTCTGTTGAGTTTCGTAGTGTCCAGCTGATTCACGCTGGACTTTTGTGGCTCTTGAAGTGACTGTAGAAATCATGATTTACGACCCCATATTATACATTATATTTTCGGCATAGAAATGATATCCTATCTCACCAATAAATTATATCTGATCTTTGACAATTCGATATGGATCTATCACTATGTTTTACGTATGCTACTGCTCTAATGAACATGATTTCAATTCTGCGCTCGCTACCTAGCGAGCGCAGCATTGAAATCTCAAGCTCTGAGCTTGATTCCGGGAGTATGTAGGCTATCCCACGATATCACATATTGTGGGATGTGATGTACTTCTGTGTAATCCCTGTTTGGTTGAAGTGATATAACTCCTACAGCTGCATCTGAGCTCAGCTAGTGGAGCTCGCGCTAGCCAAGTCAAATCCGCCGATTAACACAAATTCTCCGATTTTGGTTCTCGTGGTGCTAAGAAAGCAGCCCAGGAAGAATGATGATAGCTTCAGAATCTACAGAGTAGAACAGCACAATTCATTGATCTATGGTTCGAATTCATAAGTACAATGCTTAAGTTAAATCCAGGAGAATCCTTGGAAGCAAAATCATCATCCAAGTCCACACGCTGATCATACACCACAAAATCGAGAAAAAAAAAAGACCCACAACTTGACCAGCTTCGCCACACTCCAGCTTCAAAGCTCCAGATTAAATCGACAGGGGCCACTTTTAACTCAATTGAGACACCTTCAAGGGGAGTCCGCGGTCTGGACTGACAGCAGCTCACGGGCCAATTGTAGCGGATACCTTTTCATCTGGTGGCCGACACTAACAATCATGAAGTACTAGGTACGGGGCTAGGTCCAGAACTTCCAATTTGCGCCCTGAAGACGCCACCAACTGCAGTTGTACAGATGTGTTGGACCCTGAAAGAACCTCCTTACGTAGAAAGATCGAATATCATTTGTTTGCACGGGAAAGGGAGCCACATTGCGGCCCCTTTGCATGCCAAATCTCTCCAATCATGGAGGGGCCCGTTGTATCTTTGGGGCTCGGGGGACGCGTGTCAAACGAATATCAGAGACAAACCCTGTCGATCAACTCTGCTTCGATCTTCACCCCCCTCTCAAGGGGAATTTTTGACGTGATTTGCCCACATGGTTTGCTCTGGTCTTGAAGCTGTCTCTCTGGGGAATTCTGGAGTTTTTCTGTCTTTTCTCGCGTGAATGTTTTCTTCTCCACCGGGGTGAAATGATATCTTGTCTTCATCACCATTCAATTCGCATTGATTCAGTCTATCCTTATTGACTTATTTCTTATTTTTGTCTGATTTATTTTATTGTTTTCTTTTTCTCAAGCTGTTGATGGCGTCCACTCTTTATTTGAAACCTCACTACAGTATAATCATTGCATGATTGCCATTCTTTCCTACTCAGCCCTACGGCACTATCATCCATCACAGTCTTTCCAGCATCTTATTCCACTTTCATTATGATCTCCAACCGCAAGGGCCGCTCTCTCACATCGAGCATCTTTCTTTTCTTAATCGCATACTTTTTTCTGGTGTGGCTGCCTCTCCACCAACTTTATGGCTCTCATAAAGCCCACCGACCGACACCCATACAAGGCCAATGGCATAGGCTCAACAGCATTCATTTAAATAATTCAACACAGAGGTTCCCTGTTACCTCTTACATTCCATTGCCGACATCCCCAGTGTCGATCCCCCGTATTCAACATGATTTTCCTGTCGAATCGCGATCAGAGCGCAAAGCAAGACTCAAGAAGCAAGAAACCATCAAACGAACCTTTTTGCATGCATGGAATGGATACAAAGACCATGCATGGATGCGAGATGAAGTCTCGCCGTCAAGTGGTGAATATGATGACTCTTTTAGTGGCTGGGGTGCAACACTTGTCGATTCTTTAGATGCCTTGATAATTATGGGCCTGGACGATGAGTTTGAGATTGCTTTGGATGCCTTGAAACAAATCGATTTTACGACCACGCCAACATCGGAAGTAAATGTTTTCGAGATCATTATTCGCTATATGGGAGGTATGATTGCAGCTCACGACCTCACCGACGGCAAGTATCCCATCTTGCTTCAGAAAGCCGTCGAACTTGGCGAGATGATCTACAACGCATTCGATACCCATAACCGGATGCCTCAGATGCGCTGGGAATGGTCGCGTTCAGCTCAGAATTTAGAGATCCAACCATCGGAGATCACCAACTTGGCCGAACTGGGCTCGTTGACGGTTGAATTCACGCGACTCACGCAATTGACCGGTGATCCTAAGTACTACGATGCTGTTCAGCGAATCACAGATGTGCTAGAGAAGAACCAACTCAAAACTCGTCTACCGGGGCTTTGGCCGACAGTAGTCGATGCTGACCATCTATGGTTCGACAACGCTGAATTCGGTCTTGGTGGCTGTGCCGACTCGGCCTATGAATATCTACCAAAGGAGCATATTCTTCTCGGGGCGCAGACGGATCAATACCGTAACATGTACAGGGACTCTATCGAAGCGATCAAGAAGCATATGCTTTTCCGACCCATGCTTAAGGACCAGGACAAGAAGATTCTCTTCACTTCTAATCTTGTCATCAACCGAGGTGGTCATATTCACAAGCAGCAATTCCTCCAAGAACACCTGAAGTGCTTCCTTGGTGGTACTGTTGGCATCGCAGCCAAAGTCTTCAATCGCACCGAGGACATGTCAATCGCACGTGAGCTGACAGATGGTTGCATATGGGCTTATGACACCATGCCCACCGGCATTATGCCGGAATCAATGGAGCTTCTCGCTTGCGAAGACGAAGAAAATTGCCCATTCAGTGACGCCAAGTGGCAGGAAGGTGTATGGGGCGAACAACTGAAGACGGATAGCGAGCGTCATCAAGTGCAGAAGGTGATCAAGTCTGAACGCCTTCCAGCTGGAGTGACTGCTTTCAGGGATTCCACATACAAGCTCCGGTAAGAATAGACTCTTTGGCAGAAGAAAATTCCTCCAGACTAACACACGCTCTGCAGGCCCGAAGCTCTGGAATCCATTTTTATCATGTACAGAATTACTGGCGACAAATCTCTCCAGGATGCAGCGTGGCGCATGTTCCAGAACATCGACAAGGCAACACGTACTAGGTTTGGACACTCATCCATTGACGATGTTCGCGACAGCGAGCCAACATTGAGCAACAAAATGGAAAGCTTCTGGCTTGCTGAGACTCTGAAATATCTCTATCTCATATTTTCGGAGCCAAGCCACATTAGCTTGGACGACTATGTCTTGTAAGCTAGTATCTCTGAATTTGAGTGTCATACCTGATTGCTGACTATTTCTTCTAGGAGTACTGAGGCTCATCCATTCAAGCGTCCCAGTGGAGGGTTCTAATTACCGCCAAACAAACAGTTGCTTTTTTGGGATTTATTATTATGTCTATCGGATAGCAAACGATATGGGGCTGCGGCGTTTCGGAATTCAGCGAGCGATATCTTCCTATCTTTCATCTTGTCTATACACTATTAGCTCACTATATACTTTGCATCGAGCAACGTCAAATTCCATCATCGTCTTGTTCAAGCATGCTCTCGTTTGTATATGTATCCCAACTTTGACAGGTAGAGTGAAGAGCGTCATAATCGATTAGCTTACGAGCCTCGCGCCATCGCTCTAAGAACTGGATTGCAAAGCCCTCTTCAGTGTGCCACCCGATGTGACAATGCATCAGCCAAGCTCCAGGGTTGTCAGTTTTGAATGCAACAACAAGGTACCCCGAGCTAGGAAGCATTGCGGTATCACGACGAGGCGGATTCGTCAATGTAGATATGTCAGAAGAGCTGTACGTTCCGGTCCCCTGGGCAAGGACAAAAAAGTCATGGCCGTGGAGATGAATAGGATGGGGAACAGCGAGGGTAGTTTCAATAACCACATAAGACCACTCATTCGCTCGAGGGAGTTCAACCACGCCGCTAGTATTGCTGAACGAAGTGTCATTCTTCCATATTTGAAGTAGACTGGGGTTGTCCCAATAAACCTGCATCGAGGTCCCATTCATTTTCCAACGGAATAGATTCTCAGAGTTCGATCCCAATGTCACTGGCTCACTAGCGTTATAATACGGCACTGATGCGCTTTGTGATAAGTAGGGGACCAGATCGGCTGAGTCCATATCGTCACAGCTGTCGGAATAAGTGTATTCGGACGTGGTGGGTGTTGACAGGCTGCTGCCATAGTACACGATACCCTTAATATTGTCCGAGCTGTCATTATCAGAGCAAGCTGACTGGGGGATAGCACGCATCCAGAAATTTTCATCTCCAGTAGATTGATCCGCATTGACAACAATATCATATCGTTGACCTATACGCAAATCAGAGTTAGCTTTCTTTCCCTATGCTTCTCGGAACTGGCCATTTCTTACCCATTCCAATACTCAGGACTGTTGTGTTGAACGGCTCGATGGGAACTAAATCCATAGCCATGACAGTGAGAGTGTGATTGTCAATTGAGAATTTGAAATGCGTGTCGACTGCAGCATTTACTAAACGAAATCGATACGAAGTACCGGCAGTAAAGGAAGTGTTGAACCGATAACCCGTTTGACTCGTCGAATTATCGTCACCGTAGACATTAGTCCCGTTAATCAGTCCATTGTCCAGAGTCGGTGGCCCATTTGCTTGGGCCGAATCATACAGCTCATCAACTGTTTGATGACTCCAGTCGTTCAAAAACAAAATCCCTTTATCCTCATCATAGTTCTGAGATGCCGGGCCATTAATAATAATGCCGCCGAAAACACCCTCCCATGCCTGCAATCCTATGTGCGAATGATACCAGGTTGAACCGTACTGTGTTGCTCTCCACTTGTAGGTTGTTGTTTCTCCCGGTGGCGTCGGACACTGGGTAATAGAAACAACCCCGTCATTGGGGTTTGTGTAGTTCTGACGAATACCGTGAAAATGAATACTAGAGCCATTCTTGGCCGAAGAAAGACTATTTGTAACATGTACAATAACATTGTCGCCCCAGTCGGCTTGGATTGTGGGACCAGGGATCGATCCGTTGACGGCCATGGCAGAGCGCGAGTATCCATCGGGGGCAACTGTGACATCTTGGATATCAAAATAGTATTCTCGAGTCACGCCAGTATCGGGCACAATATCGTAGTAATTTGTGCTCAAATCGTAATTGCACCAGGTTTGTCTATCATTGGCTGTATTTCCCGAACAAGTGTCACGTTTGTGAGAGACATGACGAGTTGAACGATACGGATTGCTGCTCTTATGCATAAAAGCAGCCGAGGCGACTGCAATAACTGCAGTTAAAAAAGGGAGAATTTTCATGCTGATCAAAAAGCTTTTCTTGTGGAATATAGAAAAGAAGAAAGAAAACAAAAGCAACGAATGACTTGAGGATATAACGAGCGTGTGTAAGAAAAACAAGATTGCGAAGATACAGGAGGGATAACACGAGATTTTTGAATTGTTTATTCACGAACAATCATTGCTCGCATTCATTCCAAGGTTCAAGTTGGGACTGCCCGGCAGTACCTCATCGCATAGTTCTCTTGGTACATCAAGATAGCCATGTTCGTCCACATCGTGGGGCTATATGTTTTGAAGCAGATGATAGTCATATTATGGTTGGTATATGCTACTTCTAATTGGCCAAGATTATGCATTACACGCATAGGAACGCTAACTAATGTATGAAAGCGTAATCATCTTGACGTTGACGCTCGGAGGTACTATGGCGACAATTCAATTGGCAGTTATTTTTGTTCTGTGAACTAGACTATACTAGTTTACAACCATGGTGGATTGATGCGTCGTTCTTGTTATTTGTGGTCTAAAAGTTGGAAGTACAGTGGGCCAGTACTGGTTATGTCCGGAGTCCAAAGCACAGATTCGCGGCATCGGGTTTGAAGTACCATCACTGGCGGGAAGGTAATATGATGACGGCATCGAATTCAATAGGGGCTCTTGGTTCCATGGCATATGAGTAGTAAAATTGCAGCTTTTCACTTCTCAGAAAGGCAGTCAAAGTTGAATCACATCCGTTGATACACTGAGTTACATATGAACCAAGCTTATCAACATTTGTGAGAAATGATCCATAGTTTGCGGGATATTCGATTCCGTTGGGGCAAAATGAAGCTAAGCTCTGCTATTCTCCATAATTTTACTGGCATAAGGCGGATGGATGGCTTCAGGTACCTGCGGGACAGACGTCAGCCAACGCGCGGCCCAGCCATCATCTCCTCCACTCCCGAAGACTTTCAACGTAAACATGTTCATGGTGAAACAACGTACTCATGCTGTCAGGGGTGAGAGTGTCGAGGATTGGGTTAATTAAGCTACTGTTTAGTGGCTAGCCTCTCACAGCTAAAGACTTGATCTTTTGAATTTAAATGCCGATTTCTCATACATATATACTTCTACCTCAGTAGCAGTAGTACGCTTCTGATTCGGGACTCGACACAAATTCCTGTTTGGATAGTATTCAACTCCTCAAGCCCTTTGATATCTTATTGTCTTTTGAATATATACGGTTCCATATGCATTTCAGCATTGTCTCGTACGCAGGCCTTGTTTTTCTATCCTTTGCATCTGCTTTGATTGCTCGTGATTCGCCCGAGGTGAATGAGAAATTTGGGCTGTATGCTTATGGCGATGCAGTCGGAGGGCTGTCACTTTTCTATGCTGGAGGTGTGAACTGCCACAGATTAATCAACATTGAGGTTGTACACTCACTGACAGATCACCAGGCAAGGCCATGATTGGTGATCCATCCAACTCGACGTCTGCAGACGCCGCTCCTGTTGCCTGTAAGAACTCACATTTAGAGCTACCTCAGGAAGAGGGTAGCCACACGATAGCTGGTATTTCTGACACGTGAGAATTATAGTTACTCGTGCTTCTAAATCCTCGTCTGGGTCCTGGATTGCCAACCCCAATGTGACTACCACCAATACCAACTACAGCTGGTCCGACGAAATGCTTTATATCCCTAGCTCTTCTGCTTCTTCGAAGGAAATGGGATTCACTTCAAAGAAACTGAGCAATGAGACTACCACAGGATTTATTTTCTACGGGCAGTGGGTGATGGTCGAGAACGACTCTGGTGACATCTCCTCCAGCTTTTACATACGATCTGAATCCGAGGGAGAGGGTATTTACTCTTTGCTATGGGATGCTGCAGACGACGATACTGCTATCCCAATTTCTTTGCGTTCTGCTAAGCCATCCAATGCCTAAGCTGCACGCTTATGTTTGATTCGATGTGGTCCCACCATGCTGGTTTCGCGAGGATTGTGACAATGAAGACTAATGGGCTGAGAGTTATTGAATCATGTACACCAGTAGATGTATTCACGCAGCCCTTAAAGCTTGACTTTCTGATTGTTTGTGTAAAATGCCACTTCTGCACACACTGACTTTGTATTCGGTAAATCATAAAAAATTGGGAGGGAAGCAAGAGAGCGCTGCTAATGTCTTCACGAGACAGCTAATGTTCAAGTTGGTTACCGGTACTAGCAGTATCATGATCATGATTTCAGGCTAGACCATGGTCTACAGCTTGAATTTGCCTAGTACGCTCATGATAGTACCTACTGCTGGTAGTACCAACTGTAGTATCTACAGTAATAGAAAATGAAGCTGTAACGGCTCGACACAGGTGGCACTGGCACTAGCCTATATACTAAATTTAGATGCTCCTGGGTATAACAATCGGAATAGTAACTGAATAGCTTAAACATAGGCCATCGCATCGGTCGAACTCTTCTTAGAAGGGCCTTGCTCTCTTTGACGGGCCTCATCATACTCATACTGGATCGAGTACCCAACTTCTTTCCGAATAACCATCCTCTCCGACTCATCACTTTCGACAGTAGCTTCGCTCTGTTGGCGACCATGCTGTCGACTCAGTTGAGGCATCAGCTCAATGGCATCGTCATCGAGAAGAGACGGAGGTTCTTGTTTCGTCGCTGCACTCTTCCGCCGATGATTTCTCGGAGGTGGTGGTACTAAACTCGGTCCACCAAGAGGAAACATTGAGCGCCTTAATGGTGTGCGCACTGGAGGTTCTCTGGTTTGCGGAGTGTTCGATCTTTGCTTCTTGCGATGATTGTCAGAATCCTTGTGGCTGGAATGCACATGGCCGTCTTGGCAAAGTTTCTCCTTCGACGAAGATCGTGGGACCGCATTAGTACCTGACCGAGACCAAGGCGGTATTGTTGCTGTTCCACCCCTTTTCCTTTGTACTCGAGACATAGATCCTGACCTAGACGCTGATTGCGAATTCGACCCCGACCCTGACTTAGAGCTTCCTTTTGTGCCCTGAGATCTCGAGGCACTGCTTTCCAACGTAGAATCGCCAGCGGTTCCATAGTTTGTGCTGACGGCTTGCATGAATGGACGGAGGCAGAAAACACTGCAAGCGACTAGGGCATAATGAAGTTCAACCTGGAGCCAGAGAGATGGTTCGATTGCTGCGAGGGTCACGTCGGTTTTGCCGAGGGCAGCATGGAGCTTGGAGATATGAAGGATCGTGAACACAATAAGACTATATTTGGACGGCGGCAGTTAGTACACCAGCTAAAAGAATATTTGTACACTACAAATATTGTAGTGTTTGTGGATGAGACTTACGGGAAACGAAACAAGAAAGCAAAGCCAATAGCCAACTTGCGTCTTAATTTCATAAATAGCCCTTTCAGAAGGGCGACAGCGAGCACGAAAATGATCAATTCCGTGATGGCGTCTAACGCAGCAATGAATTGCCAGCGAGGATACTAGAAATTGCATTAGTGCATAGACAAGATTATGCCATGGTGAGCACAAACCAGATTGCTGCATTGGCCACCTTGTGATCTCCAGGGCTTATTGAGCTCACAATTAACCAAGATGATAAACACGGCCGGAATCAGCCATGCAGTGCAGAGACCCAATGTAGCCCAGGAAGCTCGGTTGTGCGGTTTTTGTGGGGTAAGTCGAAGATAAATTGCAAGTACACAGCATTTCGAAAGATATATAATTATCAAAGCGAAAATATCGCTTGTTGCAACCAGCTATAGTCCATTGTCAGCTTTGCGAGACACCAATAATATGCCGAAGCTAACCATACTGCTTGTATCTGATTCAGTCGATCTTCGTCCAGCAAAGTGATCGATGTCCCGAATCCCCGAGAACATGCGTAGAAGACAAGTATTGACTGTAGTATAGCCATAATCTAGAGGAAAACAATAATCATATCAGCCCTTGTCCACTGAGCCCATATCATCCCTTGTAAAATGAAACTCACAGTAGCTCCCAATAGCACAAAATCATCCCGCGCAAACGGCGGGATCAAATAGAGTCGCACATAGAGGCGAATAAGAAAGCAGACCGATGAGATCACTAATCCCAGTGCCGCAGTAATAATGATATACGCTGCGCGGTGGTATTCGTCGATGACCTCGAAGGGCGGCGACTGTCCCGGGGGCACATAGGGGCCCATCACGGGGGAAGCAGAATCTCAGTTGAGCAAATGACAATATGTACCATGAGGGAAAGAAGATGGATGAATTGGGCTTATGAAAAGGACTATGGGTGTGGAGCAGATAAGCCCATGTGTGCAAAGTGGATATTGGAGAGAATGATAGGCCGACTCGCAATTCACTATATACAGCAATCAGTCGGTGCAACAATTCCTCGTGACAAAAGGTCCGCTATACCTATGAGATACAGTGATCCGATGGATCAAAGATATTTAGGTACAAGGGAGATCAGTTGCGTCACTAATCGATGGATTCAGTTGGTTTGAGGTATATTTGGAGTAGCTGGGGAGGTGAAGCAAGAAGCTCCATGAAGGAGAATTCCCCAGTTCAATCAATATGATCATTTTATTGACGCCGAGAGCTCAGCATGGCTGTTAAGACATCCCTTTTTGGACAGGAATGAACTAAATAGGATCACACTATGTATTTGGATATATAATAGTGGAAAAGGCAAAGGCAGAAGCAATATTATGCATGACATCCTTAAAACGCATATCTATATCTCTCTGATATCACCTATTTCAAATCTGCATATCAATCCTCCCCTCACGTCTGACGACTTCCACAATCGTATAACACGGGCTTTCGAGCCCCTCGGCCCGCCACCAACTTTTGCCCTGGAAATCCATTGACATTCCAACGCGCTCATGGATCCATAGGGCAGCTATCCGATAGGGCCATGTGGTTTTACATTTATCTCCCTTCGGACATATGCGAGGGATAGCGCAATTAGACGGCGCATCCTCCCTTCGCCAGCTCGGATGGTGATGAGCCGGTACTCGTTTGAGCAGTTAAGCATCAAGGGATGGGGCGCTGGTTCACGCAGTGATCTGCCATTAGCGTGGGTGATGGGTCACAAAAGTTGGGATTGCGATTGGATCCGCAGGGATCTACCGATGCTCCAACCGGGCGCAGGGCAAGGATTATCGATTCCTTCCAAAGTCAGGCACAGTATCAAAGATACAAAATCGATGTTTTGCTTTTCTTCTCTCGAAGTGAAAACTCCCACAGTAGAAGAAGCAACAAAAGCAATGTTCACTGAAATATCAAAATGAAGCACAAGTCAATTTCGATGGATAATACTCAGTTGCCTGCTCGTAAGGGACAAATGCAATACTCCCCCTTGGCATGCAAGGTGCCGATAGCTTCATCGCCCATTCTTCAACGCCCTCCGAGTTTCAAGGGAGCCAACAAAGGACGACAGTACCAAAATTCAGCAAGAATGAAATCTCGACGCGGTCAATGCTCAGTGCAACATGCGCCCCCCTTCTCGCCCTCAATCAAGCATCCGACGTGTCATGCAAATTGTCTAGAATAGCGAATTTACATCGGGCGTCCCTG